>MPLT02276079.1_pt1 | contig 23840 bp, 36 predicted proteins | sample 1617391 | NCBI WGS metagenome assembly MPLT02 (sample SAMN05944800, study PRJNA350692) | marine metagenome | biome: marine; feature: ODZ; material: water; isolation source: 70 m water sample filtered on 0.2 um supor filter | place: Pacific Ocean | collected 2012-04-08 | depth 70m m
AAAAACGAAATTAAAGAATCGTAAAGCATTACTCCATACATTAATGTTTATGGGATATGGAGTAGATGTCAATCAGCGACTGGAAAATCCAGCAGGTCATGAGCATGAGCAAGTAGATGTACAGATATCCATTGGTAAGGATATTGGATTCCGATGGAATAAGGTTACCGAATCATATGAGTTAGTTACTGACCTACAAACATGGGATGAACCAATACCAGTTAGGAGGTTTTTAGATAAGGTTGCACAGAACTATGCCATTGAATGTATTACTCATTCATCCCAAGAAGAGGGGTTTGAGGTAGTCGAGCAGAATGTTAAGCAAGACGGATCTGTAGAGATGGTCTTAAGTAAGTGGACCTAAATACTTTTTTATAATAAAAGGGGTCTCCAATGGATTGGGATCTCGAAAACAAATACGAAAAACTAGAAACAATGCTAACAGTTTACCAAGATCACATCGAAGTGCTAGAAGCGGAGAATCAGGAGTTAAAGGAAAAGGTCGAGTTCCTTCAGATGATGCTGGAATACGAATCGCTAGGACCGCCTTTGGATGGGGATATAAATAATCATACATGATGATATATTATGACCATTACCAACATTGAGTATAACCAATTCATTGGTATATACGATACTGAGTATGACACTGACGACTTAATAGAATATTGGAAGTACCAAGATAAATGTGGAGCTACATTTAAAAGAGTTGGTACGTGGGGAGCGAGTGGTAAGAAAGCACAAGGGGTACATGCCCGAAAAGATTCTTGCTTAGCTACCTCAGATTTTATGATGGATCATGCGTGTGGTTACACATACATGAGATTCTATAATGAAGTTATCGGCACATGTCTTGAGGAATATGCTAAAAAGTATGAACATCTTAAGCATTATAGTTACCAACAGGCATACCTAAATGTGCAAAGGACTCTTCCACAGGAAGGATACCACGCATGGCATACTGAAAATGGTAACCTGGCATCTAACAGAAGAATCATGGCAACCATGATGTATCTAAATGATGTTGAGGAAGGTGGAGAAACCGAATTCCTATATCAATCTCTAAGGTTTAAACCTACAAGAGGACAAGTGTTAATATGGCCAGCAGGGTTTACCCATGTCCATAGGGGTAACCCACCACTAAAAGGAGAGAAGTTTATTGCTACATCATGGTTGGAAAACATAAACATGTAAAATGGCAAACTGGTATCAGGATCAATTAACGAATAAAAACTTTCTTTCTCCAATTGGATTTCTATTCACTCTGGATAAAGCAAGGAAGACTTCGTTCCTATGTCAAAGAGCAGCAATACCAGACATAAGTTTAGGTAATGTTGATGTACCTACAGCAGGTAGGATATCTATTCCAATGGAAGGAAATATAGTTTATGGTGAATTCGCAATTGACTTTATTGTTGATGAGGATCTCAGAAATTATATGGAGATTCACAATTGGATTAGGGCATTAGGTGTCCCAGACAATGTAGCAGAGAGAGCAGCATTTGTCAAAGCAAATAGATATGTGGAAGGACAAGATCCAAAGTATTCTGATGCTACACTACAAGTATTAAATAACAATAACCTAGTAAACTTCGATGTAGTATTCAAAAATATGTTCCCTACATCATTATCTACTATTGATTTTGATGTGACTCAAGGTGATAATGAATTCTTAACTGCAACAGCAAACTTTAAGTATCTTTTATACGAGGTAAGGAATAAGAATACTCAGACAAGAAGATAATCATGACTTTATATTATGAACATAGAAATGATCCAGGAGATGTGGACAAAAGATTCCCACATTGATCCCGACAAATATGAAGAGGAATCCACAAAGATTCCACAGCTCCACCAACGATACATGGAGCATTTCAATACATTCAGCTTAATGAAGCGAGAAAAAGAGCTGGAATTAAATCAATTAAGAAAAGAGAAGTGGGTATATTACAAAGGGAAAGCACCGTCGTCAGTGTATAAATTTCAACCATTTGATTTGAAGTTAACTACTTCAGATGAAATTAAAATGTTCATAGATGCAGATGATGACATCTGTAAATTAAAATATAAGGTAACTTACTTAGAGACAATGCTTTCTTATATTGAGAGTATCCTTAAGCAGATTAATAACAGAGGATACCAAATTAAGAATGCTATTGACTGGCAGAAATTCCAGGCTGGTTTCTAATGAACTACGGTCTTACTCACAAGGTAGTCACATTCAACGTTGACGCTATGTCTGTTGTCAGTGGATGTATTAGGAATCCTACTCTGGAGTGGAAGGATGCCACGTTGTTTGATAAGACAAAGGATAAAAGAAAGAGCAGTGTAACATGGATACAGGATCCTTTATTCTATACCATGCTAATGAAGATGGTTGCACAGATAAACAAGACTGCTGGATGGAATTTTAAAATTACAGGTGTTGAACCAGTACAATATGGTTTGTATCCTGAAGGAGGATACTATGGGTGGCATGTAGATCAACACCCTAAACCTGTTAAAGGTATGGTTAGAAAGATAAGTATGTCACTCTTCTTAAACGAGGAGTATGAAGGTGGCGACTTTGATTTGGAGATATATAAACCAGGCACTGACCCAAGATACAAATCATTTAGTTTGAATCGGGGGCAGGCCATTTTCTTTCCTGCTGATACTTGGCATAGAGTCCAACCAGTAACGAAAGGTTTACGTGAATCAATTGTGGCATGGTTTTATGGACCTCCTTATCAGTAAGAAAAACGAAGTCTATTTAAAGGTGAAAGCAGAACCTCATATCCATAAGGAGGCTGCTGAATTCTTCTCCTTTGAAGTAGAGTCTGCAAAGTATATGCAGAGGACAAGGAGGTATAAAGGATGGGATGGGAAAGTCCACCTATACTCTCCAGCTACAGGTGAGATATATTGTGGACTAATTGATTATGTTACAGACTGGGCTGAGCAACAGGGCTACTCTTACTCTTTGGAGTCTTCAGAGACGTTTGGGGATCCAAAGGAAGAAAATCTCCTAATAACTCCTGAGTCTGTTGTGGGATTTGTAAAGGCACTACGTCTTCCTGTGAAGGTGAGGGACTACCAATTGAAAGCAATATACGAGTCCCTACGATACAACAGGCGACTCCTGCTGTCCCCAACAGCAAGCGGTAAGTCATTAATGATTTATTCATTGGTTAGATTCCATGTAAATGTGAAAAGAAATGTTTTAATTGTTGTCCCGACGACTTCGCTTGTAGAGCAAATGTATAAAGACTTTGAAGAATATGGTTGGATGGCATCCAAACACTGCCACAAAATATATGCGGGGGAACAAAAAAATACTAAAGCTGATTGCGTAATTACCACTTGGCAATCTGTTTATAAACAACCTCGCAAGTGGTTTGAAACGTTTGATGTTATCATCGGTGATGAGGCACACCTTTTCAAATCCAAATCTCTTACTACGCTTATGTCTAAGTTGCATGGTTGTAAGTATAGGATTGGATTCACTGGCACACTAGATGGTGCTAACGTCAATCAGTTGGTACTTGAAGGTGTCTTTGGTAGATGCTCTCAAGTTACCAGGACTAAGCAGTTGATGAATCAAGGTTATCTTGCACAACTCAAAGTAAATATAATTCTGTTAAAGCATCAAGAAGTTATATTTGAAGGTTATCAAGATGAAATTGATTACCTAATAGGGCATGAGCAAAGGAATAATTTTATCCGTAAACTTGCTTGTAGCCTGAAAGGTAATACTCTAGTCCTCTATAACTATGTAGAAAGGCACGGTCTCCCCTTATATGAGATGATAAATAGTAGTGCTGATACACCTGTGCATTTTATTCATGGAGGTGTTGATGTTGATATGAGGGAGGAAGTCCGAAGGTTAACTGAGGAAACATCCGATTCAATCATCATTGCATCTTATGGTACATTTTCTACAGGTATTAATATTAGAAACTTACATAATGTAATTTTTGCATCACCGTCTAAATCGAGAGTAAGAAATTTACAATCCATAGGACGGGTACTTAGAAAAGGTGAGAACAAATCGCAAGCAACACTATACGATATAGCTGACGACATTTCTACTGACAAAGGGAGTAATTATACGTTACGTCATTTGTATGAAAGATTCAAAATTTATAAAGATGAGAAGTTTCAATTTGAAATCAATGAAGTTCATCTAAAACCAAATGATTAACTACGCCAAACATGATGAAGACTTTTATGGTATCTTTAAGCTGACTAACGGCGATGAGGTAATAGGAAAGGCAGTGCTTCATAATGAAGAAGGTGAGTCAATCTGTTTTATACAGGATCCGTTAAGTGTTGAAGTTTTTACAAGACATGTAGAAGAGGGGAAGGTGGCAAAAGGAATCGGACTCGCCCCCTGGATGCAAATGTCTGATGAAGAGTTTATAATTGTAAGAGAAAAAGATATTGTAGCACTAGCAACTATGTCAAAACAACATGTGCTATTATATGAATCATTCCTAGCAACAGAATTTGGAGCACGTCGCCCCCGCAAACAAGTCAAGCTTGAAAAGGAAATGGGATACCTAGGTAAGATTGAAGATGCAAGAAATCTATTTAAAAAACTATATAACCTCCCTTCCAACCCTGACAGTGTTGAGTCTAATGGTGATTGACAATCTTGTCAAGCCCTGTTACAATGGAAAAGGTTAAAAAGAAACTTATATGGCACCTAGAGCAAAGAAGCAACACTATGTTGATAACAAAGAACTGCTTGCTGCGGTTATCCGATATAAGGAGGATGTAGAGATTGCTGCTATCAAAGGTAAACCAAAACCAAAGGTATCTGAATATATTGGTGGGTGTTTCTTAAAGATTGCTACACATTTATCTTACCGTCCAAACTTTATTAACTACATGTATAAGGATGACATGATATGTGATGGGATAGAAAATTGTATACAGTATATTGATAATTTTGATCCAGCAAAAAGTAAAAATCCTTTTGCATACTTTACACAGATAGTTTATTATGCATTCCTAAGACGTATTGCTAAGGAGAAACGTCAATTGGATATAAAAGAAAAGATTTTAGAGAAGTCAGGCTACGATGAAGTCTTCTCTATTGACGGAGATGGAGGAGCAGAGTATAATCAGATTAAGTCTCGCATTGCTATCAACTCTAAACGATGAAGGTCTTACTAATAACCGACCAGCACTTTGGAGTGCGTAATGATAACCAGGCTTTTATTGATCACTACAGGAAATTTTACGGAGAGATAGTAGTACCTTTCCTTAAAGCATCTGACATTGATACTGTTATAAATTTGGGAGATACCTTTGACAAGAGAAGGTCTATCAATTACCTATCTCTTGAAGCAGCAAAGGAGATGTGGTTTGATCCACTAGATGAATTGGGTGTCAAGCATTACATGATGATTGGTAACCATGACATCTATTATAAAAATACACTTAGGGTAAATGCCCCCAACGAATTACTTGGAGCTTATAAAAACTTCGAGGTCATTGACACCCCTACCACTATTACTTTCGGTGACACTGACATACTTCTTATTCCTTGGATATGTGATGAGAACAAAGAATCCATACTTAGAAAAATCAAAAGTAGTAGTGCTTCTGTCTGTATGGGCCATCTTGAGCTTAATGGTTTTGAAGCTCATCCAGGTCATGTAATGGATTTTGGAATGGACAAGTCTCCATTCACTAAGTTTAAGAAAGTATTCTCAGGACACTATCATCAGAAGTCTAATGATGGTACCATATATTATCTTGGTAATCCTTATCAACTCTATTGGAATGATTATGGATCTAAGAGAGGATTCCATGTATTCGATACAGATACATTGAAGACAACCTTCTATAGGAATCCATTTGACATGTTCCATAAACTCTATTATAATGATGGAGTAGATATTCCCGATAACTTAGAGGGCACGTTTGTCAAACTTATCGTCGAGGATAAAGGGGACTACCAGAAATTCGACTACAACGTTAGTCAACTCCAAAACCTTGGACTTGCTGACTTAAAGATAGTCGAAGATCTGACCTTTGAAGAAAGCACTCAGGTGCTGGAAACCGAAGACACCATGACACTTCTCGATAAATACATAGACGAGGTAGAATTAAAAGTTGATTCTTCTAATGTCAAATCTATATTAAGATCATTGTATGTCGAGGCGTGTGAACTTTAATGTATCTGTTAACAGATAAAAAATCGGGTGGTGTCTATGCAGTCTTTAACAAAGACAATGTTAAGACTGTGCATCTTTTTGAAGAGGAAGATGATGTAGTAAGATACCAAAATTTATTGGAAGCAGATGGACATGGTGAACTTGACATTTTAGAAATGGATAGGGAAATTGTTGAAGTCAATTGCAATAACAGAGGATACTTATATACAGTAATTACTAAAGACGACTTGGTTATTCCACCTAAAACTGAATGATTACATTTGAAAGTATCCGTTGGAAGAATTTTCTTTCCACGGGTGATCGTTGGACTGAGGTCAAACTAGACTCCAGTATGTCAACTCTTATTATTGGTCACAATGGTTCTGGAAAGTCAACCATTTTAGATGCTTTGTGCTTTGGTTTATTCAATAAACCCTTTCGTAAAATCACAAAGTCACAGTTGGTTAATAGTATAAACGAGAAGGGTACCAAGGTTGAAGTAGAATGGTCAATAGGTAAGGATGAGTATAGAGTATTCAGAGCAATTAAACCAAATATATTTGAACTGTACAAAAATAATAAGCTAATAGATCAAGATGCTGCAACGAAAGATACACAGAAGTATCTTGAACAATCTATTCTGAAGCTTAACTACAAGAGTTTTACCCAGGTTGTTATACTAGGTAGCAGTACTTTTGTGCCTTTTATGCAGCTGCAAGCTGCTAATCGTAGAGAGGTTATTGAAGACCTATTAGATATAAAAATATTCTCTAGTATGAATATGCTATTGAAGGATAGGATTAAGTCAGCAGTGGAGCAAGCAAGAGATTGTGAGCACATCATGGCAATGAATGAGCAGAAGGTAGCATCACAAATGAAGTTGCTGGATGCTATGGTATCAGCCAACACTGATAGGCAGAAGGAAAAGAGTGTGCAGTTGGATCTAAATCAGGAATCTGTTATTGAGTTAGAGCAGGAAGTTAAACTTAAGACTGCTGAAGCTGCTAAGTCTGAAGCGAAGTTAAAGAAGATGGGTGATAATAAAGATGCGTTATTTGAATTGAGAGATAGTCAGACATTAGTTAAACGAATGTTGTCTGATGTTAAGAAGGAATATAAATTCTTTACCGACAATAAAGTATGTCCCACTTGCACTCAGGAGATTGAAGATGAGTTTCGTCAATGTAAATGTGATTCCTTATCAACAAAGGAAAAAGAATATGTGGATCAATCCAAAGGTCTTACTAAAAAGATTAATACAGTTACCAAGAAGATTGAAAAGTATGATACGTTAAGTCATTCTTTATATGAGTTGCGTAATACTATCAATACTATTCAGAGTAATGTAATTAGAATACAAAAAGAATCCCTCCAACTTGAGCAGGAGATAATTGAATTGAAATCAAATACTCCTAACATCAAAGCAGAGGATGAAATATTAAATGTCCTCATGGAGGAGGCAGAGAAGACGAGGAAGGACTGTGCTAAAGTATCAGAAAAACTAGATGAGTTTGCTGTTGTACACCAGTTACTTAAGGATGGTGGTATCAAGAAGCAGATAATCAAGAAGTATGTTCCTATCTTTAATTCTCTTATCAATAAATACTTACAGTCTATGGACTTTTATGTCAACTTCACACTTGACGAAGAGTTCCAGGAAGTTATTAAGAGTCGTTTCAGGGATGAATTTAGTTATTCGTCATTTTCTGAAGGAGAGAAGCAAAAAATTGACCTAGCTCTATTGTTTACATGGAGAGAGGTAGCAAGGATGAAAAACTCAGTAGCAACGAATCTGTTATTGCTTGACGAGGTTTTCGATTCTTCATTGGATGCAGAAGCAACAGAATCACTTCTAAAAATTCTTCGTAGCCTTGGTAAAGGCACAAACGTATTTGTAATATCACACAAGGGAGAAATCCTAGTTGATAAATTTATGAATACATTAAAATTTGAAAAGCAAAATGATTTCAGTAAGCTAGTCGATGTTTCATGAAGCATGGAAGGTATGGAAATATGCTCTAGGTAGTTTCAATGATTCCACAACAAAAAAATACGACAATCAAATTGTTATTGTACGTAGCATCATATTTATTAGCTACTTTATTACTAATTGCTTTATTACTGCTGGTGTTATAAGACACTGGGACAGTGGACAAACTGGCCCTGTACCTGTCACAAGCGATAGAAAGGTGCTATGATGTATACATCAGAGGAACACTATGCCAGTAAACACCGAAGTAAAAGGAACCCTTGCTAGACTACTAGCAACAGAAAATCTTACGATTGAGCATCGTAAAGTAGATACCGCTTGCTTTGATGTTGAGAATAGAGTGCTTGTCCTACCTATATGGAAGGCAGCATCAACAGATGTGTATGATATGCTCGTGGGTCACGAGGTGGGTCATGCCTTATATACACCTGCCGATGAGTATGATGCTCCTAGAGACTTTGTAAATGTCTTAGAGGATGCTCGTATCGAGAGGATGATGAAGGTTACTTATCCTGGTCTTAAGCATTCATTCTTTAAAGGTTATTCAGAATTATGGGAGAATGATTTCTTCGGTGTTAAGAATAAAGATTTAACTAAGATAGCATTTATTGATAGAATTAACTTATACTTTAAAGGTTGTGCTCAGGTAGAATTCTCAGAGTATGAGCAGAGTATTGTAGACAGAGCAGCAGTTACAAAAACTTTCCAAGATGTAATTGACCTTGCTAAGGAAGTATATGATTATGCAGAGAAGCAAGAGGATAGTAAGTCTGAAGGTGAAGATGAATTCCCTAACTTTAATTTGAAGGATGAAGAGGATACTGAATTCAGTCCTGCCCCTAAGAATGAAGTAAACTTTGAGCAAGGTGAAGATGAAGATGGTCAACCTCAGAAGCAACCAGTAGCAGAAGAGGAAGTAGAAGAATGAGAGACAGAAGAAAATTCTGGTGGAGAAACATTTGATGAGACACAATCATTAACTGAGAGATCATTGAGAGAGAATCTTGAGGATATGATTGATGATGATGCTAAGGAATGGGTATACTTAAACATACCTAAAGTTAATATGAAGGATGCTTTGATTGATTGGGAGAAAGTTGGTGAGGAATTAAAGTATTATTTTTATGGTCAAGCATTTGAAAGTGAATATCAACAAAAAAGATATGACGAAGATAGAAGTTATGTCTTAAATAAATATGAAGATTATAAGAAGTCAGCACAAAAGTCTGTTAACTACCTGGTTAAACAGTTCGAAATGAAGAAATCAGCAGACCAATATGCACGTGCATCCACTGCAAAGACTGGGGTTATCGATACAAATAAGTTGTTCAGCTATAAGATCAATGAGGATATATTTAAGAAGGTAACAGTTATACCTGATGGTAAGAATCATGGATTGATTATGTTACTTGATTGGTCTGGGTCAATGCAGAATGTATTGATGGATACTTTAAAGCAAACTTATAACTTGGTTTGGTTTTGTAAGAAGGTTAACATTCCATTCAGAGTGTATGCATTCCAGAGTGGATTTGATAGAGCATATGATGCATGGGATGACCAGAAACTTAATGACTTAGGTGTCTCTGGTGATTTTAATTTATTAGAATTCTTCTCATCTAAGATGAATAAGCAGAAACTTGATAAGCAGATGGGTCTTATCTGGATGCAGTCATGGGCAATGTCAGCATGGAGTTCTATTGGTTACAATAGAAACTTAAGTTTAGGTGGCACTCCTCTTGCTGAAGCATGTTACTATGTAAGGGAAGCAGTTAAGGATATGAAAACAAAAGAGAAAGTGCAAAAGGTTAACGTTGTTTGCTTAACTGATGGTGAAGCAAATCCTCTTTATTATGTTAGTGAGTCTCGATATGATTCAGGAGAGAAGTCTTGCACTTACCTATGTCATCAGCGTAATAAAGTTTACATCTTAAGAGATCCTAAGACTGGTTACTCTCGTAGAATTAGTAATAGTCCAAGAGAAACTACTAAAGAGATTGTATCATTCTTTAATGAGATTACTGATTACAATTGGATTGGTATTCGTATCTGCTCTAAGAATGAATTGAGTAGAATCTTAGCAAATTGTGTTCCTTATAAGGAGCAGGAAGTAATTAATAAACAGTGGAGTAAAGAGAAGTTTGCTTCAATCTATAAGAAGGCAGGTTTCAGTCAGTCATTCTATATCCCTAATAAGGGTATTGGTGAGGGCACAGCAGACCTTGAAGTAAAACAGAAAGGTGAAGTTGCAACTAGAGCAGAGTTGGGTCGAGCATTTAAGAAACACATGGGTTCAAAGAAGACTAACAAAACTATCCTAAATGCTTTTGTAGAGCAGATAGCATAATGGTAGATAGTCTTGCAGCGTTAATCCGTTCTGCCATCCTTCATATGGGTGGAGAACGGTATTATACTGATCATGAAAAGATAGTTAAAGGTGACCTGGTAATTGATAATGAAATGTATAAACGTGAAGGGCATCGTAAGATGCATATAGAAGTAGCAAAGACTGGAAACTTAGATATCATGCATGTGGTATTCTTTCCTGACTATGAATATAATATTCCTATATTTGGTGCTGATATAATTGCAACACCTTCTGTTGTTACTGCTGCTATCTGTGATATATCTCCAGTAAGAGGGACGGAAGATATCTATAAAAAGATTCAACCTATTTCTAATAAGATACATTTTCCAACTAGGAGACCATTACCATTATGGGGTGATGAAATATTCTCACCATTCTGTAAGTTTCTAAGATTAAAATCTGAAGAAGAGAAAAGAAATTTCTATCAGATAGTAGCAGAATATCTTTTCATCTATATGGACTGGGTTAAAGATATAGAAAGGGATACTGACTATGTTAAAAGTATGTTGAGGATGGATGATCAGATATATTATTCTACACAACAAAGAAAGAATCCAAAAACTTTAGCAGTACTTTCCAACTGGTTTGATAAAGATTGGGCAAATAATTATATAGATAATATATTATTCTGTAAACCAGTTGTCAAAGTGTCCACTGATGGGCAGACAGCTGGTTAATAGCTGCTATAATAAAGACATAAACAAACAAAGAAAACCTTATGTCACTACCTCGCACCGATGTTACCGTTGAAGGAGTCCGCAATTATATACAGGACAATTTCGGTACTAAAGTAAATGCTGATGCTGTAAAAGCTGCTGCAAAGAAATTTGGTGTCCATACTTATACCATTGGCCAAAGACTGAAGCAGTGGAAAGTAAAGAGGAATCAGTGGGACTTATCTGTGAAAGAGATTACAGAAAATTTAGAGAAGACACTTGCCTCTGCACCTGCTGTTGCTGCTGAGAATTACATTCCTGAGAAGGATGAATCGTATGTAAGTTTTGGTAACTTTAATGACCTTAAGAAAATTATTTCTAGTCGCAGGTTTTATCCTGTTTTTATCACTGGTCTCTCAGGTAACGGAAAGACCCTCGGAGTTGAGCAAGCCTGTGCTTTGGCAAAGAGAGAAGTAATAAGAGTAAACATTACAATAGAAACAGATGAAGATGATCTTATCGGGGGGTTCCGCCTTGCTAATGGCGATACCGTCTGGCACAACGGACCAGTTGTTGAAGCTCTCGACAGAGGGGCTGTCCTGCTCCTTGACGAAATCGACCTTGCCTCAAACAAGATTCTCTGTCTCCAGTCCGTCCTTGAAGGTAAAGGAGTTTTCCTTAAAAAGACTGGAAGATACGTCAAACCAGCAGCAGGGTTTACCGTCATTGCCACCGCAAATACTAAAGGTAAAGGTTCAGACGACGGAAGATTTGTTGGAACTAACGTGCTCAACGAAGCCTTCCTTGAAAGATTCCCAATAACCTTTGAGCAAGATTACCCTGCTGCATCTACTGAGACTCGTATCCTATTAAACAATGGATGTGATGCTGAGTTTGCTGACAACCTGGTTAAGTGGGCAGGTGTAATCCGTAAGACATTCTTCGATGGTGGTGTCGATGAAGTTATCACCACTCGTAGATTGGTACACATCGTGGAAGCATATGCTATCTTCCAGAATAAATTGAAAGCAATTACTAATTGCATCAATAGATTTGATGATGATACCAAACAATCTTTCCTAGACCTTTATACTAAGGTTGACGAGAAAGAGATTGTAGAGTATGATGGAGAGGAATAAAACCTCTTCATTATGAGAAAGTATAATGAGGATGAGATCCTCAGAGAGATGTCAGATTACATCTCCAATACATACCGAGGTCATTATTCTGTAGGAAACGTACAGACTCTTGACCTCATTGATTCTGTGGGTGATGCTGAAGCATTCTGTAGGAGTAACGTCCTTAAGTATGCTTCTCGTTATGACCGAAAGGGGTCAGCAAGAAAGGATATCATTAAGATTATCCATTATGGTATGCTACTCCTGCACTTTAACGACAAACGTGAAAAGGCAGACTCCATAAACGCAGGTAACTCTACTGCATTCGCCGTTGATTATGACAAATGACCGTGATTTCTAAAGAAACAATTGACCTACTCCAGAATTTTTCGACTATTAATAAGTCGATTGTCATTAAACCTGGTAGAGAGCTCTCAACACTGAGTCTCAATAAAAACATTCTTGCTACTGCAAACGTGCAAGAATCTTTTGATAGAAATATTCCTATCTATGACCTACCATCTTTAATTCAAATTTTTAATTTGTTTGACGGTAGCCCTGTCATTGATACTACGAATGATTCTTATCTAAAGATATCTAATCCACAAAATAGATCTAAGGTTAAGTTTTTCTATTCTGACCCAGATATTATTGTGCAACCACCTGAGAAAAAGGTTGACCTTCCTTCTGAGGATATTAACTTCAGATTAGAAGCACCAGTCTTTGCTCAGATTAAGAAAGCATGGTCTATCTGTGGTGTGCCTGACCTATGTTTACAGGGTCATGAAGGTGCGATGAGTTTAACATTGACTGATAAGAAAAATGATACAAGTAATTCATATTCTGTAGAGGTAGGTGAGACTTCAGATGAGTTTTGCTATTGCTTCAAGATGGAGAATCTTAAGTTGCTTCCTCAGTCATATGATGTTACCATTAGCAAAGCGAATGTCGCACGCTTTTCCTCAGACAGTGTACGCTATCTTATAGCACTGGAGCCTAACACTTAATATGTGGTACGTTATTTTTTGGACTGCTGTTTGTATGTCCCTATTGATATGGGCAGGAGCATTTAAAAAATGAATAATGATTTTTTATGGGTAGAGAAGTATAGACCTCAGACTATTGAGGATTGTATACTTCCTACAGATGTGAAGGCCACTTTCCAGAGTTTCCTAGACCAAGGGGAGATTCCAAATCTCCTCCTCTCTGGGACTGCTGGTGTAGGAAAGACCACAATTGCGAAAGCATTGTGTAACGAATTGAAGGCAGATTTTTATGTCATTAATGGATCAGATGAAGGTAGATTCCTGGACACTGTACGCAATCAGGCAAAGACCTTTGCTTCTACTGTGTCTCTGCTTTCTACATCACGCCATAAGGTTCTTATCATCGATGAGGCGGACAACACTACCCCAGATGTACAGTTACTCCTCCGTGCGTCGATTGAAGAATTTCAGAAAAACTGTCGGTTCATATTCACGTGTAACTTTAAGAACAAAATAATATCTCCATTACATAGTAGGACAACAGTAATTGAATTTAACACTCGTGGAAAAACTAAACAAACTCTCGCAGCTAGCTTCTTTGAAAGGTGTAGAGACATCCTTACCAGAGAGGAGATACGGTTCGATGACAAAGTGGTTGCCAAAGTCGTCCAACAATACTACCCAGACTTTAGAAGAACGCTTAACGAGTTGCAAAGATATAGCTCTACAGGTGCTATTGACATCGGCATCCTCGCAACCCTAGGGGATGCTAATGTTAAAGGATTAGTAGATGCATTAAAGAACAAGAAGTTTAATGAAGTTAAGAAGTGGGTTACTCAGAATTTAGACAGTGACCCAACTGCCATACTCCGAAAGATTTATGATAATCTTTTTGATATAATGGAGGGACCAAGCATCGCAGCAGCAGTGTTAATCATTGCTGAGTATCAGTATAAGTCTGCTTTCGTAGCAGACCAAGAGATAAATCTGCTTGCTGCATTAACTCAAATTATGGTGGAGTGTGAATTCAAATGATTGACCCAAAAGAATACATGCAAGATGGATGGGATAAATCACCACCAGGTGCTCATCCCTATGTCAGAGGTAGTAGGCACAATAAAATAGGTATGACTATTATGTGGACCTACTATGTGATATTTGCAGCTATGGTTGTTAGATTAATTTGGGTATTAAACACATGAGATTAACTGAAGAAGTAATTAAGAAGGTTGCAATATTAATGCAACATACCAAGAAGGATGGCACTGTTAACTGGAAAGATGGTGACGAGATAGATGTATGTCTTGCTGGCACATTTGCTGGTGACAAGTTTATTACTATAATTAATAGGACACGTAGCAACACAACAAAACAATGATCATAGTTTACATAATTCTTGGACTACTAGCATTTCTAGTTGGTTGGGGAATCTATCTTACCTTTGGGCCTGGTGCAGAAGGTGTGAGAGATCCAATCGATGATCATGCTAAGATGCATGAGTTAGGTATAGCACATACACACAAAGAAAGATATGGCAAACTTAAAGACCCCTCTTAGATATCCAGGAGGGAAGTCTCGTGCCACTAAAAAGATGGCACAGTTTCTACCTGACATGCAAAGGTATAAACATTATCGTGAGCCATTCTTAGGTGGTGGGTCTGTTGCTTTGTATATGACACAGACATATCCTCACCTAGACATTCATGTGAATGATTTGTATGAGCATTTGTATAACTTTTGGACACAACTACAAGACAAGGGAGATGAAATTGCGAAACAACTCACAGTACTCAAAAAGAAATACGACACCCAAGATAGAGCCAGACACTTATTTGCAGAGAGTAAAGAATACCTTGCTCAACGGCAGAGTACACCCTTTCACCGAGCTATCAGTTTTTATATTATTAATAAGTGCTCTTTTAGTGGTCTCACTGAGTCCTCGTCATTCAGTGCCCAAGCCTCAGATTCAAACTTCAGTCTACGAGGCATAGATAAACTACCTGAGTATCAGGAGTTGATACAAAACTGGAAGATTACTAATGAATCTTATGAGAATCTTCTTACAGATTCTTCAGATACATTTGTGTATATGGATCCACCATATGATATTAAATCTAAGATATATGGTAAGAGGGGTGAGATGCATAAGACGTTTGACCATGATAAGTTTGCAGGAGATTGTGATGGACATACATCACACATGATGATATCATATAACAGTAGTCAGATTAATAAAAATAGATTTACAGATTGGAATGCTTTTGAATTTGATTTAACCTATACTATGCGTAGCACAGGTGACTATCTTAAAGACCAATCAAAACGTAAAGAACTTATCCTAACCAACTATGGCTTACAGCACGGAATACCCACTCAAGGATTATTTGAATTCGATCAATCTGACCAAGGAATACCTTCTGCAGCCTGAAGACCCAGGTTGGGAAAGCAAATATCCTCCTTACATTGTTAATAAATGTATGTCACATCACATGGATACTGTGATGTTTGCTAATGAAATGAATCGTCTTCCTCACCTAGACAAGAAACTACAGTATGATTTTTTTATAAATACCGTCAGGTCACGTAGGAGATTCTCTCCTTGGGACAAGAAACAGAAGATGAATGATTTGGATGTGGTCAAGCAATACTATGGTTATAGTAATGAAAAGGCTAGACAAGCATTAAATATTTTATCTCCTTCACAACTGGATTACATTAAAAACAAACTGAATAGGGGAGGAAGGAAATGAGTGAGGATCTTCAATGGTCTAAAGATGATATGATTCAGGTAACTCTTAAAGAGCCTGATGATTTCCTTAAAGTGAGAGAGACGCTAACTAGAATTGGTGTAGCTTCAAGGAAAGAGAGAAAGTTATATCAATCATGCCATATACTACACAAGAAGGGTGACTATTTTATAGTACACTTCAAAGAATTATTTGCATTGGATGGTAAGAGAGCGAATTTATCAGACAATGATTTACAGAGACGCAATAGAATTATCCAATTACTTTCAGATTGGGGCCTAGTGGAGGTTGTGGATAAGACTACCATTGCTGATGCAGCACCCTTGAGTCAGATAAAAGTAATATCTTATAAAGAAAAGCTTGACTGGATACTGGAAAGCAAGTATAATATAGGTAAACGAAGGCAACCATCCGATGAAACATGAAGTAAAACTTTATGTAGCTGGCCAGGTATTCATTGAAGAATGCCATGCTAGAAACTATCAAGAGGCGAAGGAAGTTGCTTTAGCAAGGAATCCTAACGCAACTGTTATCAGTGTAAATGCCAAAGTCGGTAATTGATTCTGGATGGGAGAAAGATTTCTCCTACCATACACAGTGGTTTAAGTCACCAGGGTATCTCTCTTGTGAGGTGCCTCGTGTTGTACGGGATGAATTATCTAGATCCATGGAAACTCATGGTGGAGACGCTAGGAGCACTCTTAGAGGACACTTAAAAGAAGAATGGCATCTGGATATAACACCAGAGGTTAAGAAATTTACTCGTTGTCTTGGGTATGAATATATAAAAAGATTTGGACTCCAACCTAGTATGGGTATGGCAGAGTCCATGAGAGATATTGATAAGACAGACCTTGAATTAAAAAGACTATGGGTAAATTACCAAGAGAAGTATGACTTTAATCCTTTACATATTCATTCAGGTTTATTCTCATTTGTTATTTGGGTGGCAATCCCTTACAACATGGAGGAGGAGCGTAAGAGATATCCTAACACTAACGGAAACGAAACAGCGTCCTTTATGTTTCAATACAATACAGCATTAGGTGGATTAGATACAGAGTATTTGTATGTAGATAAAAGTTTTGAATGGAAGATGGTCTTCTTCCCTGCTCGTCTCAATCATGGAGTCAATCCATTCTATACATCAGACGATTATCGTATCTCAATATCAGGTAACGTATATTTGATTGATATATAGTAACAGTTAAGTATGGAAATATGGCTGAAGATACTACCTTGTTAGATGACGAGGTTAAAGAAGAAAAGAAAAAAGGTCTCTTTGCTAAAGCAAAGGATGCTATTCTCCCAGACCCTGAAGAACAAGCAGCGATCATCAGTACAATGGTCAGGATCACTGTACTTGCCTGGAGCGGTGGAATATTGACATTAAATTATGTTGCCATCCCAGGAGTTCCTCAGCAGAAAATAGATCCAACATTCATAGCTTCGGTGTTCACTGGAGTTTTAGCGAGCTTCGGAATTCAGACAGCATCCAAGAAGGGTGATGGCACTATGAAGATGGATAAGAATGGTAATGCTGTTGGTGCTAATGGACAACCTCCTGTTACAGCACAAGATATTGAGGCAATCATAGCGAAAGCTGGACCTACTCAAACAATAAGAGTTGAACAAGCTCCTTTAAAAATCGTCACAGTTTCTGAAGACGATAGTAAACCATACAAGATGTAAAATCATGCAGAAAATTGTAAATGTCATCGCTCTTACAAGTGGCGTTGTATCTCTGGCCGTCGTTGCTACTGGCGGTTATCTATTTCTCAATAAGGATGCAATCGTCGATAACGTCAAAGGCCAAGTAATGGAAGCAGTCACTGGATCTCTTGGAGGTCTTGGTGGTGGTGCTCTTGGTGGTGGTGTGTCAGGTTTAGCACCTGATGCTCCTGCTGCTGATCCTGCTGCACCACAAGGCTCTACTATGGGACTACCTGTTCCTGGCGGCTTCTAGTGGACGTACAAAAAATAGCAACCTACGGTACAGCAGTTGCTGTCGTAGGCACTGGTGGTATTGTCGGGGGCGGTCAAGTCCTTGACAATGTTAACGGTGGACCTCAGAAAAGAATAGAGGCACAAGCAACGGAACTTAGATTAATTGTTAGGGAAGAAGTTAGGTCAGCAATTAAAGAAGCATGGCCAAAGACTACTGGATATATAAAAGGTACACAACCTAATGGGAATTATAGGACTATAGTACCTAATGGAAATACAACCAATACCAATAAATAACAACACTATAATTACCCCTCATCAAAGTGGGGTGAGTGTTAGGTTTATTAGAGGTATAGATAATCGTCTTATAAGAGTTGAGACTCCTAACGTAAGACAAATATCAGATAGACGTGTGTGGATGTATGAGCAGCCAGTTACTAATGTACCGACGGTACCTGTAACTACACTGGTAGGCACACCTATTATTAATATGCCTGGTTGTGTCAAGGTACACAAAGAGAATGCAAAGAATCCAACCAACAAGAATAAGATGTTGGTTAATGATGATCCCAAACAGAATGTAGTTTTGTGTGATGGTGGTATGCCATACTATGAACCACCTAACTACGATGCCAGAGAGTTAACATGGCAGACAGTCTATATGGATCAAGATGATGACCAGAGTGGAATAGATACAGGTACTCCAGAGGTAGCTGCACCAGAGACACCAGGTGCTCCCGAAACACCTGAAGAATATAAAGACCCTGAATGCCCTGGACCTTTAGAAGCTAGGTTAGGAGCAGTTGGACCTAATGAAAAAGAAAAGGTTGTAGGACACGAGTTACAACCCGATCCAAATAACCTTAATAAAAAAATATGTGTGACCCTCTATGAGGATATTGGGGTAGTTGAACAGTATCTACCTAGTCCTCAGATTGTGACGACGACGGCGGTGATTGCGTCAGTGGCTGCGTCGTCTGCCCTACTTGCCAAACCCCTAGCTGATCTGCTGCTGAGGGTGGTGAAACCTGTTGTGAAGAAGGTGATTGGAAAGGTAAACGCCATCCTAGGAAAGACAACTTATCGTCCTTCTCGTTCTGAGGTTCTTGCTGATGAGTATCGGAAGAAGAAGGGACTACTTCCACTGAAGAAGAATCAGAAGAAGAAACCTCTGAAGAAGACTCCTCAGAAGAAAAGTTAGGTTGAGGTAGGTTATGTACGTGTGGTACAATCTTACCACCAGGATTTGTGACTACTACGTCAGCACATACAGCATGATATGGTGATGCTGGATGGAAAAATATACCTGCCTTTTTTAATTCTCCACAATTTTTAAGTCTAGCTAATTCAAAGTCTAATCTTTTGTTAGATGTCAACTGAGTTTGGTGTGCTATCTGAGCATCAGCCGCTTGAATACATTGCTTTTGTAATTTTCTATTCATTGGTATAGACAGAGTAGCAGAGAGACCAACATTCAATGATTGGTTTGCTCTCATGTCAGTCCTTACTGGTTTATACCATGTAGGATCCATACTACCACCTGATACTACATCAGGTACACCGTCTGGACCATCTACATCTATTTCTATTTGTATATCTTCCCCATCAGGGAACCATCTAGTGCCATCTGCTTTAGTCCTATCGTCATACCATGACTCCCAAGGATAGTTTTTAACAGTAACAGTCTGCTTTGTGGTACGACCAGACACATCAGTCATATTATATTGTGGTTCATTATAAAAATCCTCCCAAGGATCCTTTCTGCTATCAGCAAACTGGACATAAGGAGTGACGTTTAATGTACTACCTTGACATGACACTCCACCACCGTAGGTGTTAGTGACGTATGGACCTTGTAAAACTTGTATTGCCTGGTTCGTTACTGAGCCAGAACTATTGGCGATTGGATTAGCTGTTGCACTTACACCCCCTACACCTTCCGCCAGTATGGCAGGGGCAGTCGCAAGTTGAGTTAGACATAAGACTATTGGGTAAAGGTACTTGTTGTGTCGGTCACGCTTTTTATGGTGGTGACTCTTTGTATGATCGTCTGGTTGGTCATCCCTGGACCTTGATATGATTGGGAAAATTGAAAGGCTGCTCCTGGTTCGTGTAGAGTGAAGTTGTTCACCGCCGAGAAGTCTAAGTTGTCGAAGGAACTTGTTACCGTTCCTGTTATGGTGTTCTCTCCTGTTGAACCAGGAGTTATCGTCACGGTTGATGTATTCACTGGTGGATTTAGTGCGGCTCCGTTGTTGTCGATGCCTGTTCCTGTCACTGAGTATTCCCATCCTGTTCTATAGTCAATTGAATTTATTGTCTCTGTGACTGTACTTTCAGTCTCTGTATGGCTCGTCATCGAGCCCTGTTGGAAGTTTGGGACCACGGGGACCGCCGATACAGGTACAGCACTTGCAAGTACAGTACCCACAGCAATCACATATGGGACAATCTTCGTCTTCATTATATATCACCTTAGCGGATGGTCAGCTCTGATACAAATTGGCCAGTAGCTGTAGTACCAGCTCCACCAGCCACTACCGTCAAAGCACCAGCAGACGTGACCGTCCCAGCCAAATTGCCTACGGTTCCAGGTGCAGATGATGATATTTGTGAGTAACCAAGTACGTCTCCTACATCAGCAGCAGTAGTAACAATACTATCACCAGTAGTTATACTCTGAGTGAATGTGTATGCCTGACCTTGAGTTGTCTGTGCTACATCAGGAAGGGCAAACGTTGCTACACCTGCTGTGCTGACAGCAGATATGCCACCTAGATCACTTGCAGCACTACCACCTGAAGGTGTTATTGTAGTTGATACACCACTACCAGAGGTTGTATAAGTGTTTGGAGCTCTGGAAACTGTCGTATAACCAGCGTCAACACTTAACTGTGTTGAACTAGACAAACGGTGTGTTAGGTCAGCTCTCACAGGACTCACGGCAGAAGTCATACCAAGAAACATAATTATAGGAAATAATTTCTTCATATCTTTTGACACTTTTACCTAGAACTATATAGGTAGAACAACCCCTCCAAAAATGGTACGGCATATACCATTTAAGTTTTCCTTTAGATGTGATTAAATAGTAGTGTCGCCGTAAGGGACAACACACTAAACCTAGCTTAATTAAGGAGGCTATTATGACTGGACTACAGAGATATCGTGCTGCTGATCTACCTCAGCTCATGGAAAAAATCCATAGAAACAGTATAGGACTGGATGACTACTTCCAACAATTCTTCGATTTGAATCAGAATAGTCAGTATCCACCATACAATCTTGTGCAAGTAAGCAACGTGGAATCACGTTTAGAGATTGCATTGGCGGGATTCAAGAAGGAAGAAGTAAAAGTCTTTACTGAGTATGGTAAGTTATTCGTACAAGGTGAGAAGGAAAAGAAAGAAGAAGAGAATGAGTATCTACATAGAGGGATGGCTCAAAGGTCATTCAATAGACAGTGGCAACTCTCTGATGATTCCACAATAAAGAATGTGACCTTTGAAGATGGTATGCTTATCATCACATTAGGTAAGATTGTTCCTGAGCATCATGCACGTAAGGAATTTTTATGATATAATTATCATATGAAATTTGAAGATTATTATAAGGAATTCTGTGAGGTCTTTGGGCATCCTCTATGGCATATGCCTATGATGTTGATCATTTTCTTTCTTGGTGTAGAAGTCATGCATGTAAATTATCATGCTGATGGAAACAAAGATGCTCATGGATTCTGCTCTCAGCAAGAGTTTGTTAAAGACATGCAAAGAGAGATTGATAATTACTAACCTATATAATACACAACAGAAGAGACCCCAAGGGTCTCTTTTTATTTGGAATGAAAAATGAATGTCTATCTAAATTTAACTAAAACAAATTACGAAGGTGATAGCGATCTCTTGACAGTTGAGGTACCTTCGAGTTATACTGATGAACTGCTACGGCATGTCCGACCAATAGCAGAAGATAAAGGTGTAAACGCTGAAAAAATCCTTAAGGATATTATTAAGGAATCTATTACTGAAATCGAAAGACGAAACTATGAGCGTAAGAATCGTAAGAACAAGAAACGGTGAAGATGTCATCGCAGATTTGTTTGAGGTCACCACAAAGGATGACCAGGAAAACGTTATTGGATTTCAATTAAGAAATCCTTATAATGTATGGGTTACTCAACCCTTTGATGCTGTCCAAGACAATGGAGAGATTCAAAAAATTACAAAACCAGAACTTCGTTTTGAACCATACGCACCACTGCTCAAGGGTAATGCTATCATGCTTAAACTTGATGAAGTCATTAGTGCATACGAGACACACGATGAAGTCATTTCAAAATACAACGAACTAGTGGAGGCAACAAGTGGTAAAGGTAATCCTACTGAGGAACGGGAGTCTGACTGACTACCTAATAGGTAAAGTAACAGAGTTGGATGAAGAACCATCTGTTCTTATTGAAGAATGCTATCGTATTGTTGATGGTAAGTTGGAAGTATATCCATTATATTCTGCACAACGTGATCTCTTCTTGACATCTGAGTCGATCTTTACTATAGTAGACCCATCTAAAGAAATGCTCGGAGAGTATCAGAAGATTGGCTAGTTTCTATACTAACATTCAACTCGCAGGTAATACTATTCTATATCGTGGGTATGAGGACGGACAAAAAGTCCAGACTCGTACCCATTTTTCTCCTGTACTATACGTCACTTCCAATAAGGAAGAGAAGTTTAAGACACTGGACGGTGAGAATGTAAAACCTATTCAGTTTCAGAATCCAAAGGAAGCAAGAGAATTCATACAGAAGTATGAGAATGTCCATGGCTTTAAGGTGTCTGGATATGAGAGATTCGTTTATCAATTCATTGCTAATGAATTTCCTGGTGAGATTGATTATCGTATGGATCAGATGAAAATCTTTACGATGGATATCGAGGTTGCATGTGAGAATGGTTTCCCTAATGTTGCAGAGGCAGCAGAGGAAATGCTTTGTATTACTATTAAAGATCTAAATACTAAGGAGTTCTTTACTTGGTCTACTCGTGAGTTTGAAGCACCTGAAGGTGTTAAGTCTTTCATCTTCTGGACAGAAGAGGAGATGCTTAAGGCATTCATCGGATGGTGGGTTGAAAATACACCAGATGTTTTAACTGGATGGAATGTTAATCTATATGACGTACCATATATTTGTCGTAGAGTAGATAGAATCCTAGGTAAGAAATGGATGAATTCCATGTCCCCTTGGAATCGTGCCAATGAAAGAGAGATAACAATACAAGGACGCACGAATTATGCCTACGACTTATCGGGCATTAATATACTTGACTATCTTGATCTCTATCGTAAGTTTACTTACACCAATCAGGAATCATATCGACTTGAACATATTGCCACTGTGGAATTGGGTGAAGGAAAACTTGACCACAGTGAGTATGAGAATTTTAAAGACTTCTACACAAATGACTGGCAAAAATTTGTAGAGTATAACATCAAAGACGTTGAGCTAGTTGACCGACTCGAAGAGAAGATGAAACTGATAGAGTTGGCAGTTACTATGGCTTATGATGCTAAAGTAAACCTTGAGGATGTGTATTCACAGGTAAGAATGTGGGACACAATGATATATAATTATCTCAAGGATAGAAACATTGTTGTGCCACCACGCAAGGGAGCAAAGAAAGATGAAAAGTATGCAGGAGCCTATGTCAAAGAGCCTAAACCAGGTTTATATGATTGGGTCGTCAGTTTTGACCTTAACAGTCTGTACCCTCATCTCATCATGCAGTACAACATCAGTCCCGAAACCCTCTGTGACACCAGACATCCTAGTGCCACAGTTGAAGGACTGCTTAATAGAGAAGTCGGGATCGCTGGAGATTAC
>MPLT02009893.1_pt1 | contig 23595 bp, 19 predicted proteins | sample 1617391 | NCBI WGS metagenome assembly MPLT02 (sample SAMN05944800, study PRJNA350692) | marine metagenome | biome: marine; feature: ODZ; material: water; isolation source: 70 m water sample filtered on 0.2 um supor filter | place: Pacific Ocean | collected 2012-04-08 | depth 70m m
ACCAATTCTTCTATGGAATCCTCGACGAAGTTCTTGATGGAATCCAGGGTCATTGAACCCATTTTTTCCGCTTCCATGATGTCTTCAGCCTAGGGGTCGCATATATCAACGGGTGCGCACGCCGCTCAGAATGGGTACAAGGCGTGCCCCCCCCTTGAGGTGGATGCGATGGAAAACCGGATAGTTGTTGGAACTCTGGACTCTCCTTCTTGCCAAGTGTCTTCTCAGATATCAGCACATCTTGAATCATCTGACTCAGAGGATATCGAGAATTCAGTAACCACAGTCAAGGATTTCGAATCTGGGTTTAAATTACTTTCAGACGGGGACCTGGATCTTTTGGCATTTCCAGCTACAGAGATTTTCGGCAGAGAGGGGCTGATTTCTGATAGCGGCTGCCAAGTTATCGGAGCCAGAACCCCTAGACGACCAAGTCTGGTTCTAGTATCATCAGATCGTCTGATGTACCAGCCCAAGTCGGCAATAATTGTCTCGGATTCAGGTTTGATCCGAAGGCAACTTCTCAGGGCCAGACCAGATATGCAGGCAGTCTCCTCCGAGGAACTGGGGAAACTGGCTCCTGGATTTGTGCCACCAGACGATCCAAATGTTCTATCTATCCTACTTGCTGAACTTCTGGAGAAAGGAGAAATCGATGGATTCGTCATTTCCAGAGGAGAGTACGACCGGACAAACCAGACCGAGAGGAGGCACACTCTGATGTCTCAGCCCAATGAGAGAGGGGCACCTCACTTTGTCCCCCCTCCGTTTTCTGACTTGATCGCAGTCGCTTCACGAATAGGTTTCCCAAGTCGAATAGCGGCAAAACTAACGGAATCGGAGGGAAACACCTCCCTTTGGGTCCAGAGCAGGATTATGGGTGACTTAGAAAACTCGATGCACGGCATCATCGGGCTGGAGGTCAGGCACAGGCAGGTCGGAGCTATCCTCAGGCAAGCCGAGGCGAACCGAGACTTGGTGTTGGAACAATCCTGTCATGATCCAGACGGGGAGATTTACCATGATGAGGTCAGGGTTGAGATACGTATGGAGACCCTTTCCAAGGATGGTAGAAGGACGCTATCATTGGAGAGGCTAGTGGCAATCAGCGAGTATCAGCGCGCGGTAATCGCGCTGCTTATGGATTGGGGGAACCTCATCAACGAATCTACAAGGAATGTCCCTCGTGACCACCCCACAGACGAAGATGCACCCCCGTTCCTTCCAGAGTAGCAACCGTAAACCCCGTCTTCCCCTCAAATCGACATTTACTCTCTCAGATTGGGGCAACCGATAACTAAGGAACCCTCTCGAGGAGCCATTGTGATTATGAGGGTGGACTCCAATTTACTGAATTCTCTCTACACGGGGCGTCTTCAGAATCTGAGACAGAGGGCGGAGGACTCAGGGATTTCTAAGTCCGGATCAGTCGAGGTCCTCCGAGCCCGACTGATCAGCAACCAGATCCTCTCTGAACTTGATCTTTCTTGGGAAGGGATACAGTCCATGTCCCACAAGGAAATGGGTGATGTTCTGAAGATCTTCGGAATCAAATCTTCGGGATCCCACAAGGAGAGGAGGCAACGACTATGGTTACATCTGAATTACGACTCAAGAAGGATGACGATCGAGAATCTGGCCGAGATGAATAGGGATGACTTGCACGAGATGGCCAAGAAGCTTGAGTTGAATCTCACGGGTAACCGAACCGTTCTGATGGGGAGGGTGGCCGGGGTGCTGACAAGTCAGATGAATGGGTGGGGGAGAATTAAGCGAAGTCTGAGAAGAAACGGCCTGCAGACATCGATGTTCAAAGAACGAGAACCAGAAATTAAGGTAGAAGAGAAGGCAACACCAGATATTGCTTTGGAGGAATTCCATGCAGCCCCAGCAGAAGCCCTACTGGAGGATGCCAGTGACTCATTATTGATCGGTTTGGACAATCAACCCACAAACATTCAGGGGGATATCCTGACTATTCATGCCCGAGTGAGCGATCTGGAGAGGATGGTTGGGACTATACTCAGAGGCCACGGTGGCTCATGGGGCGATTCCGAGAGGGATCTTTTACTGAGACTAGCCGATAGAAGAGGCTGGCCAATTGACGAGCAATTCGTCAGGCATCGACTACTCATGGTCGCTACCAACATTGCCGAAGTGAAGGGCGCAGCAATGACCTCAGGAGGGGAAAGCAATACATTGGTTGAGGACATTGAGTCAACTGTAGGAAGGATCAGGTCCAAACTAACCTCACTTGACTCAAATAGCGAATAGGCAAGAATCACGAGGAACCAGAGAAGAAACCGAATCTGGGCTCTGAGATTTCCATAGTGACGTCCCTGAGGTGCTCAATTGCATCCTCTGCTGCCTCTCCAGAGGAGCCAGCCGAAATGCATGCTGCAACAAGGTCGTCGTACCCAATTAAGTCCTCTCCATTGGAACTCATAATTCCCAGAATTACGTCTCTTGGGTCTGCGCCCTCTTTCGATTGCACAGATTCAGAAACATCTTGCATGGGATTATTGTTGATTGATACTTCTGGTGTTTCTTCCACTCTTCCAAGAGCTCTTGAAAATGCTTTGAGAATCCAAACCCTGTAAGCTTCTGTATCAAATTCTGAATAATGCTCCCGGGACTTCAACATACCAGGAACAAGATCATCTGGGACTCCTGCATCACGCAAACCATTCTCGGTCAATTCTGCTCCTTGTGATGATGCATATGCTTCCAAACGCCTCAAAGTAGCATCAGCAGCCTCAACTAGCCATGACTTGTAGGCTTCGATATCTATTTCAGTGAAACTCTCAGCCCTGATTGAGGTGAAAATACCGCCATCTTCGGACTCGTTTGACTTTTGCCTACCCACTATTGAGACTAGGACGGAATCCCCTGTTTCGAATCTCGCCAACAACTCTTCAGCATCGGGATGTAGTTCAGGTTGGAAAGGAGCCACATCGAAGTAATGGGTGCCCGAAGGGTCTCTGACCTGACCTCGGTAGAATGGCCCGGAATCGCCATCCCTCCTCTCCATTCTCTCTAGTCCCCCACATACGAGGCATCTATTCACCTTGGCACCTAATTTGGTGATTACAAAACTCGGATCGTATTCGCCGACTCCCCTCTCAATCAATGAAGACTCTGAGTATTCCTGTGCAAAAATCCGAACGGCACTCTGTCGTGCTCTCCTGCCCCCATCACCGGAAATCAAAGAACCACCTCCCATTTTTGCATCACTCTTTCCGCTTCTTCAGCAGGTTCCGGATTCACCAACTCCACCTTGTCGGCAAACAACATTGCTCCCTGCCCGTCAACCGCGCACCTGCCATGGACGAACATTTTCCGAGCTAAAACTCGCCTTCTAAGATTGGAAATAAAAACCTCTTTGCCGACACTAGAAATCTCTCCCTTGATTTTATCCATCCCCATTCCGAGGAACTCCTCAGCAGGTTCCTTGCCGAGGAATAAGTTTGCATTCGAAACACCATCATCCAATACAAAACGAAGTCGCAAGTCCTCTTCCCCTCGTTGGGCCCCGTGCTCCGCGCAAGAACCATCTCTCAGCATTCTTCTGCATTCTGGGCACCTCTCAATTATCCCCGAACCACTGTTAATCGCAACAATGGTTCCGGAAGTTGAAATTCCCCTTCTAGATCCTCCTTGGGTGATTTCTGTCAGGCCAACCTCGACCCAATGATTCTCTGGATCAATCTTTTCCCAAGGAGATTCTGAAAGACTTGAGACCTGCTCTAAATCATCTATTACCAAATCCGGAGAACCCTGCCAGAACTGTACCCTGCCTCCTTCAATTCTAATCGATTCTCCAGGTTTTGGATCGAAATCACACCAAGCAGTGAGTCTACATCTACCAGTTGGATCCATCACATCCCCACTCCTAACAACTCTTGAACTGCCATCCTGAGACTCGAACGTTCTCTGGGCCCAATTCTCAATCTGCAAGGTGATCGAGACATCCCTCATTCCATTCCTTAAATCGGCAATACTCACCTTCTCAGACTCAACTAATTCGGCCATATCTGGAAATGAAGTATCACGATATGTCTCGATTACAGTTCCATCATTGATTTGAATTTCCGGAGTTTCTCGAAACTTCCTCACAGAGGCCCCAACAATCTTGATCAAAGCCCCTTCTTCATGCTCGAACTCTTTCCAAGAAAGGAAACCAATGTTCCCCGAATCATCAGCAATCTTCCCTCTAAAGATGGGAATCTCGCCACTTCCGTCTTTCCTCACGATGACATCGGGCTTTGCTGACATTACTCTCCCGACCACGTTCACAAAACCTTCGACTTCAGAAGCCGCAGCAATAGTCATCGGCTCATCTCCAGTTGGAGGGGCAGAACCCCCGCCCTCCTTCAAAACAGTCACTCGAGTCGTTCGATTGATATTCAGGGATCTCTTACCGTTCCATTCGTTTACTGAGACTCCCTCGAGTCTCACGACCGAACCAGGAACCATCGACTCCCCCTTGTTCCCCCAGTCTTTGTAGTCCCAGCGAACCCTTTCAGAACTGGCTTCATGAGGGTTGTCTTCTATCCAACCGAAAGCAATCTGCTTCTCTTCGCCTCTCACCATCTGGTTCCTTGGTGTGTAGGAAACAACCGCCACTTCGATTGTAACATTCCTGTCATCGGCATCCAATTCTGAAAACCTTCCGACCTTCTTCTCTTCACGAATTGGTGTAGAAGTATTGACCGATGCCTCAACACCAGTGGCAACTTGGAACTTCTTTATGACTGACCTCAATGCATCCTCCGGAGGAATCAGGAAGTCCTCTTCATACCTAGCAAACTCCTTCCCTATCTCGCCTTCATCGGCATCTGGACACTCTTGCTTTACTACTGCTATCTGATTTGCATACTTAGTCTGGTCACTCATATCTATCACCCGTATCAGAGATTGGGAGACGAGACTATTTCAACCAACGATTCATTTGGCCAAAGATGCACCTGAAACGTCGTTACTAGGGAAACGATTGTCAGTGCGTGTTGGGGAAGACTCGGCACCTCATTACCTCCGGAGATAGCCGTTCGAATCGGCGGTCTTTGAACGTGCGCATTACATCACAGTTTTACCGACGCCGTTTTCTCTGGATGCCTTCACGGGTCATCAATGGGAGGTTCCGAACTGTGTCATTTCGGAGTTCTGACTGCATCTGACAGAGCTAGTGCAGGAGAGTACGAGGACCTCAGTGGCCCGGCTATCGAGTCATTCCTCCAAGAAGCTGTGACATCCCAGTGGAAAGTCATTAGGAGGCTTGTAGCCGATGAAAAGGAAACCATCGAGGAGGCCATCATAGATCTAATCGACAACCACGGATGTTCTGTCGTAGTCACCACTGGGGGGACTGGCCCCTCTCCGAGAGATGTAACACCCGAGGCGACTGAGTCAGTCTGTGATAGGATGTTGCCAGGTTTTGGTGAGCAGATGCGCTCCATTTCAATGACTTATGTCCCCACAGCGATGCTCTCAAGGCAGACTGCCGGAGTCAGGGGTTCCTCATTGGTGATCAACCTCCCCGGATCCCCAAGGTCAATCAAAGAGATACTGGACTCGGTTTTTGCAGCCGTGCCTTACTGCGTTGATCTGATAGGGGGGCCCTACATTACTACCAATTCCGAGGTGGTGGAATCATTCCGACCCTCACATGCGCGTCGCGAATGATTCATCTGAGGAACTCGTTTCGGAGGTCTATGGCGAAGATGAAGACGGATGTAGGAAGTACAGACAGGGCAAATGATGAGATCCGAGAAATCGAGGTAAAACTAGACTTTACCCCCAATGCCCTAGCATCTATTCTTTACCATCAGGGAAACACGCAGGTTTTGGTTTGCGTAACCAAGGCCCCATCACTCCCTAGGTGGTTCCCAAGGGACTCCGATAGGGGCTGGGTCCATGCCGAATACTCCCTTTTGCCAGGTTCGACTGATACTAGATTCCGCAGGGAAAGAAGCGGGGCCAAGGGCAGGACGATGGAGATTGAGAGACTGGTGGCAAGATCCCTTAGGGGGGCTGTCGACCTGGAGCAACTAGGACCAGTCGCCCTTACCGTTGACTGTGACATACTGAATGCCGATGGGGGGACGAGATGCGCATCGATAACGGCGGCAAATATCGCACTCAGGCTCGCAGTGAGGCGCCTTATCGCCACCGGCGATTGTCTGCCTAAGGAGAAGAGGCCGACTAGAGAGGAGATTAGGAATGGGACAAAGAAGGAACCACTAACCCAGGAAGAGATGACTTCTCACGAGATGTCAGTGATGCCAAACGATGTGGCTGCCATCAGTGTGGGACTGGTTGACGGGCAAGTTTGGACCGACCTCGATTACATCCTCGATAGCAATGCGGATGTGGACATGAATGTCGTGATGACAAGTGCGGGTGAATTCGTAGAGGTCCAAGGCACTGGTGAGGAGGCGACCTACTCTAGGGGGGAACTGGATTCTCTAATTGATGCAGCGCAGTTCGGAATTTCCGAATTGCACAAACTACAGACAGAAGTCCTCTTAGATGCAAGTTGATGGTGGGACTGGCCGGACTTGAACCAGCGGCCTCCGCATCTTCAGTGCGGCGCTCTCCCAGCTGAGCTACAGTCCCGTAGCATCCTCGCCACCACAGTCCTGACTTCAAGCCTTCCTAGTGCAAGGGGTGGCGAAAAAACTCCATTCCGGCACTAAGTAGAAAACCCCCTCTGCAAGAGAAAGACCATGAGTCAGAGCCCACAAAATACAGTCCTACGTTCAGATTACGATGCATCGATCATCGGATTATACGCATCCCTAGTCGCAGGCGGACTAATGCTGGCCTATGCGATATACTACGTCACAGTCGTAAATGTCAGCAACGACTACTCTTTCCTGACCCTGGGAGTCATTACCGGAGCCACAGCAGTTTCCGTGATAGGAATGCACGAGTGGTTCAGGCATCAATACGGGAAAGATAGGGTGGAGAACCCAATAGAGGAGTATGGCGGGGCCATAGCGGTTCTGATGGGGGCCCTCTCAGCGGTGTGGCTATCCCGATTCGCAGTATTCTACGCAGGTCAGGAGATGGGGTGGATAGAATTGCAAGACGGAGAGGTTTGGGTGCCAGTATGGCTAGCAGCACTGCAGACTGCGACCATTCTTCTAGTGATGGAGATCAGCACCTTCTCAATCCGGAGGCACTCACTCGGGACCCTCCCAAGGACTGTGGTGGTACTAGCCCCCTTGGCCGTGGTTTTCAGTGGGGTCAAGATATGGCTAGATTATTCCAGAGGAGAGTTGGAGGAATTCATCACCATTTCAGTCGTCCTTCTTACCGGTTCTGCCATCCTATATTCACTCAGGCTAGACAGAGCCATCCTCTACCTCCTCGCCTCGGGCGCAGCAGTCGGACTCCCGATTTTTATGTCCTTGAACTCATGGGGTGAGACCGAGCATGCTAGCCTCCTGGTGCCTGCTGTTGTACTGGTTGGCATCACGGCCACTGATCGAAGCCTCTCCAAGAGAATGGTAGAGAACGGCTCTGGAGCGGTAGTAGCCGCAATCCTATTCTGTCAGATCATCGCTGCCGACGGGACAGATTTCATCATCGCGGGGCAGACGCTTTCCCAGCAACCATTCGGACTGACCTTCTGGCTTTGGGTCGCACTACTCGTGGGCTGGTTCGCTCCGACCACGATGCAGAGGACCCCAGCAATGCCGGTTGGCCTCGCCCTAGCACTGGCTTTGCTCGCCGACGAGGCGGCTATGGTTGCGTGGTTTGTGGGATGCTCTGCTTTTGTTTACCTGGAGACCCATCCACTGGCTAGGGACTGGGTAGTTAGGGCCACATATGTCGCGATGGTTGCCTCATGGACGGTCTCCTCTTTTATCGGGGCGACTTCCGATGGCAACATCCTAGAAGTCGGGGGACTAACCCTGAGCAACGTCGATGGCCTTTCCCTCGTACTCTTCCCAGCCATCCTGGCTCTGGGCATTTGGGCCCAATTCAGAGGCAGGTTGAGGTTCTACGAGGGGCCTTCCGTCCTTCTTTTGATGGCATCCTTCAATGCGGATCTGATCGAGGAGGCAAACCTTCTCTTTGTTGGAATCATCTTACTCGCGGCCCTCTATCAGCTGAACTCATTCCTTAGAAGCAGGTATGAAAGTGAGGAAATCAGACTCGATTGGGGCTCAGAGATCGCATTCATGACCTTGATAGTCTCGCCGGTTGTTTTCTCAACCCTGTTTTCGTCCTTTGAACTGTCCTCAGATGACGTTGTTTCAAGAGCGCTCCCTCTAATAGCAGCCGGTGGCCTGTTCTCGGTTTGCCATAGGTGGAGGAAAGAGGGCGAGAGCCTGTCATTTAGGCCTGAGATGGCAGCCATCCTCTTCCTGCTCTTCGTCTTCCTGATGTCCAACATCGACTCGAGCGAATTCTCAACCTCGCCTACGGATACCATCAGGATGACTCTTGCATGCACTGCCTTGGCCGTCGTCCTTCTAGCATTCGAGGGAGGGGCTGCATTCCAAACTACGCCCTTGGAGAGGCTGATTGGAATCTCGTACCTTTCTATGGTCTCCCTGATATCTGCCGTGATTATTTCGGATGAGGGTGCTGACATGCTTGCACGCTCTGCTAGGGACCTCTTGATCATCGCAGCTCCATTGATAGTTAACTTCCGTCTGAAGACCCTAGTCGATCTCTCTCAGGAGGCACGAAACTTCGGGACGCTGACGCTGACCATCCTGTTGCTCATTGGTCTGACCGACACTTCTGGTGGACTACTGGCAATTCCAGTATTCGCAATCGCCGTTCAGAGGGCAGCGAAGCATGTTTCCACCCCGGTGTTGGCCTGCCTACCGTTCTTCGCTATAATTTACGCGTCCTTCTTCGATTCAATCCATGATGCTAATGACATCATTTGGAACGCCATGGCAGAATTACCGTACTTGGGAGAGACTACCGATTTGCTGGCTTTCGACACCCCGAGGTGGGCGTCAATACTCCTGTTCTCAATACCAGCCGCAGTTGCATTCTACCTACCCACCGAGGGGGCACGCGAGGAAGGGTCGAGATATGGGCCAGAGCAACTCTTCGGGCCCGCATTGGCTTTGCTAATGGGAATCGCCTTCCTTCTCCCCGATCCAAGAACAGCACCGATAATGATCGTGGCTATCCTCACATACGTGGCTTGGAAGAATGGGGTAGTCCTTTGGTTCTGGGCATCCCCGATAGCCTGGTTCTGGGCATCATTAGAGCTTTTCGACTACATGGGGGATGGCTCCATAGAGCCCGAATTCGCTAGGGTCGTCGGAGGATTGGCCGGATTTTTCCAGTACGCTCTTGTTCAGAAGGGCGTGCTGCTGCAGAATGCAGTCCGAGATGAGGCACCCGAACAAGCGCAGCTCTTTGACAAAGCGGGATCCGTTTCGCGCGTATACGGCTACTCCTTCTTTCTGCTCTCGGGAGGGATCACAGGAGCCCTTCCATTCATCGCTGCCCTGTTTGCGTCCTGGGACGGGCTCAGGAACGGGATCCCGATACTCCTTCACGGTTCTGTCTTCGTGCAGTCTCTGACGCTTTGGGATTGGATTGCCGAAGACTTCTCCTCCACTCCTCCCGACAACGCGCTACTTTGGCCTATTGCTATCGGAGTCGCCATGTTGTACACCTCTTGGTCGAGGAAGGACCCATATGGACCTGGGGAAATGATGACGATAATGCATGAGCTATCTGACGATGATTCATTCGACATCGAGAAGGACTTCGGGTTGTTCGGATCCGCGTTTTTGCTAGTCGCGATGCTGCTATTCTCCGATTTCATCGGTTTCGAGATAGCATTCGGAATTTCTATTGTCATCTTATCTCTCCATCACGTTGTCGTAGGCTTCAGTCGCGACCACGGCTGGAGGCGTATGATCAGCCTCGTTGGCATGCCATCGGGCCTGATCTACACGGGCCTCGACCAGGGTGAACTGACTTTGGTCCTCATGCTTTTCCTAGCGGCATTGACCCTGATCGGCCAAGCGGTCCTCTACGCTTCCCGTGGAGGGCTAGAGATCGGAAGCACAATTGAGGGTGCCACTCCCTTCGTCTCTGAGGTCGGTGTCCCTGACCCAGAGCCAGAAGAGCCTTTGATGGACAAAGACGAACCCTCGGTTATCGCGCCTTCCGAGTTATCTGGAAGCTCGGAGGAAATTGATACTCCAATTGAGAAGGAAGAATCCGAGCCAGAGCCAGTCGAGTCTCCACCTCAATCTCCGCTATTCGCATCGGACACTGCCCCATTCGGTATCAGACTGGATCCTCCACTGATATCCAATCTAAGAGCAATGATTTCGACAAACAATAGCGTCGACTTCAGCAAGTGGTCCCCAGTACTAGGAATAAGTAGCAACGGCGCCATAGTCCTGAATTGGGAAAGAAACGTCTCGGAGGAGGAGTGACGGGAATACCCGCGAGCATCTATGCTCTGGAGAATAAGATTCACTCTTCTTCTGCATCGCCGATCTTTCTGACGTTGATTGCATTGGGTCCCTTGGGACTTTCCCCAACTTCGAATTCGACCAGGTCTCCCTCGCCAATCCTTCCTTCTACTTCGGTAGTATGGACGAAGAGGTCATCACCTTCTTCCCGTCCAATGAAACCAAACCCTTTCACATAGTTGAACCACTTCACAGTTCCTGTCGCCATGAACCCACGCTCCCAAAACAGGTTATTGAACTAGACTGCTGATTGAGGTCACTATGACTAGAACACATCATCCTCATCCGCAGCCTCGTCGAACGAAATCATCCCGTCCGACTTGCCACCCTTGCCCTTTGTGACGGCCTTCTTTGCTGGGGCCTTCTTTGTCGGCTCTGGGGCCTTCTTTGTCGGCTCATCATCCCCCGTCAATTGACTCTTCCTAGCAGCAGCAGCCTCCTCTTCCCTCTTCTTCAATTCCTCAGGATCGATTCCCTGCTGGGCAGCAAGCTTCGCCCTTCTCTCGTCACGGGCCCTGATCTCTAGCAGGCGCTGCCTAGCCTTGTCATAGTGCTGGAGCATGTACATTGCATCATGCTCTAGAAGAGGGGAATCAGAGATTATGGTGATGTCCATCCAATCACCCTCCTCCGCAAGATACTCTGCGAAGGGCTCGAACTTCAGGTCAGACTTCTTGATTTGGGTGTAGTGAAGCGCGTTCCCCATCCTATGCTCGACTCCTGCGAAGTGGCAGTAGAAAGTGGAACCACCGTAGGTTTCCCTGGCTTGATCGAATAGTTCCGCGTAATCTTCGCTAGTCCTTAGCCTCCCATGTCCTCGAGCGTGGATATGGCCCATATTCAACACGGGGACGGTACCTTCCACGTGGTTGCATACTTCCAGGACCTCCTCGACTGTACCCCAAAGCTCCTGTCTTCCAGAGGTCTCAATCCCAACCAGGGAAGGTTCAGACTCGTGGACCCAGGGGAAGGCGGCGTAATCCTCCTCCTCGCCCTCGACCCCCCATACCTCTCTGACTCTCTCTACAATTCCCGACATCACGTTTGCGACCTGTTCGTTCGCCTCGGTTCCCGGATCGTACTCTCCATACGGTCCAACGTGGAATGTCAGGTGCCTGGCATTGATTATCTTGCCAGCCTGTAGGCTTGTCTCCATCTTCGAAAGGGTCCTGTTCCTCTCTCTCTTGTTCCCCAGTAACTCCGCGTAGTAAGGGCCGTGCATGTTCATCTCGAAGTCAGACTTCCACGATAGGATGCCAGCCTGCCAGTATTGATCGAAGTGCTGCGGCTGGATTGTTCGCACCGTCTGAACCTCCATCGCATCCAACCCCAATACGGTGATGTCGTCCATCCCCTCGACAATTGTGCGGCCCTTGCAAGAGAGGGGAACTCCTGCTGGCCCTAGTTTGAGTGGCATCCCTTTGGCCTCGCGGGTCCGGCCGAACCGGTGCCCCTTCAAAAGGGGTTTCAGGTGACGTCTTGGCTAGAAGAAGCATTAGCCCGATAAGGACCCAGCCGCAGATGCGATTCCTGATGCCCCAGAGCCAGATTGGGGTAGCTCGCAGAGGAATCCTGCGAGCCATCTTTCGAAATCAACTTCCTTGCCCACCTCGACAATTTCTTGTCCCAGTGCGTGGGAGATACTAGCGACTCCCTTCCCTGGGTCGAATGAGCATACTATCGGGACAAGGCTCCTAACCCTGATTTCCTCTAGCAGCATGCCTTCTTCTATTCCTTCCAATTCAGCTAGAGCATTCATTGTCTTGGGTTCGATGAAGAGCAGATGAATCTGCCTGATTCGCTCAATCACTGAACCCCATGCCTCTTCCAGACGATCCGATTCTTTAGGTAAATCCACTATCATTACAGTCTTGCAACCCTCTAACTCGGCGAATGTCATGGATGAGCCCCAAGCCCACTTCATTGAATCCCCGTCAAGCGGGCAGGATGATGATAGCACGAGCCAGTGCTTCGAATCGAGAATAACTCGCCAGTCTATTAGGCCCTGGTCGAATTCACCAATCTCGCTTCGTTCGATTATGAATTGGGCATCAGCCCCGAGTTCTATCGACCTCTCCAAGATGGCAGACGCGCAGTCACTCCTGTCTCTGAGGCCCAATCCGACCATTCTCACTGGGGCCCCGGCCACGCATCCCCCTTCGCATGTTAGTGAAGAGGGTTGCCTACTCCAACTTCCATCTCAGTAGGGCGATTGCACCGCCCATGCCTTCGAGCTGCTTGCCCGCATCGTGCTCCGTCGAAGCCTGAATTACCTTGCCGCTTGAGGACTCGATAGCTTCCGCGATTCGCTCCCAGTCAGATGATCCTTCTTCGGTTCGAAGAAGACTGGCCTCGACGACTAGCGTCTCCACAGCTCCTTGTGAAGCTGCATCCGAGATCATCCCCATCCCATAGGTGACAGCACCATCCATCGAGATCCTCTTCAGGCCCTCCTCTATTGCGCGAACCTGCTCCACTATGGCATGCTCACCCAATAGCGAGTCCGCCAAACCGTCTGCTAGAACCTCGTTCGCTGCAGCCCTGCCACCAATTGAGGTCGGTGCATTGACGATCCGGTTTCCAGCCCCAAGTCCCCTCAAAAGTTTCTCGAATCCTTCTCTAGCCATCCCTGGCCCGCAGATGATCAAGGGCATCTCATCCGGGAAGACCATTCGCGTCTCCTTGGAGACCTTCTCGAAGAACTCCTTGCTAACTGCAGATGAGTCTCCCGTCCTCTTGCCCCCACCTCTCATGTTGAACTGCGACACGTCCCTAATGCCATGAGTCGCTACTTCGAAGATCAGAACCTCGTCATTCTCCACAACTATCAGCCCAGAACGAGCCTTGCTTCCAGAAGAGACGGCCTCCTTGATCAGAGAATAGTCGGACTTCGAAAGGCCCCCCTCACGAGTTAACTCTATCTCGTCCCCAGAAGAGATGACATGGGTGTGATGGCTGCCAATGTCGATATTAGCCTCCTTGATAACGCCATGAACCCTGAGGTTATCTGTGAATGGCTGAAATGCGGTCTCGGAGCACTCCAGGACAATCCACATTGGTTTCCTCTCGGCGCTCTTCGCCCTACCGTCCTCCTTCGTCCCGGTGGTCGAGTCCCTCCGATGTGACAACATACCCACCAAGCAGCCAGTGCCGCAAACCTGCGATAGAACCCACAGGTCGTCCTCGCTCTCAACCCTCAGTCTCAGACCCTCGTCCAGCCTCTTGACACGACGCATTGCATCATCCTCCGGTACTCTCGATGAAGCGACGCTCTTGAAACCTTCATCGGCAATCACTAGTTGCGAGGGCCATGGTTGGTCCTGGGTCATGGGGCATCGCAGGAAACCCAATTTCGCATTCTCCCACGCCTAGGATGTTCTCGATTGTCGGAGAATACCTGGGGATAGAGGCGCGCCAGATATACGTCGAGTCCAGCAGCATAGAAGATTTCGTGGAAAAGGCTTCCCTGATCAAGGGCGACATCTGGGTTTCATGCACCTCTCCACTGAAGCACTCGGCTCCATCCGGATTGGGAGTCAAGAGCCCCAAGGGAGTGGACGCGGTAAACCAATTGATGAGGTCGAGGGGGGTTTGGTCCGGCACCAACACGGATGGCCTGGGCTTCGTTTCCGCCTGCAGGCACATTGGCGTGGACCCATCCATCGCTACTCTGCGAATCAGAGGAGGTGGGTCTGCCGCCAGATCGATTGCAGCAGCATGGTCATCAGAAGGCGGTTCTATCATTTCGGAAACCGGTCGCAGACCTCTGGCTAGTGGGCCCTGGGATGGCAGAATCTTAGAAACCGGTCAAGCAGACCTAGCAGTCGATCTAGACGCCGCTCCCGCTGGGGGAGAATCAGCAGAACTAGAGGGTGAATTGCAAGTCTCAGTTTCCTATGCAAAGGGAGCATCAGCAGATGATTTTGCAGTAATGATGCTGGCAGCCCAGCACCTACATGCGTGGGAATTGCTCTTCGCCCCATCAAGGAAAGACGAGATGCCAAACCTAGAGGAGTTTCTAACCAGGCTATGAATCTGCGCCTTCGTACGCTATACAAGGTACTAAAGTGAAGATGCCACCAATAGATAGAGCCCAAAGCATCTCCACAGGATTCTCGGTTATTCCCCCTGTCATGGTTACCTCAAAGACATAGGATCCAATTGCCATACATCCAGCCAGAAGAACACCGAAGTGCCAAGGTCGCGCCGGCCCCATTTCCATCCCCATCATGGCGGTCATTGCGAATCCAACTATTCCAATTACAGCCATTGCAAGGGCGATCTGGGAAAGCGTTTGCTCTGTCGACTCTACTACGTACTTCACCTGATCTTCCCCATCATCTTCAGTGAACTCGCCATCCAATGCGATATCAGTAATGCCCATCATCATGAAAATAAAGAAAATGGCGAAGATGATGTAGAAGATCCCGAGTCTCTGGGTCATTGTCGCATCATCGAGACCTAGGGACGGTTCTCCCAAGGCCATATCCGGCAGGTAGGCCGGAATTCCAAACATTGGGACCATGAAGAGAGCCCAAATCGCATCCTCTGTTTGGCCCGTTGCAATCATAGTAACGCCCACAATTACCGGCAGTGCGAACGTGACTGCCATTCTTGCGTTTGGAACGGATAAGAATAGAGACAAAGCACCAGCGGTAAGCAACGCCCCCATCATGAAATCAGTAGCATCTCCCCCGGTTCCTCCGCCTACAGTCCAATAGACAAACGTGGCGAAAAACCCTAGTTGGGCCAACTTCAGTAAGAATTTAGCTGTAAATTCAATCTCTGGCATTTTGTACATGGCATCATCTCCCATGCCGCGCGCCCCAAATTCTTCGTATATTACTGAATTCCAATATTTCCTGCTATAGGGGGATGTTTCCGTGCTTCTTGGGGATGACCAACTCCCTCTTGGAGAGCAGTGGCCTCAGGGCCCTAACTAGGCACATCCTCGTCTGGGACGGCTCAATCACATCGTCCAGCCAGCCATGCCTGGCAGCAACGTAGGGATCCCCAAACTTCTCCCTGTACTCATCTACCAGTTCCGCGTACCTCTCAGCACTGTCATCCGAATCGGCCAACTCTGCCCTGTGGATGATTTTCACCGCCCCCTCGGCACCCATTACTGCCAACTCTCCGGTGGGCCATGCCACGTTGTAGTCGGAGCCAAGGTGCTTGCAGCTCATTGCTAGATAAGCCCCCCCGTATGCCTTCCTGGTCACAACGGTGAGCTTCGGGACCGTAGCCTCTGCGTATGCATACAGAAGCTTGGCACCGTGCCTGATTATCCCTCCCCACTCCTGCACGGTCCCTGGAAGGAACCCCGGGACGTCAACGAAGGTCACTATCGGGATGTTGAAGCAGTCGCAGGTCCTGATGAATCTCGCAGCCTTGACCGATGCGTCTATGTCCAAGCAACCAGCCAGAACCGATGGCTGGTTGCCGATCACACCAACGGCGTGTCCATCTAGTCTAGCGAAGCCGATGACCACATTCTCCGCGTATGAGGGGGATAACTCCAGGAATCGCTCGTCATCGAAAACTTGGCCGATCACACTCCTCATGTCATAAGGTCTGTCCGAGTCCTGTGGGACAAGCTTACCCATCCCCTTGCACCTCCTGTCCCACTTGTCGCCAGAAACCAGATTGGGTGGTTCTGACATGGTGTGATCGGGCATGTGAGAGAGTATCTCTGCTGCCATGTCGAAGGCCCCCCTCTCGCTATCCGATACCAAGCAAGCAACCCCGCTCCTGCTGGCATGGTGATTCGCACCGCCTAGGGTATCCTCGTCGACCTCTCCGGAAATTATCTCGGGAATCACGTAGGGGCTGCGCATGAACATCCTCCCTCTCTGCTTTCCAAGTATGACGAAGTCCGACAGCCCAGCCGCTAAGGCGCTTGTCCCTGATACGGTCCCCAGGATGATCGATATCATCGGAACCTTGCCGGAGCAGGACACCAGGTTATCGAGAAGATCCCCGTTAGGCCCCAGTGAGTTGACTCCCTCGTGAGCACGTTGGCCGTCTCCGTCCCAGATGCCAATGATGGGGATACATGCCTTCTCAGCGAACTCGACAACCTTGCAAATCTTCTTTGCGTGCATCTCCCCCATTGTCCCGGAGAAGACCGAGAAGTCCTGCGAGAAGCAAGCTACCCTCCTGCCATCCAGCATCCCGTGCCCTGCGACGACACCATCCCCAAGAGGCGTGTGCATGTGCATCCCGTGATCACCTGACCTGTGTCTGACGAATGCATCGACTTCGACGAAGCTGTCATCATCCAGAAGGTCGATGACCCTCTCTCTAGCGGTTTGCGATCCGGACTCCCTCATCTCCTTAATCACGCTTCTATCGCCAGGTGACATTGATTCCTGCCTGAAAGCATCCAGATCGTCGCTCGGTGATAGACCTGCCACGAACCGTCCAAGTGCAAGTCGGTTCATCAGCAAACCGGAGAAACTAGGATCTGGAGAAAGTAGGATTCTCTCCGACAAGGTCCATCTCCCAACCCTTCTCGACCGATTCCTTCCCGCCGACAGAGAGGAGGTGGTGAAGCTTAACCAATGCCGAACCAGGCGGACATAGCGAACCATGACCGATGATCCCTATGTCTTGCTGGTCCCGGCCCTTGGAGTAGACGTTCATGTTCACGGGCCCATGTATCGCGTTCGTCACCATGACGACAACTCCTCCTTTGGTAATGTGATCCTCTAGCATCACCTTGAGTCTGGTGTTCTCCAGGCTGTCGTCCTCTGGGTTGGAAATCGGCAGATGTCCCAAACCCGTCCCATGGAAGAGCAATGCATCGAAGTCAGCATCTATTGCTCCTTGGACTTGGTCTGGGTGTAAATGCGGGTCAGAGATGAATTGAGCGATGCGTATCGACTCGTCAAACGGCTTCGGAGATATCGCCTCCACCCTAGCGTCATGGGGCTCGGGCGAGTAGTCTATCCTAGCCCCGTTCCCATCGATGAAGATGTGCCCCAGGACATCCTGATTAATCGGCTTGAAAGCATCTCTTCTTGAAGAGTGATACTTCCTGCAGGCACAACCCGGAAGTACTGCACAGCTGCCATCGGAAGAGCTCGCATGCACAATCACCACCGATGAGTCTCTGTATCCAGAGGGAACAGGCCCGTGAGCCGCCCACTGCACAGATGCGATTAGGTTCTCAGTTGCATCCGATGACCCCCTATCGGGGGACCTCTGAGAGCCCGTGAGGACAATCCTCCCAGGAGGCCTCCCACCTTGTCCCGACCACCCGTAAGAGATAGCCGCAGCAGAGAGGTGAAGGGTATCGGTCCCATGTGTAATTACACAGCCGACCGCGCCTTCCGAGAACGCTTCCTCGGTTGCCTTCAGCATTCTATTCCAATGCCTTGGACGAAGGTCGTCCGACCACATATTGCCCAGCTTTACGGCCCGAATCCGTGCTATTCCACGAAGTTCCGGAACTGCATCTAGTAGTTCGTGAGGGTCGAATCTCGCTGTGACCGCCCCCGTAGCATAGTCGACTTTGCTGGCAATGGTGCCACCGGTATGGATGAGGTGTACAAGTGGCAGCGACTCGTCCTGAGGTTCGCTTTCCATAATCTCCTCCTCGATCGTCGGCATCTCGTCGAGAACCTCGAACGAGTCTACGTATGATTCTGGGAATGAAACGTTGTAGCCGTTCTGTAGCTTCATCGTGATTAGATTTTTTCCAGAGCCAGGTAGTGCTATTCCAGTATGCTCGGCCTTTCCCGCCCAGGTCTTCACCACTAGTTTGACGGGAGTTCCGGGCTTTGGCCAATCCTCCATGGTAGCGGGCAGAGAGCCTCGGTCCATCAAAGGCTCGCTTGAATATGGTTTTGGTGCCGGGAGCGGGACTTGAACCCGCGACCTTCGGATGTCTCAGACATTTTCGGCTAGGCATGATGCGCTCATCGTTCGCGTCAGCAGAGAAATCCCCGCTAACTGTTCCCTATGAGTCCGACGCGCTACCAACTACGCCACCCCGGCATATCATCAGGGCGGAAGAAGAGGCCATTTGAGCATTACCAGTAATGCAACAGCAACATTTCCACTCACACGCAGGGTTGATGTGTCGTCCTCTCTCGCCAGAACCATCCATGGTCGATGTCGATACCGCCCTAAGGGCCAGTGCCTATTCTGGAAGGAAGGGAGGCGGTTCTAAGGGAGGGGGTAAGAAGTCCACCCCTCTGGAGCCATTCGACCCATCCGCTCACGCCGAGAAAGAGAAGGCAGAAGCAATTTCCATGTGGTTAGTGATCCTCTTCGGACTTTCAGTTGCTTTGCTGATGAGGTTCTATATGATGCCTGGAATGGATAGCCCACAGCAGATTCTGTGGCTCCTCCCACTCCTGACGATTGCGCTAATTAGGCCCCTTCATCAGTTAGTAGTCCCAACTAGATTCTTCGAACTCTTTAGCACCGGAAACTGGGTTCGATCCTCCTTCCTATACTTGTTCACGTGGCTCGCACTGTCTTTTGCCCTGGTCAATCCACCTATTGCCGACATTGCTGCACCACATCTCGCTGGAGCAATCGACATAGCCAGTAGCGAGGGCATTTCCGACTCAGATCTGGATGGCAGGGTCTATGAAATCAGGATTTCACAGGACTCAATTCCGATTATTCTTGGACTGGGAGTCCGGGACAACGTAGATGCACTTAATTCAACTATGAGTATCACCATCTACAAAGTAGGTACGATGGAACCGATAGTCAACGAAACGGATTCTGTCTCCAATATTTCAGACGGCAAAGGAGAAGGCCCCAGTCCATCCGAGACTTTCGAATCCGTTGACCCCAACGACTGGGTCAGGGGTTTGAAGAAGAATACGCTAACTGGCGATTACTCCGGACCCAAGGTAGCACCTCATTCGGAAGATGTATCCATGGCATGGAATCTTTGTGAGTATGGATGTGGACCTGGTGAGTATGTCATTCACATCACACTCGTTGAGGAAGGGAGCATGGTCCCTTGGAAGGACGGCGACAATGTTTGGGAGAGGGAGTACTCCCTAGTCATTCTCCAGTCCTCTTCCTAGTTCCCTATCAGTCCGCATATCCTAGCAGCCATTGCATCGAGTTGTAGGGACTCCCCACCTCCCTCGACCATTCTGAAATCGCATTCAGCCATCGCCTCGGTCACGGAGAGTTTCTGCGCCTCGTCCAGGAACGTAACCCCCCCAGCTCTCGATGGAGCTGGTTCACAAGGTCAGTACCCGCTAGCCCGAACCTGTCTAGAATACCCCTCATCCTCCTCCTAGCTGGCTGGAAGCCATCCTCCTTACAGGCCAAGAAGAAACCATGTAGCTCCTCAGGGGGCGCCGTGGCAGTAGTCTCGTAGACTAGCTCCCTTGTCACGTGCAAATCTAGAGATGCGGCAACTTGCAGGGATGTGATTGCCTTCCTGAGATCGCCTAGGCTGACCTTGGCTATTGCCTGCGCTGCTTCCTGCTCAAGGTCCACCCCTTCGCTACTGGCCACCTCGATCACCTTCTCCAGCACCTTCTCAGTATTCAGTGGTCTGAATCTGAAAACCGCGCACCGAGATTGAATCGCCTCCACTATCTTGGACGAGTAGTTGCAAGACAGAATGAACCTGCATGTTTCGGCAAACTGCTCCATTATCCTTCTCAGAGCCCCCTGAGCATCGGGAGTCAGGGCATCGGCCTCATCCAGGAAAATGACCTTGAATGTGGTCCCGGGCATTGGAGCTGTCCGAGCAAACTGCTTTACCTTGGTCCTAATCGACTCCAATTTCCTCTCGTCACTGGCATTCATCTCCAGAATGTTACTTCTGAAGCCCTCTCCGAATACGTCTCTCGTCAGAGCCAGAGCCGCTGTCGTCTTTCCAGTCCCGGGAGGGCCAGCGAACATCAGATGCGGGAATGTTCGTGACTCAGAGTAGGCCTTCAGCCTGTCAACCACTGCCTTCTGCCCCTTCATCTCGCTTACAGAACGCGGTCTGTGCCTCTCAACCCACAATTCGCTCATGATGACCTTACCCTACCCGTTGGCGGGCGTCCTTGAAGGTTGGGGGGGAATTCTCCTCCGCATCAATAGCTCTCTTCTTCGGAAGGGAAATCCCCCTTCCTCACGTCTTCGATGTAACCCTTGACTGCCCCGTCCACGGCCTCTCCCAGATCCGCATAGCGCCGAAGGAATCTCGGGGAGAAGTCCTTGGTAATTCCGAGCATGTCGTGCAACACCAGGACCTGTCCGTCGCAATCCGCTCCGGCTCCGATTCCTATGGTGGGAATATCTAGCGACTCACTCACTCTCTTGGCCAGGTCAGCCGGGATCTTTTCGAAGACAATGGAGAAGCAACCCGCATCTTGGAGTGCCCTCGCATCCTCCATGAGCTTCCCCGCTTCTTCTTCCTCCTTAGCCCGAACAGAGTATGTTCCGAATTTGTAAATCGACTGGGGAGTCAGTCCAAGGTGACCCATGACTGGGATGCCTGCAGTTAGGATCCTCTTGATCGAGTCGACAATCTCCGTCCCCCCTTCGATCTTGACTGCGTGTCCTCCCGATTCCTTCATGATCCTGATCGCACTCTTCAGAGCCAGCTTTGAATCTCCCTGGTAGCTTCCGAAAGGCATGTCCACGACAACGAGCGCCCTGTCTACCGCGTTCACCACGCACTGTGCATGGTAGATCATGTGGTCGAGGGTAATTGGAACGGTCGTATCATTCCCGGCCATCACGTTCGAGGCGGAGTCCCCTACTAGGATGACATCAACTCCAGCCCCGTCAACTAGCCTAGCCAACGAGTAGTCGTAAGCGGTGAGCATGGCAATCTTCTCGCCAGAACGCTTCATTTCCTGCAGGACGTGTGTTGTAACTTTCTTCGCTCGACTGGATACCAAACGCTCACCCGGGACCACTCCCAGTACGGTTGCAGACTTCAATCACACGCCCAGAGACTCAATCCTCAGGCTCGATTTCTTCAGCCACAGTCAGGAACTCCTCGATGTTGATCAATCCGTCCTCATCCTCGTCTCCCCAGTGGAATAGGTCTCGGATTAACCGATTCTTCCTGTGCTTGCGACCACCAGGTATCACTATCGCATCGTCGGGAATGTTCGGACCACCGCCGACAATGTATCCGAGGGCCTTTAACGCGCTGATGAACTCCTCCAGATTCAGATTTCCAGTGCCTTCTGTGTCAGCGGCATGGAATGCTGCATGAACCCGGCGCTTCTCGACCTCGTCAGGATCAGTCAGCATCTTCTTTGTGGTTTCCCAGGGGGTAATCTCGTCCACCACCCTATCCGTCCCGTAACTCCTGAAGATTATGGTCCCCAGGATGATTGCTACAATTGCCCCGATTAGGGACTTAGTCCCCATGAAGTACAGCAGGGCACCTCCTCCAAATATCCCGAACAACTGGATTAGGGGATAGAGGGGCGATGGAGTCTTCCATTCCGGATGGTACCAGGCATGTGATTCGGAGGAACTACGAAGAACAATAACACAGGCATTGATTAGCATGAAAATCATAATCTTGAATCCAGAGGCTAGTTCGGCTACGTCATGAACTGGAAGGAATGTGATTGCCAGACCCATCGCTATTCCTGTTCCGACAATGGCCCAATGCGGAGTCCCATACTTTCCATGGACATTCTCGAGGAATTGCGGCAGCAGCTTGTCCCTAGCCATGGCAAAGGGGAAACGCGAAGACGCCAGAATCCCTGCGAGCGCCATCGATGTCATCGTCACAACGGCCAGAATAGCAGCAATTGCCCCAACGGTTCCCCCGCCCACTGCCTCAGCGAAGATGTACACCGGGTCCTCGCTAGCACCGTGTTCCCCATGCATGTACTCAGATGGATCTACAGCAGCAGCCATGACCATGGTCACGGTCACATAGAGTAGACAACTGAAAAATAGCGACAGTAGTATCCCGTACGGCATGTTCCTCTTCGGATTCTTGATCTCGCCACCCACTGCTGCAATCTTAGTCACCCCGGCATAGGACACGAAAACAAATGCAGAGGTGGACGCGACGTCATTCCAACTGCCGAAGGCTTCCCTCGAAGTCACCCTATTCCAATCTAAATCCTGGGTTGCTATGGCATATGCACACAGGGAAAGCAGGTAGAATGCCGAGAACATTACAATCGGGGTCTGGATCTTCTTGATCCTCTTGACCCCAAGGATGTTTATGGAAACAATTAGGACGAGGAGGGCCAAGGAGGCTGTCTCGAGGTCGATGTCAATTCCGATTAGGTCCTCAATGACCCAGAGATAGGCCTTGAATCCAATCAATGCGAAGGCAGACTTCAGCATGAAGTTGGCCCACAGCCCAAGGCCCGCTATTGTCCCAACTAGAGGTCCGAAGGTCCTCTCGACATACACGTACGAGCCTCCCGAGGAAGGCATTGCTGTGGAAAGCTCTGACTTAGATATTGCACCCGGGAGGACCAATAGTGCTGCAACCAGATATGCAAGCCAGACCCCTCCTACGGGAGTGCTCCCGCCTCCCATCTCTAGCATGGCTAGAGCGGGAAGTACGAACAAACCAGAACCAATCATTGCTGATAGGGAGATTATCACGACTGAGAAAAGCCCCAATTTCCTCTCCAGAGTATCGGAGACAGCCTCTATGGGAGTCAGAACGATGCCCACCAGGTCCTTTGGACCGTAGTTCCGCATGCTTTACCGGCCTAACACACCCCAGTTGAAGGTTCTCCTCACCCAACAGGTTAGATACTGCTCCCTCGGGCCCACGTCCATGAGCGATACAGTAGAGCAGGACACAGTAGCATCGGTGCATTACACCGGGACATTCGTAGATGGGGAGCAATTCGATAGCAGCGAGGGCAAGGATCCATTGGTTTTCCTAGTCGGCCACGGACAGATGATCCCTGGATTCGAGCAGGAGGTCCTCGGAGCAAAGGTGGGGGAGAAGAGGGAGTTCACACTTACACCTGATCGAGCCTATGGTGAGAGGGACGACGACGCCATCCAGAAGATAGAGAAGAGCCAGTTCCCAGAGGGGATGGAGCTGGAAGTAGGCATGGTCGTAGGTGCACATAGCGACCAAGGCCCAATTCAGTTTACAATCACCGAGATCGATGGCGACGTAGTTTCGGCAGACTTCAACCACCAG
>MPLT02181889.1_pt1 | contig 23523 bp, 29 predicted proteins | sample 1617391 | NCBI WGS metagenome assembly MPLT02 (sample SAMN05944800, study PRJNA350692) | marine metagenome | biome: marine; feature: ODZ; material: water; isolation source: 70 m water sample filtered on 0.2 um supor filter | place: Pacific Ocean | collected 2012-04-08 | depth 70m m
AGTAAACAGCCCCTAACGCTAGGCCTTCAAAAGATGCTTGCAAAAATATTGTCATTTGTACATCGATTCAATCAAGTCTGAGAATTGTTCTTCTAGAACGTTCCTTTTTATCTTCTGTGTAGCTGTAAGCTCTCCTTCTTCATGGTCGAGCTCTTTTGGAATCATTTCAAATTTTCTAATCTGGAGAGCTGTATGATCATTTGTTCTAATAACTTCCTTAGATACAAGATCTTTAACTTCTTGCTTCTCAGATAGGTCTCTATATGTTGTATGTGTAATACCTTTCCTTAATGCCCAATTAGATACTGTATCAAACTCTATAGCTATTAATGCAGAAAGAAATTTCCTCTTATCTCCAATTACAATTGCATCTTTTATAAATGGTGATACTTTTAATGTATTTTCTATTTCTGAAGGTGAGATATTTTTTCCACCTGCGGTGATAATAATATCTTTTTTCCTATCAACTATTTTTATAAATCTACCCTGCATCTCTCCGACATCTCCTGTATAAAGCCACCCATCTTCATCTATAGTTTCTTTAGTAGCTTCTTCATTCTTAAAATACCCTTTGAAGACACCTCCATGTCTAATAAGTATTTCACCATCTTCTGCAAGTTTTAATTCACAATTTTTATTTGGGATACCTACTGTACCAAGAGAAATATTATCGTAATCATTTCCAGTTGCATATCCACAATTTTCCGTCATTCCATATGCTTCAAAAATAGGTATCCCTAATGCCATAAAAAATTTCAACACTTCTGGTGCTATAGGTGCAGCTCCTGATCCAGAAGCATCTACCCTACTTAAACCTAATTTTTTTGTTATTGATCTAAATGAAATATTCCAAGTTATAAAATCTATAACTTTAGCTAATAGATCATCAAACCCTTTTTCTAATTTTCTATCTGCAGCATACATTCCGAGTTTTAAACTTATCCCAAAAAGAAATCTTTTTACAAAACTTGCGTCTTTCATTTTAACCAATACGCTTGAATGCATTCTTTCAAGTATTCTTGGTACTGCTGCAAAGAACGTAGGTTGGATTTGCATAAGATCATCCTGGACTGTGTCAATTGACTCAGCCATATTTATCGTAGCTAAAAGATGTGAGCCAACAATTAAATCGATTAATCTACCGAAAATATGGCACAGTGGTAAGAAAGATATAAATTCTTGTTGATCGGTTTTTGCATTTTTAATTATGTTGAAATTTGCAATATTGCTACCAATCCAAGCAAGGTTACCATGAGTTAGCATTGACCCTTTTGGTGGACCTGTTGTACCAGATGTGTATACCATAATTGCTATATCGTCATCATCAACTAAATCGAGTTTATCATTAACAAAATTTGGATCTTTTTCAAATTCTTCTTTACCTATCTCTAGAAATTCTTCCCAAGTCATCAATAAAGAACTGTCGTAATTTGTAAGACCTCTTGGCTCAAAATAAACTATTTTTTTCAAATCAGGTAATTCTTCAATTACTTCTAATGCTTTATCTACCTGCTCCTGATCCTCAGCGAATAATATTTTAGATTCAGAATGACCTATCAAATAAGCAACTTCAGAAGGTGGGTTAGTTGGATAAAGACCAACACTAATAGCGCCTATAGCTTGAATTGCTACATCTGATATAAACCATTCTGGCCTATTCTCTGACTGAATAGCTACACTATCTTGTGTATCAACACCAAAATATTTCAAAGCACATCCAATCCACTGAGCTTGTTGCCAATATTCCTCGTAAGTTATTTCCTCCCATATTCCAAAATTCTTTTCCCTCATCGCAATTAACTCAGGATATCTACCTGCAGTTTCTCTAATCTTTCTTGCAGGAGTTAAGCCTCCTTTCGTCTCAATTTCTTGCATTAGTTCTTGTACTTTTACCATTTTTCTCCTTAAATTATGTGTCCGAAGTCACTCCAAGATAAGCCTCTATTACTTTTTTGTCATGAATCGCATCTTTTGGAAGTCCATCAAATAACTTCTGTCCAAAATCCATAACAACTACATCTTCTGCTATATCCATAACCATATTCATGTCATGATCAACTAGAACAGTTGTTATCTTTAGTTCTTCATGGATATCAAGAATAAAACGGGCTATATCTTCGGTTTCCTCGTTGTTCATACCTGCTGCAGGCTCATCTAAAAGAATAATTTCAGGCTTCATAGCCAATGCTCTTGCAAGCTCTACTCTTTTTTGGATTCCGTAAGGTAATGAAAGAATATAAGAAAACCTGTACTCTTCAATTTCTAAAAAATCAATAATATCTTCAGCAATTTTTCTTGCTTCCAACTCTTTTTTTCTGACTGATGATCCAAATAATATACCAGCAATAGATCCGTAATCTATATGTCTATGAGCACCAATTAATATGTTGTCTAGTACAGTCATGTTTTCAAATAATTCAATATTTTGAAATGTTCTTGCAACACCCTTGTTTGCTATTTCATCAGGTCTCAAACCTTCAATTGTCTCACCTTTAAATTCAATAGAACCGCTTGTTGGTTTATAAATTCCACTTATACAATTAAAGATAGATGTTTTACCTGCACCATTAGGACCTATTATTGCATGCAAAGAGCCCTCTTTAATATCAAAAGATACATTGCTTAGAGCCTTTACTCCTCCAAAATTAAGGGAGACATCCTTAAAGGAAACTATGTTGCTTATGAGAGCCACCTCTTCTTCCTCTTGTAGTGCTTAACATCTTTAAACGACTTCCTTTTTGTTCCTTCTGCATTTAATCCTAAATAAAACTCTCTAACATCTTCATCTTTTAATAACTTTTCTGGAGTGTTATCCATAACAATATTTCCTGTTTCCATAATAAATCCATGAGTTGCGATACTAAGAGCCATGTTTGCATTTTGCTCTACTAAAAGAACTGATACTCCTTGTTGATTGATTTCTACTATAAATTCTTTTATTTGGTCTACTAACTTTGGAGCAAGTCCCAAACTAGGCTCATCAAGCAATAGACATTTTGGATTGGACATTAAAGCTCTACCTATTGCTAACATTTGTTGCTCTCCTCCTGATAAATATCCTGCAACATCTTTTGATCTGGGTGCTAACAAAGGAAATAAATCTAAAACCCTGTCAATATTTTCTTTTATGTCTTTTGATGCAGTATGTCCTCCTAATCTAAGATTTTCATTTACAGTTAGCTCGGAAAAGATTCTTCTGCCCTCTAAAACCTGTGCAATCCCTAATTCAACAATATCTGAAGGCTTCATGTTGGTAATATCATTATCATCAAAAGAAATGCTGCCCTTAGTGATATCACCATTCTGAACATCTAAAAGACCAGTAATTGATCGTAGTACTGTTGTTTTTCCAGATCCATTACTCCCTAAAAGTGCAACTATGTCACCTTCTTTAACTGTAAAAGAGATCCCTCTTAGAACTAAAATAACGTCTTGATAAACAACTTCTAAATTCTGAATAGATAAAATACGTTACTCCCCCATAACATGTACTTTATTAGACTAAAGTAAAGTGAAAAATGTTTCAATTGGATTTAGTATCTTAGATTCTGTTGATAAATCAATTAGAGTAAAAAATCATATAATATATAGATAATGGAAGAAGAAAATTTCGAACAACAAGAATTATTTGAGCAGAAAAAATATATTTCTGACTTAGTTGAGGAAAATACCAAAAAAAATAAATCATCTTTAAATATTATTTTTGGTAGTTCAATCATAACAAGTGTGATCGTTCTTTCTTTTTTATATATTTTTGGAATTTTTGAAGAAGAAGAAATTATTTTGCCTGAACCAGTAACTATTACTGAAACAATTAAAGAAAAAGAACTGGTTGTTCCAAGAGTTGATTCTACTGAAATTGTTTCTATTGCTGAAGTAGCCACAAAAACAATCGTTCAAGTACAAGTAGGCCAACAAGATGAGAATGGAGATTTTATTTCTATAGGTGGTGGTTCTGGAGTTGTCATTAATGAGAATGGTTTAATAATTACAAATCATCATGTAATAAATGAAGCAGACGGTGTAAGAGTAATTTTTGAAGATGGAAGAATGTATGAAGGCCAAATTGTTGGTTCAGATAAATTAACTGACGTTGGTTTAGTGAAGATAGATAAAACTGGATTGACACCAATCAATATTGGAGATAGTAGTGGAATTTTTGTTGGTGATTTAGCAGTCGCGATTGGACACCCACTAACTCTTGGTGCAGCGCCTACTGTTACCACGGGTGTTGTATCTGCTCTTGATAGAAGATTAGATGTTGGAAATGATGCTATGAATGCAGCTGTCACTTTATTTGGCTTAATACAAACCGATGCACCAATAACAAGAGGCTCTAGTGGTGGTGCATTGCTTAATAAGAATGGAGAACTAATAGGTATAACTACAGCAATTGCAACAGCTGATGTTGGAGCAGAAGGTTTAGGTTTTGCTATTCCAATTAATTTAGCATTAGATATAGTAGAAGATTTACTTGACGACGGAAGGGTTCTCCATGCATTCTTAGGTATATTAGGAGCTCAATATTTTGAAGTAGCTGAAGATGGAGCCAGAATTTTTTCAGGAGTATATATTGAAGAACTTTATGGACCAACAAATGATATGTACGCAATAGGAAAAGCTGGTGCACTACCAGGAGATATTATTAAAAAAGTCAATGAAAAGAACGTAAAAACATTAGATGCATTAATTACGATTTTAAGAAGCATGCGAGCGGAAGACTCTATAACCATTGAGATTTTAAGAGATGGTAATTCTATTCTTTTAGATTTCAATCTAGACCTTAGACCTTCCGACATCTAATGTCTGAAGATATTTTTTCTCAATTTTTTAATCTTTTCAATAATGATGAACAAGAAGTGAATTGGGAATTAGCTAAGCAAATAAGTAATCACATAAATAAAGATCAGGAAACTTTTGTTCCAGAACTTTCTAATGAAGATATTCAATTTGATGAAATTTTTAGAGTAGTTGAGCTAAATAATCAAAAAAGCGTAGACTCAAGCACAACTCCAGTAGAACTAAAATTATTAGAATCAAAAGATTATGGTTTATGGTTCCTTGAATCAATAAAGCATTTTGATTTTAGTAATTTTGAATTAGGAGGTTTACCAGAGGGACTTGGTATAAAAAATATAAAATCTTCAATAATAGGAATGCAACTAGGAAATATTGCAGGCCTTATAAGTAAACATAGTTGGGGCTTAAGTAATTTTGGAATTATCTTGCCTAAATCCAAAACCTTATCAATTAATAAAAATAGTTTTTTAAATCGTTTATCTTTATTTGAGGCTGACGAAAGAGACTTAGCTCTTGCATTTATAAGTTTAGAATTTACAGCATTAACCTTAGGAAGCTACGAAGCACCTTTTAAAAAGATTATTAATAATTTAACTGATAGTACAAATCAGATGATGGAAAAAATAAAAGATTTGGATCTAAATATTGATCCAAATCAAATCTCAAACCCTCAAGAAATTTTTGCTAGCCTTCCGAATGATGAAGGATTTGATACAAATGAAATTTTTGAAAGCATTATGGCTCCTCTAAGTTTCTATAGAGAATCAATTAAACAAAAAGCAAAAAAATTGGAACTACTAAATGATGAGAGTATTTTTGACCTAGTAATGGATCTATCATTCTCACCTAATGAAAGTCCAACCAGAGATCTTGAAATAAAAATTAGCGAGCTAGATAATTTAACTTCTAGTTTTTTTACTTTCCTATATGAATCAAAAAATGAACTATCTTTGGATGAGATTTTATCTAATGAAGAACTCATCCCCAGTATTGAAGAATTGTCAGACCCAATTAGCTGGGCGGCAAGAACTTCTTTACCACCTATTTAAAAATATTGATTAAAGTAAAAGAAAAGGAGAATACACAATGAGCATAAATGTTGGAGATAAAATTCCAGAATTTAAATTAATTAATAGCGATAAGGAATCTTTCGAAGACAAGGACTTTTTAGGAAAGAAAACAATGTTTGTCTTTATGCCATTCCCTTTTAGTAGTGTGTGCGATAAAGAAATTTGTGAATTAAGAGACCACCAATCATCATTTCAAGAAAGTGAAACAAACACGGTGCTAATTACTGTTGCTGCAAGGCCAACCAATGAAGCCTGGGCAAATCATTATAAAATAGAGTTTCCGATACTGGCTGATTTTTGGCCTCATGGGGAGGTTTCTAAAAAGTTTGGTTGTTTTAATGAAGAAGCTGGAATTTCATTAAGGTATACATATATTACAGATGAAAATAATATCGTAACAGAAATTATTAAAAGTGATGAAATACCTGTTGAAAGAGATTTTAGTTTATATAAAGAAAAGTTTGGTATCTAGCCAACATCCCTGACTTCTGAATCTTGAATTCTTTGGCGTTTTATTCTTCTACGTTCACGCTCAGATAGTCCTCCCCAAATGCCAAATTTTTCAGAATTTTCTATAGCAAACTCAAGACATTCGGACTGAACACTGCATGCCCTACAAATAGCTTTTGCCTTTCTTGTGGAAGCTCCTCTCTCTGGAAAAAAAATATCTGCGTCGGCACCTTTACAATTTGCATCTTCGGTCCACGATGGCATCCCGCCGATGAGTTCTTCCATGATTGATTTTTCCACCCTACTCCTTTATCTGATGCAAACTAAATTACATATGTGTAATTTATTAAGATTTATCAAAATTGTCAAGGGCTGAATTTACGAATTAATTAAATTTAAATCAACCAATGTAGGATAATTAAATAGATGGCATATCAAAAAATAGTTTCTTCAGGAGCTGTATACAAAGGTAAAACCGGTATGTGGCTTTATATTTTTCATAGAATTACAGGTGTAGCACTTTTTGGATATCTTATTTTGCATATTATTTCAACTGCACTCATACTCCTTGGCCCTGAAGTGTATGAAGGCGCTGAAGCTATCTACAAAAATTTTTATTTTAGAATTGCAGAAATTGGATTAATGGCAGCAATATTAGCTCATGCGATAAATGGACTTCGAATAATTGCAGTTGACTTATGGAAGAGAGGTTCAGAATTTCAGAAACAATTAAATATAATTTCATTGGTTCTATTTATTGGAATATTTATTCCTTCTACATACAAAATGACAACTTCATATTTTGATCTATGTCTAGAAAAAAGTAAGCCGGGAACAACTTTGACCGATTGTATGATTAGACCTTTACCAGATTGGAAAACAGAATAATGGCAACAAGAACTGACTGGGGAAGAAGAGAGCCTCCTTTGAATGGTTCAAATTTTGAACTATATGGGTGGTTTTTTATGAGAATTAGCGGTCTTTTATTAGTCCTATTAGCTGTTGGCCACATGTTTATTATGCATGTATTCAATGACACACTTAACTTAGATTATGAATTTGTTGCTGCACGATGGGATACTGCTTATTGGAGAACTTTTGATTGGTTATTATTAACACTTAGTTTGTTGCATGGTACAAATGGATTGCGTGTTGTTTTACATGATAATTTAAGTGATCTTACTATTAGAAAATTAGCATTAAGCGCCTTATACGGAACCTCTCTAATCTTTTTTATACTCGGTACATACGTAATAATTGCATTTGTGAGGCAGAGTTGAAAATAGTCAAACATTCATTTGATGGAGTTATTGTTGGTGCAGGTGGAGCTGGGTTAAGAGCAGCTATAGAAGCTGCACCACATATGAAACTAGCCGTTATAACTAAACTCTACCCAACAAGATCTCACACTGGCGCTGCACAGGGAGGAATGAGTGCTGCGTTAGCAAATGTGGAAGAAGATAATTGGAATTGGCATGCGTTTGATACCGTTAAAGGATCTGACTACCTGGCTGATCAGCCTGCCGTAGACATTCTTTGTAAAGAAGCAATCGATGCAGTTATAGAACTTGAGCACTGGGGTTTACCTTTCAGCAGATTAGAAAATGGGAAAATTGCACAAAGACGCTTTGGTGGACATACAGTAAAAGAAGGTGAGGCTCCGGCATTTAGAGCTTGCTACGCAGCAGACAGAACTGGCCACATGATACTTCAAACTCTTTATCAAAAATGTGTATCGATGGGTGTGGAATTTTTTGATGAGTTTCAAGTATTAGATATAAAAATTGAAGATGGAATTTGTAAAGGTGTGATCGCTTTTGAACTCTCAACAGGAGATATTCATATTTTTGAAACAAGAGCAGTTACATTTGCAACCGGAGGTTTTGGTAAAATATTTAAAGTAAGTTCAAATGCTCACTCATTAACAGGAGATGGACCTGGAATTTTATATCAAAAAGGAATCCCTCTTGAAGATATGGAATTTTATCAATTTCATCCAACTGGGATTTATAGACTTGGAATCTTATTATCAGAAGCAGCTAGGGGTGAAGGCGGAATACTTAGAAATAAGGATGGAGAGAGATTCATGGAGAGATACGCACCTTCAATAAAAGACTTAGCACCGCGAGATATGGTTTCAAGAGCAATTGCTACAGAAATCAGTGAAGGAAACGGTGCTGGACCTCAAAATGATTATGTGTACTTAGATTTAACACACTTAGGTGCAGAAACTATCAATAAAAAACTTCCGGATATTACAGATTTTGTGAGGACTTATGTAAAAATAGAACCAATTAATGAACCAATACCAGTTCAACCAACAGCTCATTATGCAATGGGTGGAATTCCCACAGATGTTAATGGAAGAGTTTTAAGTGACGAAAAAAATACTATACTTCCTGGGGTTTACGCTGCTGGAGAAGCAGCTTGTGTCAGTGTTCATGGTGCAAATAGATTAGGAACAAACTCTTTGCTAGATATAGTTGTTTTTGGAAAAAGAGCTGGACAGAGCATGCTTGAATATGTTTCTAAAACTAAAGCAAGTTCAATTAGTGAATCAGCATCAGATGATTTAGTTAATAAAATCAATAGCTTAATTGATAAAGAGCACACAGATGAGTTTTCAGTTGGAAGAATAAGAAATGATTTACAAGAGTCAATGGAAGAAAATGCAAAAATCTTTAGAACTGAGGAAACACTAACTCAGCAAACAAATACTTTAGAAAACCTTAGAGAGAGATATGAAAATGTAACAATTTTTGATAAAGGTAAAGTTTTTAATACTGAATTAATGGAAGCTATTGAATTAGATTATCTACTTGATATGTCAGAATCAACAGTAGCAAGTGCTTTGGCTCGAAAAGAATCTAGAGGAGCGCATTCAAGGCAAGACTTTCCAGAACGAGATGATAATAGCTGGATGAAACATTCTTTTGCTTTTAAAAATGGTAACTCTGCAACTTTACGTTATAAAGATGTAGAATTAGGAAAATACGAACCAATGGAAAGAAAATATTAATGGAAATTGATATAAAAATTTTAAGATACGACCCTGAAAGTGATCGGAAAGGACACTGGGAGTTTTATTCTGTTGAAGCAGACCCCGAAGAAAGAATTTTAGATTTACTTCATAAAATTAAATGGTTTGAAGATGGAACACTTTCCTTTAGAAGGTCATGTGCTCATGGTGTTTGCGGTTCTGATGCAATGGTAATTAACGGTGAAAATATGTTAGCTTGCCAAGTACTCGTAAAAGAAGTAAGTAATCCAATAAAAATTGAACCTATAAGGGGTCTTCCCGTTGTTAAAGATTTGATAGTTGATATGGAACCATTCTTTGATAGTTACAAAAAAGTAATGCCTTATCTAGTAAATGAAAATGATCCTGGCGAGAGAGAAAGATTACAAAGTCCAGAAGACAGAGATAAGATTGAAGATACAACTAAATGTATACTCTGCGCTGCCTGTACTACAAGTTGCCCTGTATTTTGGACTGCAGACTCCTATGTAGGACCTGCTGCAATAGTTAATGCTCATAGATTTATATATGATTCAAGAGATGAAGGTAGCAAACAAAGACTGGAAATTCTTAAAGATGTTAATGGTGCTTTTAGATGTAGAACAGCTTTTAACTGTACAAGTGCTTGTCCAAGAGGAATACAAGTTACTAAAGCTATTGAAGACGTAAAAAGAGAAACATTACTAAATAATTGAATAAAGATATATTAAAAGAAATAAATGAAGTTATTAATAGCTTAAAGACATTAAAAAAAGAAAACTTAAATAAAATATTTCTCGAAATTAAATATGAAGACAAAGTAGAAATAATAAATTTAGAATCTGGTGAAATAACTGAAAATAATAATATTTCAAAATCTAACCTATTAATTAAAATGAGTGTTGATACTTTTAATGACCTTAAAAATAATAAAAAAAATCCTGAAGATTTATTGTTTGAAGAGAGAATAAAAATATCGGGTGATATTAAATTACTTCAATAAATTGAAAAGACGGCATAGCCGTCTTTTCAAATGATCAATTAAGATAATTTAATTTAAACTATCTTTTAATCCTTTCGCAGCTTTAAAAGCTGGCGCATTTTTTGCAGCAATCTGAATTGTTTCTCCAGTTGCTGGATTTCTTCCCTGTCTAGCAGCCCTGTATCTTGATTCAAACTGGCCGAATCCAGCGATACTAACTTTATCGCCATTCTTCATGCCGTTTGTAATTCCATCAAAAACTGCTTCAACAGCTGCTTTAGCGTCTGATTGTGACAAACCTACTTCAGTTGCCACAACTGTTGCCAATTGGTCTTTATTCATAGCTGTTTAGCCTTTCTTTAATGAGTATTACTTATTACTCTCCAATAATTATAGTTTTTTATAGGGAAATATCTCTAAATTCAATAAATATTGGCTTTTTATTAAAAAAGGCTGATTTTATTGATTTTATATGCTATCTAATTCAGCTACTTTTTGCTTAACAGCCTCAGAAGCATCAATAAGAGCCTGTTTTTCAACATCTGTTAGGCTATATTCAACAATTTCTGATACCCCATCGCTTCCTAGCTTTGCAGGAACCCCAAGATATACATCTTTTATTCCATATTCTCCATCAAGCCAAGCGCATACTGGAAAAATCTCATCAGAATTACTCAACATTGCCTTAACCATTGTTGCAGCAGAAGATGCAGGTGCAAAATATGCACTTCCAGTTTTAAGTAAACTAACAATCTCTGCTCCACCATCAGAAGTTCTTTGAACCAAATCATTAATTTCGTCAGAAGATAGAAGATCTATTAATGGCTTACCATCTACTTTACATAATGAAGGAACTGGAACCATTGTCTCTCCATGACTCCCAAGTGTTAAAGCCTCAACTTTTGAAATACTAACATCAAGCTTTTCAGAAATAAAATAAGCAAATCTTGACGAATCTAATACTCCTGCTTGACCAATTACTCTATTCTTAGAAAGCTTAGAAACTTTAGCTGTTAAAGTTGTCATCTGATCAAGAGGATTTGTTACAACAACTATTATGGGATTTTCAGAATACTTTAAAATATTATCAGTAACATCAGTCACTATTCCAGCATTAACTTCTAATAAGTCCATTCTAGACATACCGGGTTTTCTTGGAAGTCCTGCTGTAATAACGACAATGTCACTATCAGCGGTGTCTTCGTAATTATTTGTTCCAAAAAGTTTTGTTTTAAACTCTTCAACATATCTTGATTGGTTTATATCTAAAGCTAATCCTTGAGGTAACCCTTCTACTATATCAGTCATTACTACTTGATCAGCTAAGTCATATTCAGCAATTCTTAATGCCGTCATAGACCCATACTTGCCTGCACCAACAACAGAAACTTTTTTCATAATTATTTCCTCAAAATTTACTTAAATTATCAATTAACGAATTTGCAAACTCGGAAGATTTTAAAGTTTTAGCTTCATCTCTACCTCTAGCTAAATCATAAGTTACATTTCCATCTAAGATTGACTTTTCCATTGTCTTAACAGTTAAGTCTGCTGCATCATCCCAACCCATATATCTAAACATCATTTCACCAGACAAAATTAATGATCCAGGATTGGCTTGATCTTTGCCTGCGTACTTAGGAGCTGTACCATGTGTTGCTTCAAATACTGCTTTACCAGTTTCATAATTTATATTTCCCCCAGGACTAATTCCTATACCTCCTATTTGTGCTGCTAGAGCATCTGATGCGTAGTCGCCATTTAAATTAGTGGTCGCAATCACATCAAAACTTTCAGGTTTAATTAAAATTTGCTGAAGAAATGCATCAGCAATAACATCCTGTATTAATATTTTGTCTCCTGGCTCTCCATTACAATCTTCCCAAGATATGGCTACATCAGAAAATTCTTCCCTAACTAACTCATAACCCCATTTTCTAAAAGCTCCTTCAGTAAATTTCATAATGTTTCCTTTATGAACCAAAGCAAGATTTTTTTTATTATTTTCTACAGCATAATTTAATGAAGCGCGAACTAATCTTTCAGTAGCAGTTCTAGAGATCGGTTTTATACCAATTCCACTATCTTCTCTTATCTCCCATCCAAACTCTTTATTTAAAAACTCATTTAATTTTTGTACTTCTGTGCTTCCTTCTTCTAGCTCTTTACCTGCATATACATCTTCTGTATTCTCTCTAAATAAAGTTATATCTACATCTTGTGGGTTTTTTGTTGGGGTTTGAATTCCATTAAAATATTTTATGGGTCTTAAGCAAACATATAAATCCATTATCTGCCTTATAGAGACATTTATAGATCTAATACCTTCACCTACTGGAGTTGTTAAAGGACCTTTTATTCCGACTCCATATTCTTCAAATTTACTTATTGTTTCATCTGGTAGCCACTCATTAACAGAATCAAAAGCTTTCTGTCCTGCTAATACTTCCATCCAGTTAATTTTTCGTTCGCCTTTGTATGCTTTTTCAACAACCGCATCAAAGACCCTTTGTGCGGCTGGCCATATATCAATTCCTATTCCATCGCCCTCTATATAAGGAACAGTTGGGTTGTCTGTATCAAAAGATTTCCTAGTTGAATCAATTGCACTTTCTAGTTCTGGTCTTTTTAAATTTTCACCCATTAAATGACTTCCTTTATAGCTTCACCTATTTTTGTAGGATTTGAAACTACAACTGCTCCTGCCTCTTCTAATGCAGCCATTTTTGCAACTGCTGTTCCTTTGTTTCCTGAAACAATTGCACCAGCATGTCCCATCTTTTTTCCAGGAGGAGCTGTAACCCCAGCTATATATGATACCACTGGTTTAGAAATGGTGTTTTTAATAAACTCTGCAGCTTCTTCTTCAGCACTTCCTCCAATTTCACCAATCATGACAATTGCTGATGTCTCTTCATCTTTTTCATACTCTTCAAGAACATCAATAAAAGACATCCCTGGAACAGGGTCCCCTCCTATTCCAATACAAGTTGATTGTCCAATGTCTAATTGTGTTAGCTGATGAACAGCTTCATATGTTAAGGTTCCTGATCTTGACACAACTCCAACATTTCCCTGTTTAGTAATCTCATGTGGCATAATTCCAACATTTGATTTACCAGGTGAAATAAGTCCTGGACAGTTTGGACCAAGTAATTTTGACTTTGTTTGTTTTTTAATAATGTCATACATTTCAGCTTCATCTTTTGCAGGTATCCCTTCAGTAATACAAACAATTAATTCACATCCAGCATATGCAGACTCTAATACAGCATCCTTAGCAAAGGCCGGCGGAACAAAAGTCATCGCTACATTAGCCCCTGTACCTTCAATCGCTTCTTCAACAGTATTGAATATTGGTATGGATTCTATATTTTCTCCACCTTTTCCTGGTCTAGTGCCAGCAACAATTTTTGTACCGTAATCTCTATTCCTTAAAGCATGGAACTGTCCTTCACGACCAGTTAACCCTTGAACAACAACTTTTGTATTTTCATCAATCAAAATAGACATAATCAATTACCACTTTCAACAGCTAATTTGGCTGCTTCGTCCATATTCTCAGAAATAAAAATATTATCATTAGGATTATTTTTTAGGATTTCTAATCCTTCTGTAGAATTTGTTCCATCAAGACGTATTACAATTGGCCATTTTAAATCCTTACCATTAGTTGCTTCAACTATTCCTTCTGCGACTAAATCACACCTTGTAATACCACCAAATATATTAATTAAAACACTTTTAACATTGGGGTCAGTTTCTAACACCTCAAGAGCTGCGCTAACTGTTTCTGATTTAGCACCCCCACCAATGTCCAAAAAGTTAGAAGCACTCCCTCCATGTTCAGCTACAACATCTAAAGTTGACATTACTAAGCCGGCTCCATTACCAATGATTCCTACAGAACCATCTAGCTTTATAAAGTTAAGACCTTTTTCTTTTGCAAATTTTTCTTCTCCGGGGATAGGAATTTCATCTTCAAGTAATTGAAAGTTTTCATGTTTAAATTTTGCATTCATGTCTAATGCAACTTTTGAGTCAAGTGCCATTACTCCTTCACTTGTAATAGCTAATGGGTTGACCTCTACTAAATCACAATCTCCTTCTTGAAATAATTTATACAATTTCAATATTATTTCAGCTAATTCAGTTTTATATTTTTGATTTAAGTTTGCTTGAATTATGGAATCATTTAAATCTTTTTCATTCAAACCTTCTGATGGTGAAATATGAAGTTTTATTAAATCACTTGGATTATCTTTTGCTACTTGTTCAATATCCATTCCACCTTTAGAGCTAAGCATCATTAAGTATTGTTTCTCAGATCTATCTAGAGTAAAAGAAATATAGTATTCCTCTAAGATCTCTGAAGCTTCTTCAATTAATAGGACCTCTACTTTATGACCTTTTATATCCATTCCATGTATTTCATTTGCAATTTTTTCTAATTCTTCTTCATTATTAGCAACTTTAATTCCTCCAGCTTTGCCTCTTCCTCCTACTTGAACCTGAGCTTTAACGACTACTGGATAACTTAGTTCACTTACTTTCTGAAGTTCTGTTAGGTCTTTAACCAATGAGGAATTTGGATGGCTTATGTCAAATTTTTGATAAAGCGATTTTCCCTGATATTCAAATAAATCCATATTTCAATAAAGAGTATATATTCTATAAAAAAATACTTATGTGAAGATTTCTATTCAAATTTAATTGGAGCCCATTCAATATCTAGGTGTTTTAGTCCCCATTCTTCTCCAAAATCTATTGTTATTTCATTTCCCGATGTTTCTACAACAACACCCTTACCGTATTTCTCATGAATAACTTTTTTACCCGTTGTATCTTCTTGTGGGTCTAATAAATCACTATTGTTTGACTCTATTACTTCTAACTCTTTAAAAAACGGTCTCGCTTCATCTAAAAATCTACTTGGAAGATTATAATTAGTTCCTGCCCACAGGGTTCTTGTACTTGAATATGTTAAATATAATTTCTTTTCTGCTCTGGTCATCCCTACATAGCAAAGCCTTCTCTCTTCTTGTATTTCAAATTCATTCTCTGATTTCTGACTTGGAAAAACATTTTCCTCCATTCCTGTCATAAAAACAATTGGAAATTCTAATCCTTTGGCGTTATGAAGTGTCATTAGAAGAACTCTGTCTTCATTGGTAATGTTGTCTGAATCTGTAAATAAGGCTAATGACTCTAAATAATCTCTAACTTTGTGAAACGGGTCATCTATTTCTTCTTCATATAAATTTTCAAACTCCAAAGCTGAAGTTAAAAGCTCTTCCAGATTTTCCATTCTCATTTGTGACTCTAGTGTCCCTTCCTTAATCAGTTCGTTCTTATATCCTGTCAATTCAAGAATCTTCTCAATAGATTGTGAAGGGCCTTTTAATGCATATGTTTTTAATTCAATTATTAAATTCTTAAAACTAGTTAGCTGTTTTATAACTCTATCTGATAGGGTGTCTATTTCATTTATGTGGTCTAAAACATTTGATACAGAAATATTTTTTGAGTTAGCGTAATCTCTTAATTTTTGTAATGTAGATTCTCCAATCCCTCTTTTTGGAACATTTAAAACCCTCTCAAAAGAGACAGCATCATCTTGATTTACTATAAAATTTAAATAAGATAATATATCTTTTATCTCTTTTCTGTCATAAAACCTAACATTTCCAACAACTCTATAGTTAATACTTAGTTTCCTTAATTCCTCTTCAAATATTCTTGATTGGTTGTTAGTTCTATAAAATATTGCAATTTCACTATTTTCATCATCATTAATAATTTTTGAAATTTCTTCTCCTATCCACCTTCCTTCATCTCTCTCCGAATTGAATCGGATTGCATTAACATCAACACCATCATCATTATCAGTCCATAAGTTCTTTTCTTTCTTTCTAGGGTTATGAGATATAACAGCATTTGCAATATCTAAAATTTTCTGTGATGATCTATAATTTTTTTCTAGAGTAATAATTATCGCATTGCCAAAATCTTTTTCAAATTCTTGAATGTTCCTTATATCAGCACCTCTAAATGCATAAATACTTTGATCAGAATCTCCAACTACACACAAATTTTTATGCTTTGAAGAAAGTAATTCTATTAATTTGTATTGAACAAGATTTGTATCTTGATACTCGTCAACCATAATAAATTTAAACTTGCTTGACCAATAATCTAAAGCCTGGTCACTCGTTTCTAATAACTCAACTGTTTTAATTAGTAAATCATCAAAATCCATTGAATTGGAAAGAATAAGTTTTTTTTGATAAGAAGTATAAATTTCAGCGACTTTCACCTCAAAAAATGATTCTGCATTTTCAACTGCTTCCCCTGGAGAAACCCTAGTGTTTTTTAAACTTGAGATATGTGCTTGAAAACGTTTCGGAGAATACTGTTTAAGATCTACATCATTCTCCCTCATGCAGTTTCTAATTAATTTTGCTGAATCAGATTGATCATAAATTGTAAAATTATTCTTAAATCCAATTAAATGTCCATGAATTCGTAATATTTTTACACAAGAACTATGAAATGTTGAAATCCATTTTGGTGAAACTTCTAAATTTAATAATTTGCTAATCCTCTCTTTCATTTCATTTGCAGCTTTATTAGTAAAAGTAATAGCCAAAATGTTTTCAAAACTAACTGAATAATTCTTTACCAAATGGGCATATCTATAAGTAAGTACTCTTGTTTTTCCAGAACCAGCACCAGCAATAATTAGCAGTGGTCCATAAATATGCTCTATTGCTCTTTTCTGGTCTTCATTTACAAGTTCTTCCCACTCATTAGGAATGCTTTTAATTTTGTTCATTTTTTAGATACCTAAAAGACTATTTACTTCTTCCATTGTTTTCTTTGCAGAACTTTTAGCTATCTCTAGATTAGTTTTCATTAATGACAAAATTTCTTTATCGCTCAAAGACTCATATCTAGAAAATATAGGCTCAACATAATTAGCTACAGCTTCTCCAACTTCCATTTTGAATTCTCCATATTTAGAATTTGAATATTTTTTCTCTACTTCTTTGTGGCTAATTCCTTCAACTGAAGAATATATATCTATTAAATTGCTAATACCTATTTTTGATTCTAAATCGTATCTAATTTCATCTTCAGAGTCTGTAACTGATGATTTGAATTTTTTCATAATGCTATCTTTAGAATCATCAAAATATATTGTTCCATTTATATCATCAGCACTTTTTGACATTTTATTTTCTGGATGTCTGAGAGACATTAACCTAGCTCCGACTTTTCCAGATGTTTTCTCAGGAATAGGAAAAACAACTCCATATTTATTATTAAATCTTTCAGCAATATTTCTAGTTAATTCTAAATGTTGAGTCTGATCATCTCCAACAGGTACCTCTTGAGCTTTGTGGATCAAAATATCTGATGTCATCAAAATAGGATATGTTAATATTCCAGCATGATTTCCCAGCTCACTTGATTTCTCTTTAAATTGAGTCATCCTTTGTAATTCTCCTATTTGGCAAAAGTTCGACAAAATCCAAGATAGCTGTGAATGCTCAGATACTTGACTCTGAACATATATTGTTGAGTTTTCTAAATTTATACCTGCAGCAATTAATACTTTAACTGTAGATAATATATTCTCTTCCATTTTTTTTGGATCTGGATGAGTGGTTAATGAATGCAAATCAACAACACAAAAATAATTCTTATTTTTACTATTAGACATCTCAACCCAGTTGTTTATTGCACCCAAAAAATTACCCAAATGAACTTTACCAGTAGGCTGTATTCCTGAAAAAACTGTTTTCATATCTGCTATTCTAATAAACTAAATCAAATTGGAGAGTCTTTATCAAATCTGAGTATTCAATGTCTGCATATGCAGGTCTAAGAAACATTATTTTAATTGGTACACTTTTCGGTTTTCATGGATTGCTAAATAGAAGCCTTCTTATTGATGGTGTAAATGAAATTTTTATTGTAACTGCAAGAATCACATTAGTTACATTATTGTTTGCTGGTTATTGCTTTAAAGAATTTATTAAAGAAATTAATTTAAATTATTTCCTTAAAGGAAGCTTGACAGGCTTCTTAGCTATATTTATTCCAGGATGGACTTTTATTTATGCTTTAAAAAATATTTCATCAGGATTGCAAAGTATTTTTATATCCACAGTCCCTCTATTTACTGTTATTTGGGTGTTTTTATTTTATAAAGATGAAATAATAACTCGTTTAAAAATAATTTCTGTATTTATAGGTCTTATAGGTCTTATTGTGCTTTTTTTATCGGGTGCAACAGGGTTATCAAACGAAGGTAACTTAATTACTGGAGGAACTCTTGCATTGATTGGGGTCCAGGGATTAGCAGTAAGCAATATTACAAACAAAAAAGATTCTCAAAATATTCCTGCAAAAACATATCTTTGTACTCAGTGGTTATTTAGTAGTTTAATTTCTATAGTTCTGTTTTTATTGCTTGGTGGTGAAATTGAAATAATGAATACTACTCAAGCACTTCGATTATTTGCTCTAGTATTCATTGACATTTTTAATTACTCTTTATTTTTTTATACTATAAAAAGATTATCGGCAACATTTACAACACTTGTAGATTATGTTGTGCCAATTGTTGGAATTTTTCTTGGTTATATCTTTTTAGATGAACTTGTAAGTAATGTATTTTTTATTACTTTATTCTTAATTTTTATATCTTTGTATTTAGCTGTAAGAGACGAAGAAAAAAATCTTTATTAAGAAATATTTAATAAACTTCTAATCATCTTTGCTGTTGCGCCCCATAAGACTTCTCCATCAATATCAAAAACCCAATCAGTTTCATAAAGACCACGAAAATGCCAATTTTTTTTGTTTTTAAGATCTTCTATTGAAACATAATATACCTCTTGAACCTCTGATTTGTTAAAGGAATTTGGTTTACTATCAAGTAAACAAACAACAGGAAATACTTCGAATTTATATTCGACAGTATCAATGGGATTTAAGATTCCAACTGGATTTATAGTTTCTGAATCAATTAAGAGCTCTTCACATGCTTCCCTTACTGCAGTATCTACAATGCTTTGGTCATCAGCTTCACTCTTTCCTCCTGGGAACGCTATATGTCCCTTATGAGTTGGTAAATCTTCTGACCGTTTAATAAAAATTATTTCTTTTTCTTCAAATATCAATATTGATACAGATGCATAGTCTTCTTCAATTCTTTTATACGGTTCTGAAAGTTCGTGAAAGTTTAAATTCTCAATCAACTTTTACTTTCTTTTTGCAACTAATTCAACTTCAATTCCGATAGGATTCAAAACTTCCCAAGCATTAAATTTTGTTGGTGCGTCGAAACCGAACCATGTTGTATCTATTTCAGTTATCCCGTAAATTTTAATTTGATCATCATCCATGTAAGCAGTTATAGTGAATGGAATATTAACTTCAATATTTCTTATAGATAATATACCAACTACTGTTTCATCAATCTTTGAATCAAAATCATTATTTGGAAGAATCAATTCATCAATTTTATATATTGCACTTGGAAATAGATTCGATTCTAACCAATTCTTTTTTATGGCATTATCTCTTATTGAATTTCCACTTTTTAAAGTTGTAAGATCAGTAGAGATTATAAGATCTGTTATTAATAAACATGAATCTGCAAGATCGCATGAATCAAGAGAGAGAGTGAACCCTCCAACTATTTTGTTTGTTGAGCCTCTTACTATTTCAATTTTTGAATTAAGAAAATCTTTTGGTGCTAAGTAACTTACTGCACTGTTTTCACTATCTACTTCATAGATAATGTCTATAAATGTTTCTAATTGTTCAACTTCGATTGCTGTAGTGGTAGTGTCATTTGATTCTTCAACTTGATTCGTAGATGTAGTTGACTCAACAAGCTCTACTTCATTTTCCTGTTCAATTGTTGCCTCAGAGCAAAAACTAAATAATAATACAAATACAATTATCCTTTTCATCTTCTTATATTAGTAACCGATATAACTAGAAATAAATGCTAGATTTGAATATGCCATTACCAGTTAGAAAGTTCTCTCAAGTTATGATAGGTACTACCTTACTTGGTGGAGGGATATCTCTTAATTTTTTAGCAAATCTAGGTCTTGGCCCTTGGGGTGCATTTCATGATGGACTCTCAAAGATTACGGGAATAACTTATGGAACAGCAATTATCTTAACTGGTGTGTGTGTAACCCTTTTATGGATACCTTTGAAGCAGAGACCTGGGATAGGAACAATCATTGATGTCTTCTGGACAGGAATTGTTGTAGATTATTTCATAAAAATTGGAAGAACCCCTGAATTACTAGGAATGAAAATTCTTTTTATCTGTTTTGGAGTTACTTTAATTGGTGCTGGAACAGCAATTTATGTTGGGAGTAACTTAGGTTCAGGACCTAGGGATGGAGTAATGGTTGGACTTGAGAGTTTAGGTTTAAAAATTGGTACAGCAAGAAATATTATCGAAGTTACTGCTCTTATTTTAGGATGGGGAATGGGTGGAACTGTCGGCTTTGCCTCAGTATTTATAGCTTTATCTATTGGTCCGGTCGTACAGATAGTTATGCCTTACGTTGATCTTAGAAATAAAAAATAATTTATATCTAATCATGTCCTTTATTTTTTTTAATTCTAATAAAATTAACTTGTGAGCTTAAAGATAGATACTAAAACAAGGATTAGAACTTTATATCTTTTCCCTACTTTCTTATTCCTTTTTGTAATATTTATATTAAGCATTCTCTTCACATCCATAATTCCGGGTGGTAAAAAATTAGCTACAAAAATTTATCATTACTTCGGATGGCTTGGTATAAAAATGGTTGGCGTGAATCTAACAATTTCCGGCATAGACAAAATTAATACAAATAGAAGCTATATCGTTGTTGGAAACCATCCCTCAACCTTGGATATTTTTACCCACATACATGCATTGCCAGTATCAATAAGATTCCTAACAAAAACAGAATTATTTAGATGGCCATTTTTTGGAAGAGTATTAAAAATATTAGGCCTTCCAAGAATTGATAGAAAAAATGCACAATTAAATTTACCTGAAATTAATAAATCAATATCAAATGTAATTGCTGAAGGAAACTCAATAATGATTTTTCCTGAGGGAACAAGAAGCAACCAAAAAGATCTTTTGCCTTTTAAAAAAGGTGCAGCAAATATATCAAAAAGTTTCAACTTACCAATTTTGCCAGTAGTAAGTCATAATGCACATAATCTTATGACTAAAGGAAAAGTTTGGTTTAAGAAAGGCGACATCCATCTTGATATATTAGAACCAATTGAAAATCCTAATGACTATACAACTGAACAGCTAACAGACTTAATATACAAAAAAATAAACGAGGTTTTAAATAGTTAAAAATATATTAAGAAAATTTTGAAATTTTTCTTTGTTCTTATCTTTTTCTATCATTTCATCAACTGTCTCTTGTTCTGTAAATAAATAAAACTCATCATAAACTTTTAGCCCATAGTTAGTTAGCTGAACTGAAAGTAAGTTAAAAGAACCCCTTGCGTTGCTTCCACTACCATCAACAGAAGAAACAATTGAAACATCCTTATCCTTAAATAATTCATTATAAGAATAATTATCAAAACCTAAAGAAAGCCAATCCAAAGTATTTTTTAAATGAGACACATAACCTCCATTAAATACAGGGCTAAATATTATTATTTTTTTTGAATCTATCAAGGACTCCCTAATTTCTATTATGGATTCAGGTTGTTTGTCTTCATAATCTAAGAGAAATGGAGTATTTAAGTAAAGCTGGTCATATAGAGAACATGCTACATCTATCTCCTTAAAATATTCTTTAACATAAGTGGCAACCTTGTTATTGCGTGATTCTTCACGTGTGCCACCAGCTAAAAGAAGTATTTTTGACATAAAATTATTATGTAATTACATTAAATTTATATGAATAAAAATATTGAAAATTTTATGGAACTGGACATACGAGTTGGAAAAATTCTTTCTGCGGAAGAATTTCCTGAAATAAAAAAGCCATCTTATATATTAAATATTGATTTTGGTGAAGAAATTGGAATAAAAAAAACTAGTGCACAAATAACTAATTACTCCCTAGAAAGCTTAATTGATAAAAAATGTGTTGCTGTAATAAATCTAGGGGAGAAACAAATTGGCCGTATAATGAGTCAATGCCTTATTCTTGGATCTATAGATAACAATGGGAATGTTCTATTACTTAATCCTGATGAAAATTCATCCTTGGGAGATAAGGTTTCTTAAGTAATTAAAGACTGAAATTTCTCATAACTAAAACTTCCTACTCTTCTATATATTTTTTCTGCATTTTTATCTACAAGCACATAGGTAGGTGTATATTTCAATCTATATCTTTCAGTTATCTCTTCATAACCTTTCTGTCTTGCATTAATAGACACTATTGGAATTTCTGGATAATTTTTTGTAAATTCATTAACTATGAATTGTGATGCAGTGCAACCTAGTCAATAATCAGAATAAAATTCTATAATTGTATATTTATAATCTGAAAATTTATGACCATCTAAAAGGATTCCTCTATTTGCAGTAAATCTATATAAAAATAAAGAGGTTACAACAACAATTACTGTAAGTATATAAAGTAACGTTGGTGGATCATATATTACAATATAGACACCAAAACCTAAGAGCCATATCATTGGTAGGTAAAGTAAGCTATATTTATTTATTAATTTTAAAAGTATTCTTTTCAATATTTTTCCTCAAGTAAACAAATTATACTTTACATATGAATTTGGTTAACCATCTTAAAGAAAATGGATACAGAGTTACTATTTCGAGAGAAATAATTTGCAATATTTTAGAAAAAGCAGGTCATGAACATTTTACAGCAGATAGCTTATTTCAATTAGTGAAAAAACATTCTAAAGATATTGATCTAGCAACTGTCTATAGAACATTTGAATTACTTGAAGAGTTAGATATTATTGAACATTCACATCAAGCTCATTCCTCTGGAATATATTATCTCAAAGGCAACCAAATGAATACCCATATTGCTTGTGAAAGATGTGGAAATATTGAAGATATTTCAGACAAGACAACGACTAAAGTTAATGAATTAATAGCTAAAGATTCAGGATATAAGATAGAAAAAAATCACTTTGTATATTCGGGTATATGTAAAAAATGTAAATAACTTCTTTTATTG
>MPLT02176903.1_pt1 | contig 23499 bp, 17 predicted proteins | sample 1617391 | NCBI WGS metagenome assembly MPLT02 (sample SAMN05944800, study PRJNA350692) | marine metagenome | biome: marine; feature: ODZ; material: water; isolation source: 70 m water sample filtered on 0.2 um supor filter | place: Pacific Ocean | collected 2012-04-08 | depth 70m m
CTGTCGTTAAAGAGCTTTTAGAGAACTCAGTAGATTCAGGTGCACAAACAATTAAACTTATAATTAAAGATGCTGGAAAAACTCTTATTCAAGTTATTGATGATGGTTCTGGTATGAGTAAAGAAGATATAAATTTGTGCTTCTTAAGACATGCTACTTCAAAAATTAGAAATTCAAAAGATTTATTTGACTTAAACACAATGGGATTTAGAGGAGAAGCTTTATCAAGTATCTCATCTATTTCTCATCTTACGATTAATTCAAATAAAAATTCAAAAAAAGATATTGGTAATGAAATTAAGGTACATGGTGGTGAACTTATTAGTAAAAATGAAGTTTTATGTAAAAAGGGTACTTCTGTGTCTGTTCAAAATTTATTTTATAATATTCCAGCTAGAAGAAATTTTTTAAAATCTGATAATGTTGAATTAAGACATATTATTGATGAATTTCACAGGGTTTCTCTAATAAATCATCAGATTTGTTTTATTTTCATTAATAATAGCAATGAAATTTTTAATTTAAAAAAATCTATTTTCAAAGAAAGAATTATTAGAGTTTTTGGAAAATCTACTAAGGAAAAGTTGGTTCCAATTAAAGAAACTACAGAAATTGCTGAAATAAATGGTTTTATTATTAAACCAGAATATTCTAGAAAGACAAAAACTTCACAATTTTTTTTTGTAAATAATAGGTTTATAAAAAATTCCCATTTACATCATGCTGTTAGAACTGCCTATGAAGGTTTAATTTTTGAAAACTATCATCCTTCGTATTTTCTGATTTTTAGTGTTCCAAAAACTTCTATTGATGTTAATATTCATCCCAATAAAACAGAAATAAAATTTGATAATGACCAGTCTATATATGCGATCCTTAGATCTTCGATAAAACATAGTCTTGGACAATTTAATATATCCCCCTCAATTGATTTTGATAATAGTGTAAATTTGGACACTCCCTACATTTATAAAGATAAAAAAGCAACTCCTCCTTCAGTTGATTTTAATAAATCATTTAATCCTTTTGATGTCGTAACTGACTCTACAAAAGATATTGAAGTAAATCTTGAGTCTTCCCTTGAAAGAGAGTCTTCATTTGAAAATGTATTAGGTGATTTTAATAATTCTATATCTTTTTCCGCTTTTCAATTAAACAATAATTATATTATTACAAAAAACAGTTCTGGTATTGTAATTATTAATCAAAAAAGAGCTCATCAAAGAATACTTTATGAAAAGTTTTTAAAGGAATTCTCTCTTGAAAAAAATTCATCTCAAGCTTTAATTTTTCCAAAGAAGCTAGATTTAAATACTGAAGAAATTAGATTGCTGAGAAGTATCAAAAAATCTTTAATTCATTTAGGTTTTAATTTTAACAAGTTTAATAGTAAAGAAATAGAAGTTTCGGCAATTCATCCTATTTTCTTAGAAGATCAGATTAGTGAAATCTTTAGAGAGTTGATCGATAATGAAATATCAGATTATAAAAAGAGTAGTGATAGCTTGAATGACTATATGGCTAAGATCTTATCTAAATGTTCATCAATAAAATCTGGAATTAAATTAAAGAATAAAGAGCAAGAATCTCTTGTTCATGATTTGTTTGCGTGTAAAGACCCTAATATTTCACCTTTTAATAAATTAATTTTTAAAGTGATTTCAATTGAATCTATTAATAAGATGTTTTTTAAATGAGAAATATTCCTGAAACTATCAAACACCTTCTTATAATCAATATATTGTTTTTTATTGGTTCACAATTTTTAGGTGGAATAAGCAATGATTTATTAGCTCTTCACTATTTTAAAAATGATAGATTTATTATTACTCAGTTATTCACGCATATGTTTATGCATGGAAACTTTTATCATATCCTTTTTAATATGTTTGGTTTATGGATGTTTGGCTCTCCATTGGAGCAAATGTGGGGAAGAAGGAAGTTTTTATTCTTTTATTTCTCTGCGGGCCTAGGAGCAGCTGGATTACAATTGTTGGCTTATCATATTGAAATTCAATCTGTTTTTTCTCTTTTAGAATCAAACGGGATGTCTTTCCAAGGTTTTAAAGAAGTATTGTCCTCAGGTTCATATAACACAGCTATTTTGCAATATGTTGATGAAGAAAGCCTTACTTCAGCATATTCTGCATATAATTCTTCATTAGTTGGAGCTTCTGGAGCTATTTATGGAATATTAGTAGCTTTTGCTTTTTCATTTCCAAATTCAGAATTAATGCTATTGTTTCCACCTATTCCTATAAAAGCTAAATATTTAGTTCCAGGATTAATTTTAATGGATCTGTTTTTTGGCTTTTCATCTTATTCATTGGGCCCAATTGCTCATTTTGCTCATGTTGGAGGAGCGATATCGGGTTTTTTAATGGTTTGGTATTGGAGAAGAAATCAATTTAATAATAACAGATGGAATTGATTAGTGGTTTAAAATATAAGTACAATAATTTAGATGTTTTAGGACAAATCATAGTTTGGATGGTTGTTTGTTTCGCTTTACCTTTTTTAATAAATACATTTTTATTTTTATTTAATATCAATTCATTTTCTATTATTTATTATTTCCAAGTTTCACCATCGTTATTTGAATTAATTTTTAAACCATGGTCCTTAATTACCTATGGTTTTTTTCATGCTGATCTATGGCATTTAATTGGAAATATGATAATACTATATTTTTCAGGAAGAGTAGTTTTAGACCTTTTTGGGAAAGAAAAGTTTATAAAGATCTTTATTATCGGCCTATTATGTGGGTCTTTTACTTACCTTATTAGTTATAATGTTTTTCCTGTTTTTCAGGGTTTAAAACCTCCGATGATTGGCGCTTCAGCTGGAGCAATTGCAGTATTTGTGTTTTTAGCTTCTCATATGCCAAATTATACATTTAGATTAATAATTTTTGATGTAAAGATTATTTATATAGCTCTATTTATTATAATTATGGATTTAATTCAAATTCCAGTTAGCAATGCAGGTGGGCATTTAGCTCATCTTGGAGGAGCTGCCTGGGGATTCTACTATAATAATCAATTAAAAAAAGGAAATGATCCAGGAAACAAGATCATTGATTTTTTAAATTATCTAAAAGGATTTTTTAAAAAGAAATCTAAAATCAGAAAAGTTTATAGAAGAGATGATTTCAAGAAACCTTCTAAAGAAGAGGTAGATCAGAAAAATATAGATTTAATTCTAGATAAAATTAGTAAATCAGGTTATGATAGTTTGACAAAGGGTGAAAAGGAAACACTTTTTAAAGCAGGTAAAAATTGAAATTTTTACAATACAATAGAGGGTTTTTTGAAAAACTTTTATTTTCTATAAACCTCTTTAACTCCTTATTGATTTTAATTTGTTGCATTCTAAACTATTATTATCATCCAATTTTTTCTTTTTTTTCTTTTCTTACATTTTTATTTCCAATCATATATCTAATAAATATATGTTTTTTAATATACTGGCTAATAAAAATTGACATAAGGGTTCTGTTACCTGTAATTGTTTTGGCAATTCTCTTTTACAACTCATTCTCCTTTTACAAAATGGGAGATAAAGATGTTAGTAACAGGGATGGTTTTCATATAATGAGTTTTAATGCAAGATTATTTAATCATTATAATTGGATTGAAAACAATAACATTCCATTAAATACTAAAGAATTCATATTTAATAATAAGCCAGATCTGTTAGCGATACAAGAGTACCATGGTGATTACCAACATTTGTTAGATGGTTTTAAGAATAAGCATATCCATCTTTCTGGTAACAATGTTGGTCAATCCATCCATACAGACTATAATATCATTAAAAAGGGCATAGTTGAGTTTGATAATTCAATTAACAATGCAATTTTCGTTGATTTGATAATTAAAAAAGACACTTTAAGAGTGTATAGCGCTCATTTTGAGTCATTTAAGGTTGATTTATTAAATCTTAAGGCAGATTTAAGTTCATTTAAAAGAGTTGTCAATAAAATAAAACTCGCCTATATAGCTCAAAAGGAACAATCAAGTGTCTTAATCAGTCATATAATAAAATCTCCATATAAAGTGATTTTAGCTATAGATTTGAATAATACTCAACACTCTTTTGTCTATAAAGAAATTAAAAGCAAAATGATGGATGTGTTTGAATTAAAAGGTTTTGGATTTGGTTCTACTTACGATTTTAAGTTTATGCCAATTAGGATAGATTACATTTTTATTTCTCCTTCAATTTCAGCAAATTATTTTGAGATTTATAATAAAAAATTGTCTGATCATAAACCAATTAGTGCATTTATAGATATTTAAATCATTGGTTAATATAAGTATATTTAAAATTCTGGGAATAAGATATTTATAATTTAAAAAAACTAAAACAACATCCACCGTATTCTCTAGATTCAGAATACTTTTTTATGTTTTGTAATGAAATTTTATTTGAGTGTTCAATTATAATTAGACCATCTTTTTTTAATAATTTTTTTGAATCAATTAATGAAATTAATCGTTCATATTTACCATTATCAATATTGTATGGTGGATCAGCAAAAATTATGTCAAAATGTGCATCACAAGAATTTATAAATTTGAATGCATCTTTCTTAACTACTTTAATATTAAATAAAAACTCATTTGATATTGATTTTATAAAATTTATGCATTTATTATTAATATCTACACTAGTTATATTTTTTGCTCCCCTTGATGCAAATTCATAGCTTATATTTCCTGTACCTGCAAATATTTCAAGTACTACACTATCTGATATATTAATATTATTATTAAGAATATTAAATAATGCTTCTTTAGCTTGATCTGTGGTTGGTCTAACAGGAAGATTTTTTGGTGCTTGAATTTTTCTTCCTTTATGTACTCCAGAAATTATTCTCATATGATAAGAAAATCTATTTCCGTATCATTTTCCACCAAATTAACTTTATTTATATAACTTTCTTTAAAGTCAATTATTTCTACATTCGAAATAAATTTTGAAATTAATAAATAAGCATCACTTTTAAGATCAATTTTTCCTATTAGGTAAAGTTTAGACTTATTACTATCTATTTTATTTTGTTCTATAACAAAGAGCAAAAAATATAGAATATCTTCTTTCTTGTTAAAATCAAAATTATTGTAATATAAAAGCTTATTTTTTTTAATTATTAATACTTGGAAACTCTCTTCATGTAGGTTTACATATAAACAGGGCTCTTTTTCCTTATTATACTTAATTAGTTTTTTGATTAATAAAGTTGAATAATGATAGAAATTGAATGAACCAAAATTATCTATAATATAATTGTTTACATTAATATAAGGTAGATATACATTTACTGCATCAATTTCCTCAATAAAATCGTGTGCAGCAAAATCATTTTCTAGTAATTTAGAATTAAACTTTAGGTACTCTAAACTTAATTTTTCTTCAAAAAGATTGTTAGGAACTAACGAAGACAATTTGTTACAAATAATAAGTTTAACATCAATAATATTTGATTGATCAATTTCAGATTCATTTATAATCGTATTTAATTTTTTAGAAAGATTTTCAGGTGCAATTTTTTTATTGAAATTGTAATGAAAATATTGAACTATATTATCATCAATTGAATTTGATAGAACTAATGTAGCGCTGAATGAACTGAGCTTTATTGTAAGTAAAGTACTTGGGTGTATTTTAATTTCTTGCGATTGCATCATAGGTTGTTGGCCAATTACCATTGGAACTTACCTCTGTTAATGACCCTAAAACAATATTAGGACCATTTACACCATCAACTGACATTAATCCCTTTTCTTGCTTTAGAAGATCTTTATTTTGATCCCACAAAACAATGTCCTTTGAAACGCTTACTTCAAAAACAGGGACATTATAGTCACCTTTTTTAATAACATCAGATTTTATATTAAAATAACTAAAGCCATCAGGGCCTTCAATTGGAACTTGAGCCATTTCTTTATATCTGTTTGAACTTCCAAATAAAGAGTCTTTAACTGAAGCAAAACCTAGTGTGTCAATAACAATGACTTCTTTTAACATATCAATTCTAAAAGTCCTATTATATTCTAAAAAACTTGAATCTCTTTTTTGAATCAATGTATATTGAGCGGTATCTACAAAATTGATTAAACTATCAAAATTATCAGAATAAATACCGTTTATACTTTTATAGGCAATTTGAGCATTACGAATATCTTTTAATCTATCAATTACTTTTAAATATCTTTCATTTTTAACTTTATTAAACTCAATAGGTCCATTAATTGAACCATAAACCTTGTAAGCAAAAATTATTATAAGAAGCCATAGAACAGCCTTAATAATTCTCATGTATTTTGTGATGAATTCCATTTTATAATTAATTATATTTAGGCAAAACTACAATTTTTTTTTTCAAAAGTTAATAATAATAATATAGAATGAATTCACCAGAATTTGAAAAATTACTTTTGAATGATTTTAAGTTTATTGCTACAAAAGATCAAAAATTAGCTATACACCATATAAGTTATTTTTTATCTGATAAATGTTCTAGTAATTTATTTTTATTAAAAGGTTATGCTGGTACTGGAAAAACCGCTTTAATGAAAACATTGGTTAAAAATTTAGGTTTTATAAAAATGAAATACTGTATGCTAGCTCCAACTGGAAGAGCAGCAAAGGTATTATCGAAATATACAAATAAAAAAGCTTCAACTATTCATAGAAAAATTTATTACTCAAAAGTTGATAAGTCAGGAAATTTTAAATCTATTTTAAAAAAGAATAAAATGAATAATACTTTATTTATTATAGATGAAGCATCTATGATTTCAGATTTTTCTAATTCTATAGAACTTTTTAATAAAAACTCTTTATTAAAAGATGTTTTTGAGTTTATTAATTTTAAATCTAATTCAAAATTAATTTTTTTGGGAGATACTGCTCAATTACCTCCAGTAAATCAAACTATAAGTCCAGCTCTTGATTCTGAATTTTTATATAATACATATAATTTAAATATTGATGAATTTGAAATCAGTGATGTTGTTCGTCAAACAGAAGAATCGGGAATTCTTTTTAACGCAACACTAATAAGAAACAACATTATTAATAATAATTTTGACTTTTCTTTTAAGAATTTTAATGATATAATTTACCTCATAGATGGTTTTGAAATTCAAGAATCAATTGAATCAACTTTTAATGAAATTGGCATTGAGAATTCAATTCTCATTGTGCGTTCTAATAAACGTGCAAATCAATATAATCAACAAATAAGAAAGACAATTTTGTCATTTCATAATAAAGTTTGTATTGGAGATCTATTGATGATTACAAAAAACAATTATTTCTGGACATCTCCAGATTCTGAAATGCCATTCTTAGCAAATGGAGATATTATTGAAGTAATTGAGATATATAGAATCAGAGAGTTATATGGTTTTCAATTTGCTGAAGTAAAAATTAAAATGGTTGATTATGTTGATGTAGAAGCATTTGATACTACAATTATATTGGATACACTTAATTCAGATTTACCATCTTTATCATATGATCAATCTAATCTTTTGTATAAGGAAATTCAAAAAGATTATTCTAATATAAAATCAAAATATAAAAGGTTTATAAAAACAAAAGAAAATCCTTTTTTTAATGCCCTTCATGTTAAGTTTTCCTATTCTATAACATGTCATAAAGCACAAGGTGGTCAATGGCCAGTTGTTTTTATTGAAAAGCCATATTTAAAAGATGGTCCAGATATTGATTACATGAGGTGGTTGTATACAGCGGTGACTAGGGCTGAAAGTAAACTTTATTTAATTGGTTTTTAATAAAAATATAGCTGTATTTTTATAAAAAATTAGTCTATGAAAACTATAGCGATGATTCCAGCGAGAATAGATTCTGTTAGACTTCCAGGGAAATTAATGATGGATTTAGGCGGGATGCCAATAATCTTAAGAACCTATAAAAATACATTAAATACAAAATTATTTGAAAAAGTATATGTAGTAACAGATTCAGAAATCATATATGACTTAATAAAAGATAATGGAGGGGATGTTTTTATGAGTTCTATTCAACATACATGTGGATCTGATCGAATTGCTGAATTTGTTCCAAAAATAGAAGCAGACTTGATAATAAATATTCAGGGAGATGAACCTTTTATTGATAAAGGAAGTCTTCAGAAATTAATAAAAGTATTTTATAATGATAATCTTAAAAAAATAGATTTAGGATCTCTTATGCAATCAATTAAAAGTGATGAAATAAAAAATCCAAATAATGTAAAAGTTGTAGTTGATAATGAAAATTTTGCAATCTATTTTTCTAGATCAATAATTCCGTTTAATAGATCTAAGAATAATATAGAATATTTTAAACATATTGGAGTTTATGCATTTAGAAAGCAAAGTTTGATAGATTTTTATAATTCAGAACCAACTCCGCTTGAAAAGTCTGAAAAATTGGAACAGTTAAGATATATTGAGAAAGGGAAAAAAATTAAAATGGTTTATACAGACTATAAAGGCATTGGTATAGATGTGATGGATGATCTAATTAATGCTAGAAAAATAATTAATGCATAGAGTAGCAAAATTTATTCTTTTCAAGATATTGAAATGGAAAATATTAGGTGATTCTAAACTTCCAAAGAAATGTGTTCTTATTGTAGCTCCTCATACACATTGGCAAGATTTTATATATGCTATAATTATTAGAGAAGCTCTTAATCAAGAAATCAATTTCATAGGGAAAAAAGAATTATTTAAATTTCCTTTTGGATTTTTCTTCAAAATGATGGGTGGTAAGCCAGTAGATAGGGGCAGTAATTCAAACACTGTAGAGATTATAGCAGAAATGTTTAAAAATACTAGTCAATTCAGACTTGGAATATCTCCAGAAGGAACTAGAAAGAAAGTGGATAAATGGAAAACAGGATTTTATTATATCTCAAAAATTGCAGGTGTACCAATTATTAGTGCAACATTAAATTTTAAAGATAAAAGTACCAGAATTTCTAAACCATTTTATCCAACTAATAATATTGAGGAAGATTTTATGAAATTAAAACTTTTTTTTAGAGGAGTTAAGGGAAAAGTGGAAGAATTTTCATAAACTCATCCCATATTATGAAATACATTTTGAACGTCATCATCCTCCATAATCTTTTCAATTAGAATATTAACTTCTTCTTTTTTATCTTCATTTAAGATTTTTAATTGTTTTGGAATTCTTTCAAAATCTGATGATATAATTTCTGTTTTTTTACGTTCTAATTCTTTTTGAATTAATCCATAGTTTTCAAATGGGGAATATAATAGTATCTCATTTTCTTCTCTAATTACTTCATCAACACCAAAATCAATTAAATCTAACTCTAATTCTTCAATATCAATATCTGTTTCAATTTTAAAATGACATAATCTATCAAACATGAACTCTACAGATCCTGCAGTTCCTAAGTTTCCATTATATTTATTAAAATAACTTCTAATATTTGCAACAGTTCTATTGTTATTATCACTTGTAGTTTCAACAATTATTGCAATCCCATATGGACCATATCCTTCAAATAATATTTCTTTATAATTTTCTGAAGATTTTTCGGATGCTTTTTTAATAGCCCTCTCGATATTATCTTTTGGCATATTAGCAGCTTTAGCATTCTGGATTATAGCTCTTAATTTTGAATTTAACTCTGGAGATGGACCACCATCTTTAACAGCCATAACAATGTCTTTGCCAATTCTAGTAAACGTTTTAGCCATGGCTGACCAACGTTTCATTTTTCTAGCTTTTCTAAATTCAAATGCTCTTCCCATACTTTTATTTATCAGATTTTAACAAATGGAATTTTAACTATGGAAGCTTTAACCATCTTGTTTCTAATCTCTATATTTAAAGAGGTGCCTAATGTTGAATTTGCTGAATTTACATAACCTAAGCCGATTCCTTTCTTTATAGAAGGTGACATAGTTCCAGAAGTAACAATTCCAATTTTATTTTTCTCTTGATCATATATAGGGTAGTCTTTTCGTGGAATTCCTCTTTCTTCTAATTGAAAACCAACAAGTTTTTTTTCAGTTCCATTATTAATTGAATTAAGAATAGGATTTTTTCCAATAAAGTTTTTGTCAGTTTTTGTAATCCACCTTAATCCAGCTTCAATAGGATTTGTATTTGAGTTTATTTCATTTCCATATAAGCAATAACCCATTTCAAGCCTTAAGGTGTCTCTTGCAGCTAATCCTATGGGTTTTATATCAAATTCTTTCCCAAATTCAAATAGAATGTTCCAAATACCGATTGCGTCACTATTGTTACAGTATATTTCAAACCCTCCTGATCCAGTATATCCAGTTGTTGAAATTATTACATTTTTATATTTATTTAATTCAGTTTTTAAAAAACTGTAGTTACTTAAAGATCTAACATCAAATTCTACTATTTTTTCTAACAAATCATATGATTTAGGACCTTGTAATGCCAATAATGACATCTTGTCTGATTTATTTTCTAGTTGATTATTATATTTTTTATTTTGAAGTTTAATCCAATTCCAATCTTTTTCAATATTACCCGCATTAACAACTAACATGTATTCTTTTTCATTAAACTTATATACAATTAAGTCATCAATTATTCCACCCTTTTCATCAGTCATGCAGTTGTATTGAGCTTTTCCTTCTAAAATTTTAGTTATATCATTAGTACATATTAATTGTAATAGATTGGTAGCATTTTCACCTTTTAAAAAAAACTCACCCATATGAGAAACATCAAAAAGTCCTACATTATTTCTTACATGTAAATGTTCGACATTAATACCCTCATATTGGATTGGCATCATAAAACCTGAAAATGGAATTATTTTTGCTCCTTTTTTAACATGTTCTTTATAAAGAATAGTTTTTTTCATATTTAATTTAATTATGTGTAAATTTCGTAGAAAATTATATACTTTACAATTAAATATTATGAACACTAAATTTTTCTTATTTCTTTTGTCATTTTTTATAATGACTTCAATTTATACTCAAGAAATTAATGGTGAAATATCTGGTTTTACTATCCAAGATACATTAAGAGGATCTATTACTAAAGAAAGGATTTGGTGGGATTTAACTTATTATCATTTAGATATAGTAGTTGACCCTGAAAAAAGAACTATTTCTGGATCAAATGAAATTAGTTACACTGTTCTAGATTCATATAATGAAATGCAAATCGATTTACAATCCCCCCTTTTGTTAACAAAAGCTGAACAAAATGGTCAATCTTTAAAAATTAGACATGTAGGTAACGCACATTTTATTACTTTAATAGATAAACAAACTGTTGGTTCTAAACAAAAAATAAAAGTTTATTACGAGGGTCTCCCTAGAAAAGCGGTTAGAGCTCCTTGGGATGGCGGTATATCTTGGGAAAGAGATGTGAATGGAAATCATTTCATAGCCTCCTCTTGCCAAGGTTTAGGCGCTAGTGTATGGTGGCCAAACAAGGATCATATGTATGATGAAGTAGAAGGAATGCTTATAAGTGTAAATGTTCCAAATGGATTAATGAATGTATCTAATGGGAGATTAATTAATATTGAAGAAAAAGAAAATTCTAAAACATATCATTGGAAAGTTGAAAATCCAATAAATAATTATGGAGTTAATATTAATATAGCTGACTATGTTAATTTTTCTGAGATATATCAGGGTGAGTTAGGAGATTTAGATATGGATTATTATGTTTTAAGAGATAATTTAGAAAAAGCAAAAATTCACTTCAAAGATGCTGTTAAAACTATTCAAGCATTTGAACATTGGTTTGGACCTTATCCTTTTTATGAAGATAGTTTTAAGCTCGTTGAAACACCTTATTTAGGAATGGAGCATCAGAGCTCTGTAACATATGGAAATAAGTATAAACAAGGATACTTAGGTAGAGATCTTTCTGGAACGGGATGGGGATTAAAATTTGATTATATAATTATCCATGAAACTGGACATGAATGGTTTGCAAATAATATTACATATAAAGACATTGCAGATATGTGGGTCCATGAAGGTTTTACTACATATTCTGAAAATCTTTTTTTAGATTATCATTTTGGAAAGCAAGCTTCATCTGAATATGTCATTGGAACTAGAAGAGGAATAGGGAATAAAACCCCAATTATTGGCACTTATAATGTAAATAAAAGAGGATCCGGGGATATGTACGCAAAAGGAGCCAATCTTTTACATACTTTAAGACAATTAACAGGTGATGATAATAAATGGAGAGAGATTTTAAGAGGGTTAAATAAAGATTTTTACCATCAAACTGTAAATACTTCTCAAATTGAAAATTATATTGAAAAAAAAATGAAAATGGATTTAAAACCATTTTTTAATCAATATTTAAGAGATGTTCGAATCCCTGTTTTGGAACATAAAATTGAAAAAAATATTTTAAAATATAAATGGACCAATGTTGTAGATGGTTTTGAAATGCCAATTGAAATAATTATAGATGAAAAAAGTGAGAGAATTTATCCTTCATCAGAATGGAAAGAGATAAGTTTAGATTCAAATGACTTTTCTTTTGACAAGAATTACTACATATATACTAAATTATTGAATTAGATATTTTATTATGAAAAAAACATTTCTTTTACTATTAGCCTTAAGTTTTTTCTCTTTCTATTCATGTAATCAAATTAATGATTTATCATTAAATAAAAATGATTATAAAAAAGCTGCTAAACACTTTAGTAAAAATTTAAATAAATATCTTTTTGACATTCTTAATTATCAACAATGGGAAAATGAAGACTTTCTTTTTTATGGAGTTAAACACGAAGATAAAATAGAAAACTATCAAATTAATTTAAAAACTAATAAAAAATCAATTTCAAAAAATAAGAAACCTAAATCCTCACCATATTCAAGAAGAAATAGAAATGAGTTTTTATCTCCAAATGGCAAATTGGCAGCATACATAGAAAATTATAATCTTTGGATTAGAAATTTAAGTACAAATAAAAAAACTCAACTTACTTTTGATGGCGAGGAAGATTATGGATATTCTACTAATAATGCAGGATGGACTAAATCTAAAGGTCCAGTACTAAAATGGAGTCCTAATTCTGATAAGATTGCTACCTTCAGACAAGATGCAAGGGGAGTAGGAGAGATGTATTTAACAACTACAAATGTCGGTCATCCAAAATTACAAGCTTGGAAATATGCACTTCCAGGGGATGATAAGATTTTTGAAATTGAAAGAATTATTATTGATATTAAGTCTAATAGAATTATTAGACTTAATATGAAAAATGATTTTCAAAGATCAACTACTACAGATCATATAGCAGGTAGGGGAGGAAAATTTTTAGATACACAATGGAATCAAGATGGGTCAAAACTAGCTTTTATATCTTCTTCCAGAGATCATAAAGAAGCTCATTTACAAATTGCAGATTCTAAAACAGGAAATGTTTCTTCAGTTTTTAAAGAAAATGTAGAGACTTATTATGAATCTGGAGTTAGAGGAGAAAATTGGGAAGTATTATTTGATTCAGATGAATATATTTGGTATTCTGAGAAAGATAACTGGGGTCATTTATATCTCTATGATTTAAAAACTAAGAAATTAAAAAATAGAATTACTCAAGGAGAATGGATTGTTAGAGAACTAATGCATATTGATACTGAAAAAAGGGAATTAATTTTTACTGCAGGGGGAAGAGAAATAGGAAATCCATATCATGTTTATTTATACAAAGTTAATTTTGATGGTACTGGCTTAGAATGTCTTACTCCAGAAAAGGGGTCTCATTCGATCAGCCCTTCGCCAAACTGGAACTATTTTGTTACTACCTATTCAACAACTTCTAATCCACCAGTTTCAATACTAAAAAATAGAAGTGGTGAAACAATTTTAGAATTATCTTCAAGTAATTCTTCAGAACTTGAAAGAAACGGGTGGCAAAAACCCATAGAATTTTCAGTAAAAGCTAGGGATAATAAAACGAATTTATATGGTATAATGTATATACCTAGTTTCTATAATGAAAATGAAAAATATCCTGTATTAAATTATATTTATCCTGGCCCTCAATCAGGAAGTGTAGGTAATTATTCATTTGTAGTTGCTAGAAGAGATTTTCAAGCATTAGCTGAACTTGGTTTTGTTATAGTTAGTGTTGATGCTATGGGAACTCCTGGTAGATCAAAGTCTTTTCATGATGTTTATTATGGAAATATGGGAGATAATGGTTTGCCAGATAATATTACTACCATAGAACAGCTTTCAAAAAAATATAAATCTATGGATTTATCAAGAGTTGGAATTTGGGGTCATTCTGGTGGAGGATTTGCATCAACAGCAGCCTTACTTAGGTATCCTGATTTTTATGATGTAGCTGTTTCTAGCTCTGGTAATCATGATAATAGAAATTATGAAGCAGATTGGGGAGAAAAATGGCATGGATTATTAACTCCTATAGACCTTAATTCTTCTGATGGAAAATCAGATTTTGATTCAACAAAAACAAATTATGATATTCAAGCAAATCAATTACTTGTTGAAAATTTAAAAGGAAAATTATTGATTGCACATGGTATGTTAGATGACAATGTCCCTCCTTCAAATACAATGGTAGTCGTAGATGCTTTAATTAAAGCTAATAAGGACTTTGATTTATTATTATTTCCTAATAAAAGACATGGTTATGGTGATTTAAGTAACTACATGATGAGAAGAAAATGGGATTTCTTTGTAAAACATTTGAAGGGGTTAGACCCGCCTAAGAATTTTTCTTTTGACAATTGAAATTATAAAAGAAAATTTTTTTGAATAAATTATTTGCTTTTTTTCGTTGTTAATTTATCAGATTTTCCATCCCAGTCTATCTTTATTGCATCTCCAACGCTTAATTTTGTTTTTACTATTTCTTCAGCTAACAAATCTTCAACATATTTTTGAATTGCTCTTTTAAGAGGACGAGCACCATATTTTTTATCAAATCCTTTATCGCATAGAAAATTAAGTGCTTTTGATGATATTTTTACATCATATCCAAGATCTTTAATTCTTTTTAATAATGTTTGAAGTTCAATATTAATAATTTTTTTTAGATCTTCTTTTTCTAAAGTATTAAAATAAACAATTTCATCAACCCTATTAAGAAACTCAGGAGAGAATGCTTTTTTTAAGGATTTTTCTATTGTTTTTCTTACATTTTTAGATTCTTGTGCCTTTATAGCCTCAGTTCCAAAACCTACTCCATTACCAAAGTCTTTAACCTCTTTAGCTCCAAGATTTGAAGTCATTATTATTACCGTGTTTTTAAAATCGATTTTTCTGCCTAAGCTGTCAGTTAAGGTACCTTCATCTAAAACTTGTAATAACATATTGAAAATATCAGGATGAGCTTTTTCAACTTCATCAAGTAATATTACACTATAGGGTTTTCTTCTAACTTTTTCTGTTAATTGCCCACCTTCTTCATAACCAACATAACCTGGAGGAGCTCCAATTAATCTTGAAACAGCAAATTTTTCCATATATTCACTCATATCGATTCTTATAAGGGAATCATTTCCATTAAAAAGTTCATCAGAAAGAATTTTTGCAAGTTGAGTTTTTCCAACTCCTGTTTGACCTAAAAATATAAATGAACCAATTGGTTTATTTGGATCTTTAACTCCAGCTCTATTTCGCTGGATTGCTTTAACAACCTTAGTTACTGCTTCTTTTTGACCAATAACTCTTCCCTCAATTTTCTTATCAAGATTTGATAATTGACTTAGTTCTGCTTTAGCTATTTTATTTATTGGAATTCCTGTAATCATTGATACAACATGTGAAATGTCATCTTCAGTAACAGTTTCTCTATGTTTCTTTAAATCTTCGTACCATTTTTCTTGAGCTAATAGGAGTTCTTTTTCAATTCTTTTTTCATCATCTCTAAGTTTAGCAGCTTCCTCATATTTTTGCTTTTTAACAACAGAGTTTTTCTCTATTTTAACGTTTTCAAGATTCTTTTCTAATTCAACTATGTTTTTTGGAACATCCATATTTGTAATATGTACTCTTGATCCAGCTTCATCCATTGCATCTATTGCTTTATCTGGAAGAAATCTATCAGAAATGTACCTGTCAGTTAGTTTTACACAAGCTATTAATGCATCATCTGTATAATTTACGTTGTGATGAGATTCATATTTTTCTTTAATATTTTTTAATATATCAATTGTCTCTTCAATATCAGTAGGTTGAACTATAATCTTTTGAAACCTTCTTTCTAAAGCTCCATCTTTTTCAATATACTGTCTATATTCATCCAATGTAGTTGCACCTATACATTGTATCTCACCACGAGCTAAAGCAGGTTTAAACATGTTTGAAGCATCAAGACTTCCAGTTGCTCCTCCAGCTCCAACAATTGTATGTATTTCATCTATAAAAAGGATTATATCATCATTTTTTTCAATTTCATTCATTACAGCTTTCATTCTTTCTTCAAATTGACCTCTATATTTTGTTCCTGCTACAATACTTGCCAGGTCTAATGTTACTACTCTCTTATTATATAAAACTCTCGAAACCTTTTTTTCAATTATTCGTAAAGCTAATCCTTCTGCTATAGCTGATTTACCAACTCCTGGTTCACCTATAAGTAAAGGATTATTTTTCTTTCTACGACTTAATATTTGGGAAACTCTCTCAATTTCTTTTTCCCTGCCAATGACAGGATCTAACTTGCCTTGCATGGCAAAAGAAGTTAAATCTCTTCCAAAATTATCTAAAACAGGAGTTTTAGATTTTATTTTAGACTTTGTGTCTGTTTTAATTGTAAAAGGATTTTCTTCAATTGGATCATCTTCATCTTTTGATTCTTCATGAAATGTTTCTGAAGAAGGTAGACCAGAGTAATTGTCATCAGATTCAGTAAGCATATATTTAAACTGTTCTTTCACTGTTTCATAATCTAATTGAAGTTTTATTAAAAGTTTAGTTGTTGGATCATTTTCATTTCTTAATATACATAACAAAAGGTGAGCTGTATTAATAGATTTACCTTGAAAAAGCTTTGCTTCAAGAAAAGTAGTTTTAAGTGCTCTTTCAGCTTGCCTAGTAAGATGTAAGTTCTTTTTATGATTTTGATCAAAATCATTAATTGGATTAGGTGGGCTTAAAATTTCAACTTTTTTTCTTAAATAATCTAGATCAATTTCTAAAGAATTCATAATAGAAATAGCTTTACCTCCACCATCTCTCAACATTCCGAGTAATAAATGTTCTGTTCCGATAAAGTCATGTCCTAGTCTTAAAGCTTCTTCTTTACTATAAGTAATTACATCTTTAACTCTAGATGAAAAATTGTCATCCATTTTATAATTTTTGTTTTTTTAGATTAATTCAAGAGTAAATAGACAAAAAAAATAAATTAATTCCAAGTTTTTAATCTGTAATTAATCAATTTTATTAAATAAAACATGTTAATAAAATTATGCATAATTATTAACTCTCTAAGGTATATTTAACTGAGGAAATATTATATTTGATAAGTTATATTTTAAGCAACATTTTAAAGAGTTAAATTATATGAGTGAAGGAGAAAAATTAATACCAGTAAACATTGAAGATGCTATGAAATCAGCATACATTGATTATTCAATGTCTGTAATAGTTTCAAGAGCTCTTCCTGATGTGAGAGATGGTCTTAAGCCAGTTCATAGGAGAGTCTTATATGGCATGCATCAATTAGGTTTGAGAGGATCTAGTAAATTCAAAAAATCGGCATTTATTGTTGGTGAGGTTTTAGGAAAATATCATCCACATGGTGATTCCTCTGTATATGACACTATGGTAAGAATGGCTCAAGAATGGAGTCTTAGATATTTATTAGTTGATGGTCAAGGTAATTTTGGTTCAGTTGATGGAGATAGTCCTGCTGCAATGCGTTATACTGAAGCCAGAATGCAAAAAATTTCTGAAGAAATGGTTGCGGATTTAGATAAAGAAACAGTAGATCATCAGCTAAATTATGATGATTCTATAATGGAGCCTACTGTATTGCCTACTAAGATTCCTAGTTTATTAGTTAATGGTGCATCAGGAATCGCTGTTGGAATGGCAACTAATATGCCTCCTCATAATTTATCTGAAGTTATTAATGGAACAATTGCTTTTATAGAAAATAACGAGATAACAATTGATGAATTAATAGAGTTTGTTAAAGCTCCAGATTTTCCTACTGGAGGAATTATTTATGGCTATGATGGTGTTAAAGAAGCTTTTCATACTGGTAGAGGTAAAATTGTTATGCGTGCAAAAGCTGAAATTGAAGAAGTTAATGGCAGAGAATGTATAATTGTTACTGAAATACCTTACCAAGTAAATAAAGCAGAAATGATTAGGAAAACTGCTGAAATGGTTAATGACAAAAAAATTGATGGTATTTCAACAATTAGGGATGAATCTGATAGAAAAGGAATGAGAATTGTTTATATTCTTAAAAGAGATGCTATTCCTAATATAGTTTTAAATACACTTTATAAATATACTCCTTTACAATCTTCATTTAGTGTAAACAATATAGCATTAGTTAAAGGAAGACCTCAAATGCTAAATTTAAAAGAAATGATCAGTCATTTTGTTGATCATAGACATGAAGTTGTAGTTAGAAGAACAAAATTTGAATTAAAAAAGGCAGAAGAGAGAGCACATATTTTAAAAGGTTTAATAATTGCTTCCGATAATATTGATAAAGTCATCAAATTAATTAGATCTTCTTCTAATGCTGATCAGGCTAAAGAAAAATTAATTGCAGCATTTAAGTTAAGTGAAATTCAGTCTAAGGCAATTGTTGAAATGAGATTAAGACAATTAACAGGCTTGGAACAGGATAAACTTAGATCAGAATTTGATGATTTAATGAAAACTATTAAAGATTTAAAAGATATTCTTGATAGTAAAGAAAGAAGAATGAGTATTATCAAAACAGAACTTTCAGAAATTTTAGAGAAATATGGTGATGAAAGAAGATCTGTTATTGAATATTCTGGAGGAGATTTAAGTATTGAAGATATGATTCCTAATGAGAAAGTAGTTTTAACTATTTCTAATGCCGGTTATATTAAAAGAACTCCCTTGGTTGAGTATAGAACACAGCATAGAGGTGGAGTTGGTCAAAAAGCATCTACGACAAGAAATGAAGACTTTTTAGAACATTTATTTATAGGTACTAATCATCAATATATGTTGTTTTTTACTCAAAAGGGAAAATGTTTTTGGATGAGAGTTTTTGAAATACCTGAAGGAAGTAAAACTTCAAAAGGAAGGGCTATTCAAAATTTAATTAATATTGAACAAGATGATGAAGTAAAAGCATTTATATGTACTCAAGATTTAAAAGATGAAGAATATATAAATAGTCATTATGTAATTATGGCTACCAAAAAGGGCCAAGTTAAAAAAACCTCTCTTGAACAATATTCAAGGCCTAGGTCAAATGGTATTAATGCTATAACAATTAAAGAGGAAGATGAATTATTAGAAGCTAAGCTTACAACTGGAAATTCACAAGTTCTAATAGCAGTCCAATCTGGAAAATGTATTAGATTTGAAGAGAGTAAAACCCGGCCAATGGGTAGAAATGCATCTGGTGTTAGAGGTATAAGGCTTAAAGATGAAAGTGATGAGGTTATAGGTATGATTTCTGTTAATGATATGGATAGTGATATTTTGGTTGTTTCAGAAAATGGTTATGGAAAAAGATCTAGTTTAGATGCATATAGAATAACTAATAGAGGAGGAAAGGGAGTAAAAACTATTTCAATTACCGAAAAAACAGGAAAATTAGTATCTCTTAAGAATGTTAATGATAATGATGATTTGATGATAATAAATAAATCTGGAATTGCAATTAGAATGGAAGTAGCATCATTAAGGGTTATGGGTAGAGCTACACAAGGAGTTAAATTAATTAATTTAAAGGAGAATGACTCAATTGCTGCTGTGGCTAAGGTAGTTCATGAGGATGATGATGTTAAAGATTTAGAGGATATTGAAGTTGATATTATTGAAAAAAAATTAGATAAAGAAGAAAAATAAAAAAATAAAAACATGAAAAATTTATTAACGTTTATCTTACTTTTTGTAACCTTTTTAGGTTATAGTCAAAAGAAAGAATTAAGAAGTGCACAAAAGCTTTTAGATGAAAGTTTTTATAATGAAGCTTTAGATGTGTTATCTAAAATTGAAGGATTAATTTCAAATTCTGACCAAAAGTATCAGGCTCAGTATTATTATTTACTTGGTTGGGCTAATAAGGGTGATGGGAATTATAATGAAGCTGTTTCATTATTAAGAAAGTCTATTAAATTAGATAAGGCTGAAAAGTATAAAGAAAATGCTAATATTTTAATTGATAATGTTCTAATTGATTTAATTAATTCTGCAGTAGAGGATAATAAAGCTGAAGATTTTAAGAGTGCCACTAAAAAGTTATACGATGCTTATTTGTTTAATCCTAATAAAATTGATAATAAAAACTATTTATATTTTGCTGCTTCAAGTGCAGTTAATGGAGGTGATTTTAAGACTGCATTGGAATACTATAATAAGTTGAAAAAGATGGGTTATACAGGTGTAGTTTCAGAATATTTTATAACTCCAGTTAAAAAAGACTCCGAAGGAAACCTTATTGGTGATGAAGAAAAAGTAAGTGAAACTGAATATAATCTTTTTAAATCTTCAAAAGATTATACTAATCCAAGAGTTGGAAAGACAGAGTCACGACTTCCTGAAATTGTAAAAAATATAGCTTTAATTTATGTTCAAACTGGTGATAATGAGAAAGCAATATCTGCAATTAAAGAAGCTAGAGAAATTAATCCTGATAATATAAATCTTCTTTTATCCGAAGCAGATTTATATATGAGACTTGGAGATAAAGAAAAGTTTAAAACTTTAATGCAAGAAGCCATAGCTAAAGACCCAGATAATGCTATACTATATTATAATTTAGGAGTAATTAATGTAGAGCAAGGCCTTTTTGAAGAAGGTATGACATATTATAAAAAAGCTTTAGAATTAGATCCAACATACTCTGCAACATATCTTAATTTAGTCGGATTAATTTTAGAGGGAGAAGCTGCTCTAGTTGAAGAAATGAATAAGTTAGCAACTTCAAATAAAAGAAGTGACTATGAGAAATATGATCAGCTCAAAGAAGAAAGAGAAAAATTATATAAATCTTGTTTACCTTATTTAGAAAAACTAATTGAAATAGATCCAAATAATATTGAGGCTTTAAAAACAGCTAAGAATATTTATTATACTGTAGGTGATAATGAAAAGTTTAAATTAATGAGCGCTAGGATTGAAGAATTACAAAACTAATAACTTCTAAATTCTATTAGTTTATGAGTAAGTTTCTTTGTTTCTGAATTAATAATACCTTTTTGATTTAATTTATCAATCCTGATTTTTCCAAAAGCGTGAATAATTTCATCTTTATTTAACATTATACCAACGTGAGTCACCTTATTATTTTTTTCTCCAAAAAAAGCTAAATCCCCATTTTTTAAGTCATTATTATTTATTTTTTTTCCTTGTAATGATTGCTCACTTGCATCTCTTTTTATTTTAATACCATTTATTTTATAAACTATCTGTGAAAATCCCGAGCAATCAATCCCAAAAGGAATTCTACCTCCCCATAAATATGGGGAATTTAAGTATTCTTTTGCTGTTTGAATAATGTTTGATTTTGTTAAGAGAGATGATTTTCCAATATATTTTGATTTTAATTGATTACAAGAACTTATTAAGCTTCCAATTGGAATTAAAGTTTTTTCATTGTCTTTATCTATTATGTAACCATTTATATCAATGCAGTAAATAGAATTGTTTGATTTTATACTATTGAATTTTTTTTTATCTATAAAATTAATTTGAGCATTGTTTACCCATCCTTCATATTTATCATAATAATTTGAAATCTTTGACCATTTTTCTCTTTTTTCAATTATAGTAAATATCTCCCCATATAATATCTGTGTTACTAATTCATTCGTACTATGAGGATTTTTTCTTACAGGAAGCACACTTAATTCACAAACACCAAAATGTTCCATTTTATTATTTAATTTTAATTGTTAAGTACAAGTATTATACAAACTTTTAAATAAATATTTTTATACTTTTGAGTTAATTCACATAAATGAAAGATAAGTTAAATATTTTTTTTAAACTCCAATCTCAGGTTTATAGAATTGTCCTTTTTTTACTCTCGGTTTCTTTAATAGTTTATTTAATTCCAAAAAAAGGGAAATTTCAATACGATTTTAAAGAAGGAAAACCTTGGAAGTATGAAACTTTAATTTCACCATTTGATTTCTTAATTCAAAAGTCTGAATCTGAAATTAATTTTGAAAAACTTTTAATTTCAAGAAATGCTATTAAGTATTTTACTAAAGATTCAAATGTTTCAGATTCTATAATTTCTCTTGTTAATGTAAAGTTTAATGATTCTTTTCCAAATTTATCGCAACAAGCGCAACAAGCCAAAGAAATAATTAATAATATATATAATCCAGGTTTGGTAAATAATTCTATTGAAATAGAAATGGATTCCATTTTTTTAGTTTCTAAAATAGATAAGATTAAAATCAAATATGATCAGCTAAATAAAACTAATAATTACATGATTGATTCATTAATTTATAATTCAATTGAAGATTCAATTCAATTGCATGCATTTTTAAAAGATATTTTGATTCCTGATGTAATATATGATGAAAAAACTACCAATAATAGTTTAAATGAGCAGTTAAGTCAAATTTCATATTCTAAAGGATCAGTAAGTAATGGAGTCAGAATCATATCTAGAGGAGAAATTGTAGATGCTGACAAATTGAGTATTTTAATTTCTTTAAAGATGAAATTTGAATCACAATTATGGTCAAAATCAAATTTTAATTGGATAACCTTAGGATATTCTATAATTGTTCTAATTACTTTGTTTTTCTTGTTATTATTTTTAAAGAAAAATCGTAATAGTATCTATTTGAATAATACCAAAATTACTTTTGTTTTTATTATAATCTTGATATTTATTTCAATAACCCTAACAGTTTTTAAGTATCAACCGGATTATATTTATGTTGTTCCTTTATGTTCTGTTCCTTTGCTTTTGAGAGCTTTTTTCGATTCAAGATTAGGCCTTTTTGTACATGTTCTTACATTATTAATATTAGGTTTTATTGTGCCAAATAATTTCGAGTTTTTATTTTTGCATACTATTGCAGGTATTGTAACAATTTTAACCCCTTCAGATTTATATCAAAGAGCTAATTTGTTTATATCAGTATCTATAATTACCAGTGTTTATATTCTTTCTTATTTCTCTATTTCTATAATTGCTAATGGAGATATAAATTATATAGATTTAAACATTCCGTTATTATTTATTTTTAATGGTTTGGCAACTCTGTTTGTTCACCCTTTAATCTATATTTTTGAAAA
>MPLT02028560.1_pt1 | contig 23448 bp, 21 predicted proteins | sample 1617391 | NCBI WGS metagenome assembly MPLT02 (sample SAMN05944800, study PRJNA350692) | marine metagenome | biome: marine; feature: ODZ; material: water; isolation source: 70 m water sample filtered on 0.2 um supor filter | place: Pacific Ocean | collected 2012-04-08 | depth 70m m
ATACTATGCCAGTTTCACTCTTGACCGTTCAGCAAAAAAACACCTCGGAATGTTATCGAAAGAAGGCGGTGTTGAGATAGAAACAGTCGCTGAAGAAAACCCAGACGCAATAGCAAAAATTTGGGTTGACCCAGTTGATGGGTTAACCGAAAATGAATGCAAAGAATGGGTGACCGCAGCGGCTTTACCTGATCAAGCATTCGATGGGGCCGTTGCTATTCTCATGAAACTCTACGAAGCATACACAACAGGTGATGCTGATCTCGTTGAAATTAACCCACTCATATTGACACCCGAAGGAAAAGTCCACGTCCTTGACGCAAAAGTGACACTTGATGGAAACTCAGTCTTCCGGCACGAAGATTACGCTAAATATGACGAAACCCAAACTAGAGATGAACGAGAAACAGCTGCACACGCAAAAGGCCTCCAATACGTTGGTTTAGACGGAAGTGTTGGAGTGATAGCTAATGGAGCCGGACTCGCTATGAGCACGGTAGATGTTATTAATCAAGTTGGTGGGAGCCCCGCTAATTTCTTAGACATTGGAGGGGGGGCCAACGCCGATGTCATGGCGGGAGCACTTGAAGTCATAAATAACGATCCGAATGTAAAAGCTATTTTCATAAATATCTTCGGTGGTATCACGAGAGGTGAAGAAGTAGCAAATGGTATTCTCGAAGCGATGCAACGCGTAGAGATTGAATCTCCGATAGTTATTCGACTTGATGGAACAAACGCTGACGAAGGTAGAGCGATTCTTGAACCCAATCTCTCAGATGCCCTACTGATGGAAGCAACAATGCTCGATGCAGCAAAAACAGCAGTCGAATTAGCCCAATAGGAGAAAAATGAGCATTTTCGTAGACGAAACAACAAAAGTTATTTACCAAGGGCTAACCGGCTCCCAAGGCAGCTATTACGGGCGACTCAACCGGGAATACGGCACAAAAGTCGTAGCTGGGACACACCCTAAAAAAGCGGGAACTGACGTAGATGGAGTTCCTATCTACGCCAATGTCGCTGAGGCTGTCCAAGCGACTGGAGCGACAGCAAGTTGCATATTTATCCCTGCTGCAGGCGTAAGAGGTGCAGTTATGGAAGCTGCTGAAGGAGGAGTAACGTTTATCGTCGCCGTCACCGAAGGTGTGCCAGCACACGATGAAGCGCACTTCTACAACCAACTCAAAAGAGATTTTCCAGATGTCCAACTGCTTGGCCCAAACTGTCCAGGAATAATAAGCCCCGGTAAGTGCAATATAGGAATCACAGCAGGTCATATCGCCAAGGCCGGAGGCCCTGTAGGGATAGTTAGCAGATCAGGAACGCTCACCTATCAGGCCCTTTATGAACTTAAACAAAAAGACATCGGAGTCACCACATGCGTGGGAATTGGGGGAGACCCGGTACCTGGTACTAGTTTTATTGACTGCCTTGAAGCCTTTGAAGCAGACCCAGAAACTAAAGCGATCATGATGATAGGAGAAATTGGAGGATCCGCAGAAGAAGAAGCTGCAGAATACATTAAGGATCATGTAACAAAACCTGTCTCAAGTTACATCGCTGGCGTTACAGCACCTCCTGGAAAAAAAATGGGTCATGCAGGAGCGATAGTTTCCGGAGGGAAAGGAACAGCTCAAGCGAAAATGGAAGCCCTTGAAGCGGCTGGAGTTCGAGTTGGTAACAATCCAACAGAAGCTGGCGAGCTAATGGCTGAGATCGTCGCCACACTTTAACCTGCCGGTAACAAGTAAATACGTAATGGTGAACCGAAGCGCACTGAATTAATGGTAGGTTCAGCGCGTGCGCGTAGCTGTTCTAGCATCAGGAAGTGGAACCATTCTTCATGCAATGATTGACGCTTCCATACCCATTGCACTTATTCTCACTGATCGCGAATGCAAAGCAGAAAACATTGCGGAGATAAATCAGATCACGCATCAAAGAGTAGAACGAACAACTTTCGGCAAAGATTTTGATAGGAATGCTTACACGTGTGATATCCGAGACGCACTCCAAATGCATGACATAGATCTTGTGGTCATGGCAGGATTTGGAACGATCCTTGATCAACCAATTTATGATGTTTTTCATGACCGAGTACTGAACACTCACCCTTCACTACTACCGAGCTTCCCAGGGTGGCACGCAGTTGCTGACGCCCTTCAACATGGTGTGAAAGTAACTGGGTGCACTGTTCACGTAGCCACGAAAGAAGTTGATGCTGGGCCAATACTCGCTCAAGAAGCTGTTCCAATCTTTAATGACGACACAGAGGAAACACTCCATGAAAGAATAAAAACAGTGGAACGTCGTCTTTATGTAGCAACTGTTCAAAACATCATTAAATCAAACCAATTACTAGAAAGAAAAACATGAAAGCTTTACTCTCCGTCTTTGACAAAATAGGGATAGCGGAATTTGCCTCTGGGCTCCACGAATTAGGTTGGGAACTTCTTTCTAGTGGGGGAACGGCAAAACAAATCGCAGATGCTGGTATTCCGGTCACTGATGTAGCGGACTACACCGGATCACCGATAATGCTCGGACATCGTGTGGTCACCCTTCATCCTAAAATTCATGGTGGAATTCTTGCCGATAGAGAGAACGAAGAACATCAGCAAGACCTTAAAGATAACAACATAGAGACAATTGACCTTGTCGTCTGTAACCTCTATCCATTTCAAGCTGAGCCCGGCATAGAAAATATTGATATTGGTGGACCAACAATGGTTCGAGCAGCAGCAAAAAATTATCAATACGTTGGAGTAGCAGTCGACCCAGCAGACTACGATGTCGTACTCGTTGAGTTAAAAAATGCTGGGAAACTTTCAGACGGAACACGCAGAATGCTTGCACGGAAAGCGTTCGCTCATACTGCAGCATATGACGCCGCTATCGTCAGTTGGCTTGATGACACAGACCAAAGCAGTGACGCAGAAGATCCTTTACCTGACTCAATCCATTTAGCACTGGAAAGAGTACATGACCTCCGTTATGGAGAGAACCCCCATCAAGTTGGGGCAAGATACAAATATACGAATGGATCTGGCTGGTGGGACTCAGCAACAAAAATCCATGGAAAAGAGATGAGCTACTTAAATTTATTTGACACGGAAGCAGCTTGGAGACTCGTTCACTCAATGGGGGATGAACCTACGGTAGCGGTAATCAAACATGCCAATCCATGTGGAATCGCATCCCATGAGGACATTACAGAAGCATATGTTAGAGCCAACGCTTGCGATCCAGTTTCTGCTTTCGGAGGAATTGTCGCAGTTAACCGAGAAGTCCCATTATCCATGGCAGACGAGCTATCAAATATCTTCACGGAAGTGATTATCGCACCAAGCTTCACAGAAGAATCCATCGTGAAACTCACAGAAAAGAAAAATATTAGGATCATTGAAGCACACCCCCCTGGATTCCCATTACTAGATATGAGAACCATAGATGGAGGTTTATTAGTTCAAACCTGTGATCGTGTGCAAATAGATCATGCGCAATGGACAATAGCTACTGAACGTGAACCAACTGAGAAAGAATGGCTTGATTTAGAGTTCGCATGGAGAGTTGCAGCGAAAGTAAGTTCCAATTGCATTGTCCTCGCAAAAGATAAACAAGCTTTTGGCATAGGCGCTGGTCAGCAAAATAGACGAGACGCTGGGGCCATCGCTGCTGAGAAAGCAGATGGACGAGCGAATGGTGGCGCTTGCGCCAGTGACGCTTTTTTCCCATTTATAGATGGATTAGACGCAGCGATTCAAGCAGGGTGCACAGCGGTCATACAACCAGGAGGGTCAATAAGAGACCAAGAAGTAATCGATGCAGCAAATGAAGCAGGATTAACTATGGTCTTCACCGGCGAAAGACATTTCAAGCACTAAAGACCCCTCATATATAATTAACCCACCTTGGAGGAAGACGTAACTGCCCAATAATAAGACTTCCTTCTCATTGCGTGTCATGATCAAACTATGACTGCTATCAAACTTGACGGTGAACTTCTCGCAACCGAAGTTAAAAATGACCTCCGAGAAAGGATAGGAGCACTCACTACTAAAGGAATCACACCGGGGCTTGGAACCATACTCGTTGGAGATGATGGCCCGTCGAAAAACTATGTAGCAATGAAACATCGTGATTGCCAAGACCTTGGCATGAACTCCAAGGAAATAACTCTTCCGGCTACTACCGAACAAAATGACATATCTGAAGCAGTTCAAGCCTTCAATCAAGATCCAGAAATCCACGCGTTCATAATCCAATACCCATTTCCGAAAGGGCTAGATTATGAAACAGAGCTCATGAATGTGCTTCCCCATAAAGACGCTGATGGACTCCACCCAGTAAATTTAGGGAAACTTGTGCAAGGAATCCCCGCTCCACTTGCATGTACACCTGCTGGCATCCAAATGCTCCTCACACGATTTGAAGTCCCTATCGAAGGAAAACACATAGTGGTCGTTGGACGAGGTCTTACGATAGGTAGACCTCTCGCGAATTTACTATCTCTAAAGCGACCTAACGCAAACGCCGTTGTCACCGTTGTTCACACTGGTGCAGGTGACATTAGCCCGTACACGCGTCAAGCAGATATTCTTATCGCCGCGGCGGGGTCACCTGGAATGATTACCGCAGACATGGTGAAACCCGGAGCTGCAGTCGTAGCAGCTGGAGTTAGTTTCTCTGAAAAAAAACTCGTATCTGATGTCACAGATGAAGTCAATACAGTCGCTGGTTGGCTTTCTCCAAGAATTGGTGGTGTTGGGCCAATGACACGGGCTTTATTAATGGCCAATACTGTCTCCGCCGCTGAAAAATCAAAAAACGCTCTATAAAAGGTTTTTCTCGCTGCATTTAATTAATGTTCCTACTTTGCTCTACACTCAGGCTATATGGCAGACAAAATAACAATTAATGAAGACCATACTTTAAACGTTTCTGACAACCCAATAATCCCCTTTATAGAAGGAGATGGGACCGGAATCGATATATGGCCAGCAGCGAAACTCGTTCTTGATGCTGCAGCAAATAAATATGGAAGAACTATTGAATGGGTTGAAGTACTCGCAGGTGAGAAAGCATTTGATGAAACAGGTGACTGGCTACCTCAACAAACAATAGATACTTTTCAAGAATATCTCATTGGCATAAAAGGCCCCCTAACTACCCCCATCGGTGGAGGATTTAGAAGCCTTAACGTTGCTATCAGGCAACTTCTTGATCTTTATGTTTGCCTTCGCCCAGTGCGATGGTTTGAAGGAGTTCCCTCTCCTGTGAAACACCCTGAACTTGTCGACATGGTTATCTTCAGAGAAAACACAGAAGATATCTACGCAGGAATTGAAGCTGAGGCTGGTTCAGCAGAAGCAGCGACACTCATTGAGATGATACGGGAAGTCTTTGGTAGAGAAATCCGTGAAGATTCCGGGATCGGTATAAAACCAGTTTCACGAACAGGTTCTCAACGCTTGCAACGCGCAGCTCTTAAATATGCAGTTGATCGAGGTCGCAAAAACGTGCATTGGGTTCACAAAGGAAACATTATGAAATACACAGAAGGTGCATTTCAGAAATGGGGTTACGAGCTTGTCCGTGAAGAATTTGACGATGTCGCCGTAGGTTGGGATGACTGTGGAGGCGACCCAGGAGATAAAATTCTCGTTCAAGACGCAATAGCTGACATCGCACTTCAGCAAGTTCTAACACGGCCTTCTGAATTTGATGTGATAGCAACAATGAACCTCAACGGTGACTACCTCTCTGATGCTCTTGCAGCACAAGTAGGGGGAATAGGTATAGCACCCGGGGCGAACATTAATTACGTTACGGGACACGGCATCTTTGAAGCCACACATGGAACCGCGCCGAAATATGCTGGCCAGGACAAAGTCAACCCATCGTCAGTCCTTCTATCAGGGGTTCTAATGTTTGAACATCTTGGATGGAGAGACGCTGCTGATGACATCATAAATGCAGTTGAACGCACTATTGGTGAAAAAATTGTCACCTATGATTTTGCACGATTGATGGATGGAGCCACAGAGGTAAAATGCTCTGAATTTGCTTCAGCAATTGTGGATAGACTTTAAAGCTCTCTTGTAACCAAGAGCTTTCTGATCTACCCCATTGAATGTGAATATCTGAACGTATTAATCCGACAAAACCGCAGAGAAATTAGATGGCTAATTGAATGAATACCCCTGCCACAAAGAAAGAAATTCCACAGGATAAACATCTAAGACGTGGTTTAAGTCTCATAAAAAGATCGTTTAAAATACGCCCCGCCTCCCACGCAATAGCAATAACAGGCGCATGCCTATTTTCAATATCAGCAGTAGCACTTACACGTGTTCTTGGTTACGCGACAGATGAAATAATAATCCCCAACCTAGATCAAGATGCTTTAGATCATAGGCAATTATGGATTGCATTTACACTCATTATCGTTGTTGGAGTATCCAGAGGGTTAGGCGCTTTCCTCCGTCGGTATTTTCTCGCCGGAGCGCGATATGGGACTGAACTCGTATGGAGACGTCAACTCTTCAATCAGTATCTTGATCTACCAATGTCTTTTCATAGGAAAAAATCACCCGGAGAGCTCTTAGCCCATGCAGATAATGACATGATGATCGCGTCACTAGCATTAATGCCTTTGGCTTTCACAGTAGGGACATTCTTCTTATCAATAGTGGCCCTTATCAACCTTTTCTTAATCCATCCAGCAATCGCATGTATTGCTCTGATTCTGTTCCCGCTTCTCGCAGGAATGAACCAGGTGTACTCAAAACGTGTCATTACACCAGCATCCGCTGTACAAGAAGCTGTTGGAAATACTTCGGCTCTTGTCCATGAAAGCTTCGATGGGATTCTCGTTGTGAAATCATTGGGTCGAAGCGACCACGAAGTACAACGGCTCAGAGCCTCAGCTGACCAGATCCGAAACCATCGGATCAGCGTCGGTAAACTCAGAGCAATATTTGAACCAGCAATCTACGCATTACCAAATTTTGGTGTTATCGGGTTACTCATGATTGGCACATGGCTCATAGACAAGGAATCGCTTACGATAGGAGAACTTGTTAGCGCAATCGCGCTGTTCGGAATCCTTGCCTTCCCTATGCGTATAGCAGGAATCTTCTTCGAAGAACTTCCTAGGTCAGTTGTTGCTCTAGATAGAATTGATGAAATTCTTCAATTGAAAATCAATCAGAAAAGAAATACTGGAACAAACAAAATTAACGAGACAGCAGTCAACCTGAAAATTGAAGGATTGGAAGCCCGGTACGAAGATCAAGTAATACTTGACAATATCAATTTCACTATTGCATCTGGAGAAATCGTAGCTCTTGTTGGCCCAACCGGAGTTGGTAAATCAACTGTCGCCGACATGATAGGTGGATTACAGAAACCATCTGCAGGTCAAGTTTTCCTTGATAATGTTCCGCTGGAATCCATAGATTCCCAACAGAGAAATAAAGTTCTCGCTATCGCTTTTCAAGAATCATTTCTATTCGCTGACACAGTAGAAGAAAATATTCTTCTAGGCAGAAATTTCAATAGCGATGATGTAGCGGAAGCATTGGAAACAGCTCAAGCCACAGATTTTGTTAATGAACTCCCGAATGGAATTAAAACTGGGCTAGGTGAACGAGGCGTGACCCTCTCAGGTGGTCAACGTCAACGCATAACACTTGCAAGAGCGCTGGTTGGGAAACCAAAAGTTATTTTTCTTGATGACTCAACCTCATCAGTTGACCCTGTCATAGAAAAGAGAATCCTTGACAACCTAAGGTCACATTCAGATATCACCCTCCTCATCGTCGCCCACCGCTTATCAACAATCAAACTTGCTGATCGAGTTATCTTCTTCAACGATGGCAAAATAGAGGGAACAGGGACTCATGAAGAACTAATGAACGTCCACTCCTATTCAACCCTAGTTAGAGCGTACGAGACCAATGGAGAAATCCAATGAAACAAGGACGCCAAACAAGAAGAGCAACTAGAGGAGAAGTAGGGCAAGCTACTCCAGCAATATCACAATTGGATGATGGGAACGACGAAATTAAAACCGGTGCACTCATGGTTCTTCGTCGAGGACTCAGTGTCAGCCCAGAATTACGTTCCGGAGCAACGATAACGGTAATGATGGCGCTTATTGTCGCAGTTGGTTCACTGGCTATCCCAATTCTTATACAACAGATTCTTGATCAAGGACTCAACACTGAAACCGGTCTACGAGCGGGATTCATCTATACCTCATGCGCAATTGCTCTTGGAATAATCACTTTCGTTATTTTTGCACAAAGAGCTACCTATAACCGGCTTGTCAAAGTTGCTGAGACAACAATCCTTGAACTTCGGATCAGAGTCTTCCATCATTTACAAAAACTTAGTTTGGCTGATCATCAAGAAGCTCGGAAAGGAATCCTTACAGCAAGAGTAACGAGTGATATCGAAACGCTATCTCAATTCGCCCAATGGGGAGCAATTGCATGGATAGTGGATTCAGTGATCATCATTGGAACATTACTGGTAATGGCTATCTACAGTTGGCAGCTAACAATCGTTGTCATTGCTATATACATTCCAATTGTTCCGATCTTAAAAGCAATTCAAAGACAGCAATTTCTTAAATATCGGGACGTAAGAGAAGCAGTATCAGAGACTTTGGGACAAGCATCTGAAGCTATTACAGCAGCCCCGGTTATTCGCTCCTACGGTTACGAGGATTCCGTTCGAGAGAAACTAGAAAAAGCGAACCAATCTCAATACAAACGCCAAATAAAAGCACATAAGTTCTTTGCGTTACTCGCTCCAGTTATGGACATCTTTAGCGCTATGGCAATTGCTGGAGTGATCGTTGCCGGCTCATACATTGGCCCAGATATAGGGCTGACATCAGGCGAAATGATTGCATTCGTATTTCTAACAACTATTCTTATCGCTCCTATCTGGGAATTAGGAGAAGTCCTAGACCAGACACAAACAGCACTTGCAGGGTGGTGGAAAATACTCTCCGTTCTTGATGTCCCAGTTGAAGTAGAAGAACCCGAAATAGGAAAGAAGTTAACGGAAGGGCCACTTGAAATTCGAGTTGAACAACTAAATTTCCACTACCGAACAGGCGGCACAGTCCTCCATGACATAAGTATTGATATCCCGGCTGGAGAAAACATAGCCGTCGTAGGAGAAACTGGATCAGGGAAAACCACATTTGTGAAACTGTTAGCTCGGTTAGCGGATCCGATCACGGGCACCATATTAATTAACGGAATTCCCTTAAAGGATATAGAGACCGCCTCTCGACATGGCTCCATACAAATGGTTCCACAGGATGGGTTTCTCTTTGATCAAACGATCAGTGAGAATGTCTTATTCGCTAAACCAGGGTTAAACGAAAAAGATGTTCGACACGCATTTGAATCATTAGGGCTCAGTTGGTGGTTACAAAAACTTCCTAATGGAATTTACACTGAAACAGGTCCTAGGGGAGAACGTCTTTCAGTAGGGGAAAGGCAACTTGTAGCTCTCGCCCGCGCTCAATTAGCTAACCCTGGGCTACTGATTTTAGATGAAGCAACAAGTGCAGTAGACCCTGAGACAGAAGTCGCACTTGTTTCAGCTTTAGATCAACTCTCACAAGGAAGAACGACAATTTCTGTTGCGCATCGCTTGAGTACAGCTGAGCGAGCTGATCTGATCATTGTTTTTGATAAAGGGCATATTGTTGAAACAGGCAATCATGAATTTCTTCGTAAACAAAATGGTATTTATGCAGGTTTGCATGAGAGTTGGGTAGGTAATACAAGGATCAAGTAAATTTTTTTGATCAACTCTATGGATGATTAGCCAATAGGTGCCATCTATTCGCTAACCTCAGCGTGAAGACAGAGGAGACTCTAATGAGTAAAAAATCGGTAAATGTAACTATCACTGGAGCTGCAGGGCAAATTGGATACGCCCTACTATTCCGCATTGCAAGTGGGCAAATGCTTGGAGCTGACCAACCAGTAACTCTCAGACTATTAGAAATCACGCCCGCCCTCGGAGCGCTTGACGGAGTACATATGGAACTTGAAGATTGTGCATTCCCGCTCCTCGAAGGTGTCGTCAAAACTGATGACGCAAATATCGCATTTGAAGGAAGTGATTATGCACTGCTTGTAGGAGCTATGCCACGAAAAGATGGGATGGAAAGAGCAGATCTTCTTGAAGCTAACGGTGGGATATTCGGCCCTCAAGGTAAAGCAATGGCGGAACATGCCAATCCCAATATTAAAGTTCTAGTGGTAGGAAACCCAGCGAATACAAATGCTTTAATTGCCCAGTCATCAGGATCCGGTCTTAATCCCAGAAATTTCACTGCTATGACGCGACTTGATCACAATAGAGCAAAAAGCCAAGTTGCTTCTAAGCTCGGAGTTCCTGTTGACACAGTGAAGAAAATGACAATTTGGGGAAACCATTCCGCTACCCAATATCCAGATCTTTTCAATTGTGAAGTAAACGGTGCTTCTGTAGCTGAAACAATAAATAATCAACAATGGTTAGAAGAAGACTTTATCCCGACTGTTCAGCAACGTGGAGCCGCAATTATTAAAGCAAGAGGAGCCTCTTCCGCTGCTTCTGCAGCTAATGCTGCCATTGACCATATGAGAGATTGGGAACTTGGAACCCCTGACGGTGATTGGGTTTCAATGGCAGTTCCTTCAGATGGAAGCTATGAAATTCCCGAAGGGATCATTTCATCATTTCCTGTAACGTGTGCTGACGGTGATTATTCAATCGTTCAAGGACTTAACCTTGGTGATTTCAGTAGAGGGCGAATAAATGCTTCTGCAGAAGAACTCGTTAACGAAAGAAATACAGTTTCCGAATTAGGTTTAATTTAAGGTATATAAAATTCCGAGTTAGCTAATTTCGGAAAGAACCTCTATAAGTTTTTCTGCATCTCCTTCAAATGTGAGAAGACCTTTCAAAAAAGCCTCTTCAGTTGTGATTTCTCCAGAGCTAATAGATGCAGCAATAGAACGGTTAAGCGAAAAAGTGGCATCAGGATCATCTGATTGGCCATAATCAACATCCACCTGACCCCCATCTAACTTGAAAAAAAATACCTGATTATTGTCAGGGCCATCATGGACGACGTATTGAACGGTTAATTGCAGATCAGTTTTCCCAGAAAGGCTACGACTTAAATTTCTTTGTAATTTTTCTACTAGGTCATTATCAGAGAATGGCATTATCAAACATTACCTTCTAGGCCAGCGAGGTAAATTGCCTCAGAAATTAATTCCACCACAGCGGGAGAAGAACCAATCAATTCACCATCAGCCCATAAATCCAAATTGCTAGAAATAATCTGAATGTATTTACCTTCCATCCCTATTACTTTTGGATGATCCATATGGGAACCAGTAAAAACTCTACGGAAAAACCGAAGTAAAGAAAAGCGGCTAATCTTTGAAACAAATGTCAAATGGGCTATGCCATCAAATGGGTTGGCCGCCGGAGCGATTTTCATTCCGCCACCGAAATCGCTTGTATTAGCAATATTGGAAAGACATAAGTCCATTTCTTGACGAACTCCATCAATCTCAAACTCAACTAACCGACTCTTCAAAGAAGGCAATTCCGCGATAGTAGCCAAGGTGTACCTACTTGGCCCTTTAGGCCATTTCATTGCTTCTGCGCGCGTATTTACATCGGCAGAGAAACCAAAAGTTAATACTGAAGCAACCCACCGATCATCCACACGAAGCAAATCAGTTAACTGACCCTCTCCAAGGGCAGCCTCAACTGCATTTTCTATATCTGCTGGTATCCCCAATGCTCTACAGAAATCATTTCCTGTCCCAATTGGGATGATCCCTAGAATCGTTTCTGATCGGGCAACGGCTTGTATGGCAGAGTGAACCATCCCGTCACCTCCAGCGACTACCAACCTTTCTAAACCTTCATTAACGAGATTCCTAATTTTTGTTTCAACTTCGGTGAGTGTTGCTCCTTCAATAAGTGTGACGTCCACTCCACGGTCACGGAACGCTTTGAGGATTATTTCAGTCTGCTCATGTCCTTTGCCTTTCCTTGCAAAAGAGTTAACCAATAGATGCACCATTATTGTTTTCTTTCCAGTTTCCAAATAGTGATCACTATAAGGAATCCGGTGACTCCATAAACAGTTGGCCACAAGAAGTCACTGAAAGAACCTGGCCAAGCGAGAACAGACCCTTCAATTATTTCATTTTCCTCTTCGCTGACGACACCGACACCATTAGGCCATGGCCAAATCACTCGTAAACTACCAATCATTAATCCGATGAGGAAAGCAAGAAGAGTGTCTCGGAATCTTTTCAGAAGCCAGTTCAAAACTCGTGCTGAAAAACCCAAGGATAACGTGGCCCCAAAGCCAAAAACCATAAGCTCGAGCATGTATCGGTTATTTATTGTCTCAATTAAAGAACCATACATTCCTACCATTAACAGCAAGAAAGATCCTGAAACTCCGGGAAGTATCATTGCGCAGATAGCGATTGCACCCGAAATAAAGAAAACAAGAAGGCTCGGATTTTCAATTGGGCCAGCGCGCAAGCCAAGCAGTGCAAAAGCTCCTATCGCCGTGCATGGAATCCAAAGAAAAAATGATGCCTTCCACGAAGCGATCATTGAAAAAGCCGCAACGATAGAGGCGGTAACAAGTCCAAAAAAGAATCCAGCTGTTGATCTCGGGTATTCTTCCAAAAGCATCTCAATGACTTGAGCAAGGCTAACAAAAGAAACAAATATGCCCAGAAACAATGGTGCTAAGAAGCGCCATTCAATTTTGGATAATGCTTCTTTGGCTCCAATAAAATCCCGTTTCACAAAATAGATGAATGTATCACTACAGGCATGAACGTTTTGGATCAACCGTTCATAAATACCCAATAATAAAGCAATGGTGCCTCCAGAAACTCCAGGGACTACATCCGCTGCACCCATAAAAACACCGCGCATTATTTGATGAAGAGAGTTCCTAAACTTCGGATTTTTAAAACGGATTTTCATTCACTGAATCATAGGGGCGATATGCAATAACGTAGAACAACATCCTATCTCTTTACCAATAAACAGTTGGCGACAGGAATTTCAAAAGAAATTATTGATCCTGCGAACCTTTCGGTATCGTCATAATAGAGGCGATATGGAAATAGAGAACCAAAATAAAGGTGATGAATATCTACTGAACCTTTTCCTGACCGAAGAGGGGATAGCTAACCCTGCAATCTGGTATAAACGCCTTCGAGATGAATCACCCATTTTCTTAAGCTCATCCGGCTCTATTTTCCTCTCAAGATATGAGGACTGCCGAACGGTTTTTAGAGATAACCGACTTGGCAAAGACGATCGAGAAGGACCTGGCGGCTCAGCTCTCCCAAGAGATGAATCTGATGAAGTGAAAGCATATAGGAAAGAAATCAGTGAAAACAGAGGAGACTCATCCCCGTCAATGTTGTTTCTCAACCCTCCAGACCATACGAGACTCAGAGGTCTTGTAAGTAGGGCATTTACCCCTAAGCGAGTTGAATCTATGCGGGACAGCATTACGAAACTCACAGAAGATTGTCTTGATAATCTTGCTGAAAAAGGCGGTGGAGATGCAATGGAAATACTTGGCTTTCTCCCCGTGAATGTAATCGGTGAACTCGTTGGAGTTCCCCGATCAGACTGGGACTACTTTCGCCCATTGGTCACAGCAGGGGTCGCATCTTTGGAAGCAGCACCTTCATTAGATGAATTGAAAGCATCAACTGCTGCTTTCACAGAAATGGGTGAATATTTCTCAAAACTTTTAAACGAACGGAAAGAAAAACCATGTGATGATCTTATGTCAGCACTTATTGCAGTTGAGGAAAGTGGAGACCGGATCACTGAACCAGAAGTTATCAGCACGATTATTCTCCTCTTCGCCGCAGGAATGGAAACAACACAGAACCTGATTGGGAATGGACTTGGAGCATTGTTCGACAATCCTGATCAAATGGATCTCCTATGGGACGATGAAACTCTTGTGGAGTCAGCAATTGAAGAGATGCTCCGTTTCGATAGTCCAGTTCAACTTGATGGGAGAACGGCACTTGAAGATGCTGAAATTGCCGGAATTCCTCTATCAAAAGGAAGCAACATCGTGACTTTGATCGGTGCGGCAAACCGTGACCCAGCTCGGTTCAAACAACCAGATGATTTCCTTATAAAACGTAACGAAGGACCTCCGTTAAGTTTCGCTTCAGGCATCCATTATTGCCTTGGGGCAAACTTAGCAAGAACTGAAGGAGAGGAAATGTTTGCTGGATTGATCCGGCGTTTCAAAAAAATTGAACAAGCCGGTGAATTAAAACAACGAGGAAGACTCACATTACGCGGATATGAAACTGTTCCTGTTAGTGTCACGGCACGATGAATGACTCTCAGAAACACTGGGATGAGAAGTACCGACAGAATCCGAAACTCAATCCTTATTCTGAATTCCTTCCAGCGGTTGAAAAATACCTACCTAGCTCAGGAGATTGCGTAGATATTGCTGGTGGGAACGGTCGTAATGCTCTGTGGTTCGCAAAAAAAAACTTTACTACTTCCCTAATTGATGTAAGTGGGGTAGCTCTTGATCAAGCAAAGGAAGCATCTCATTCCATAGGAGTTGAGCTTGAATGTATACAAAGAGACGTTGAAAGGAATTCGCTACCACCAGAAAGGAAATGGGATATCGCACTCATCACATTCTTCCTAGACCGTGATTTAATCATGCAAATACCAAAGTTCTTAAATAATTCAGGGATTTTCTTATTTGCTCATCCGACTAAAAAAAATCTTGAACGACACGAAAATCCTTCATCTCGTTTTCTACTAGAAGACTCCGAAATTTTTGATTTGGCCGAAAATTTAGATCTTATGAAAACAGAATATATTGATGAAGGGTGGAGAACTTCAGGAAAACATGAGGCGTGGTTGATCTGTAAAAAATTGCCAGAATAATTTTGTATTGCTATCTGTATCTGGTTAATAGTATGAGTAGACGTATGATTAATCTGAATTTTTAATTATCAATAGGAGAGATAACGTGAATGGGGAAATGGTTGAATTTCGTGCAAATGGAAATAGTGCTTCAGGATATATATCAGAATCTCAATCTGGAAATGGACCCGGAGTACTCGTACTCCAAGAATGGTGGGGGCTCGTCCCGCAAATAAAAGGTGTCTGCGACAGGCTTGCCGAAAACGGGTTCACGGCCATGGCTCCTGACCTCTATCACGGTGAATTCGCTGAGCATACTGAAATGGATAAGGCTGGGGAACTCATGACAACGCTCCCTCCGGAACGAGCCGCGCGTGATATGTCTGCTGCCATTGATTACTTGCTTTCTCTTGACTCTTGTTCTAGCAAACAAGTGGGCGTTATCGGGTTTTGCATGGGTGGGATGCTTACATTAATGATTGCCTCACTTGAAGGGAACAGGGTCGCAGTGGCAGCCCCATTTTATGGCGCTCCCTTAGAAGAAGGCGCTACAGACTGGTCAACCCTTTCAGCAAAAGTAGAGGGACATTTTGCTGCCCAAGATGATTTTTTTCCGCCAGAGGCTATAGCAAATCTAGAGACCCATTTGAAAGAAATAGGTAAAGACGTAACTTTCCATATTTATGATGGCACAGGCCATGCGTTTGCAAATGAAGAAAATGCATTAGGGACATATAACCAGGAAGCTAGCAACGTTGCATGGGAGAGAACAATCCAGCTGTTGAATGAAATTTAAATCTTAACCCTGACCGAGAAGGTTTCTATTTTTCCGTTTTGATTTTACGTAATCCCTATTGGTGTATGCGATAAAGTCCAAGGGGATTTCTTTGGGGCAAGCTTCGTGACATTCTCCATGGTTGGTGCAAGAACCGAAATATTCTTCCATCTTTTCAACCATTTCTTCTGTCCGAGACCATCGTTCAGCTTGTCCTTGTGGCAATAAATTCAGATGCTGAACTTTTGCTGAAGTAAAGAGCTGCGCAGCTGAATTTGGGCATGCCGCTACGCAAGCGCCACAACCGATACACGCAGCAGCATCAAATGCAGTATCAGCAGCATCTTTTGGAACGGGTATTAGGTTTGCATCTGGAGCTGACCCAGTCGGAACTGTAATAAATCCGCCTGATTCTATGATTCGATCTAATGGAGACCGGTCAACGACAAGGTCTTTGATAATCGGGAAGGAAGTTGCTTGCCATGGTTCCACAATGATGGTATCTCCATCCTTAAATTTCCTCATATGTAGTTGGCATGTAGCAGTGGCTTTTTCAGGGCCATGCGCTTTCCCATTAATCATGCACCCGCAAGTTCCACAGATTCCTTCTCTACAATCACTGGCTATCTCTACAGGTTCTTCTCCATTGTTGATCAGGTTTTCGTTAAGGACATCAAACATTTCAAGGAATGACATATCAGGACTAATCTGATCAACTTCGTATGTTTCGAATCGCCCAGTTTCTAAAGGTCCTTTTTGCCGCCAGACTTTCAGCGTGAGGGTCATTGTATTTTCCATCTTCCCCTCCTACTTATATGACCGTTGTGTAAGCGGAACATACTCAAATTCCAACTCTTCTTTATGGCGTATAGCGGAACCCGAAGTTCCACCCCATTCCCATGCAGCAACATGGGAGAAATTATCGTCATCCCGTAAAGCTTCACCTTCAGGGGTTTGACTCTCTGAACGGAAGTGCCCTCCGCATGATTCAGCGCGTTCTAAAGCATCACGTGCTTTTAATTCAGCGAGTTCAAAGAAATCAGCTACTCGCCCGACCTTTTCAAGAGATGTATTTAAATTATCTGCTGACCCAAGGACTCGGACATCCTTTTCAAATTCCTCTCTGAGTGAAGGTATTTCCGAAAGCGCTTTTTCGAGGCCGTTCTTATCCCGCTCCATGCCTATGAAGTTCCATACAAGCTTTCCAAGTTCTCTGTGGAACCAATCAACTGAACGAGTCCCATTAACGGAAAGCCATTTCTGAGTACGTTCAGCGACTCCATTTACGACGTCAGAACAAGCAGGATCACTTTCATCAAGCGGGCTTTCACCTAAGAGAGGAGCGAGGTAATTACCTATTGTGTAAGGAAGCACAAAATAACCATCAGCGAGACCCTGCATAAGAGCTGATGCTCCAAGACGGTTCGCTCCATGGTCCGAGAAGTTCGCTTCTCCTACGACAAATAATCCTGGCACATTACTCATCAATTCATAATCAACCCATAAACCACCCATTGTGTAGTGTGTTGCTGGGTAGATACGCATCGGAGTTTTGTACGGATCTTCTCCTGTGATTCTTTCATACATCTGAAAAAGATTTCCGTATCTTTCTCGTATAGCATCTTCACCATCCCGGTGTATTGCATCTGCGAAATCAAGATAAACACCGTTTTTTAAAGGTCCAACGCCGAGTCCTTGATCTACAACAGTTTTAGCATTTCTCGAAGCTACATCTCGGGGAACCAAGTTACCAAACGACGGGTATTTCTCTTCAAGATAATAGTAGCGCTGATCTTCAGGTATATCAGAGACAGATCTAGCCTCATCATGGCCACTAGGTACCCATATTCGTCCATCATTCCTTAATGATTCAGACATCAGTGTCAATTTCGATTGGAACTCATCACTTGCAGGAATACAGGTTGGATGTATCTGTGTGTAACAAGGATTAGCGAACAGAGCGCCCCTTCTATGGGCACGCCACCCTGCTGTAACATTACACATCATCGCATTCGTTGAGAGGTAATAGACATTTCCGTAACCTCCAGTAGCAAGCACCACAGCATGCGCGGTATGGCTACGAACATCTCCAGTGATTAAATCTCTAACAACGATTCCTCTTGCAGCACCATCATGAACTATCAAATCCAACATTTCAGTTCGGGTGTGTAATTCCACTGAACCTGAACCCACTTGTCTCATTAATGCAGAATATGCGCCGAGGAGCAATTGTTGACCTGTTTGACCACGAGCATAGAAAGTTCGACTTACTTGAGCTCCACCAAATGAACGATTATCAAGAAGGCCGCCATACTCTCGAGCAAATGGAACCCCTTGCCCAACACACTGATCAATAATGTTCAATGACACTTCCGCGAGACGGTGAACATTTGCCTCGCGACTTCGGTAATCCCCACCTTTTACAGTGTCATAAAAAAGCCGGTAAACAGAATCCCCATCGTTCTGATAATTCTTCGCTCCGTTAATTCCTCCTTGAGCAGCAATGCTATGAGCTCTTCTCGGGCTGTCATGATAGGTAAATGCTTTCACCTTATAACCGAGTTCACCAAGAGTCGCCGCCGCCGAAGCACCCGCAAGACCTGTTCCAACAACTATTACTTCAAACTTTCGCTTATTAGCAGGATTCACCAATTTCATATCAAACTTATGGCTAGACCATTTCTCTTCAATGGGTCCTTCTGGAGTTCGCGAATTAAGTTCCCCGATCATTCTTTTGCCTCCTCGGCTTCAACAGCGGTAAGACCGCAGGGTGCTTCACAATTGTCCTGATCAATAAGTCCAACAGTTACCGCAATTGGGAAACTCAGATTCCCAACAAGAATAAGGCCAGCCAGTCCAGCGGCGATATGCCTGCGAATTTTATTAATCTTTGGGCTGTTAATACCCAAACTCTGAAACAAGCTCCATGTGCCATGGAAAATATGGATGGCTAAAGCTACATTCGCAACAATGTAAATAACCGCAACTCCTATATTTCCCATAGAGACGGCGACATTGTTATAAGGGTCACCTAAGTGCCAATCCTTGCTAAACCAACCCCAAGTCAAGTCAGCTAGGTGAAAGAACAAATAGAGAAGAATAATTGGTCCAGTCCATCGCATAGTCCGACTGGCGTAGTTTGCGGCAATAAAATCTTGAGAAGATGCGTACTTTTTATTGCCATCAGCGTAGTTAGCGCGTGTGTTGGCTTTTCTTCCCATTTCTTTCAACGTGTAAGCAGAGTGGATATGGATAGCGAAAGCAGCGATGAGGAGAAGTCTTACACCCCAAAGAAGCCATGTCCTAGGAATAATATCTGTTCCTAAATTACGCAATGTCTCAGCGTATTCATGGATTTCCAGAGGTCCTTCATATAGATGAAGGTTGCCGATCATGTGTGTCATCACAAAACCGAGCAGGACAATACCACTCACTGCCATTACCCATTTTCTTCCAATAGCGCTTTGGTAGATATTTAGCGGAAATGGAAGTTGCTTTGGCTTTTTACGGATCGGTTCCGGACCTTTCCGCGTCATTGTTTGTGCCATTGCGTTCTGTGCCTCCTGGCATTTCCTAAATTAATAGATTCAATTGTTTCCCTGCATTTGACCGTAGCTGTAGACATGATTTCTGGACCAACCGTGTGACCTTTTTCATGTCAGAATTCTATGATACTTTCCCCATGGCTCAATGTCGGGAACTAGTCTTTTCACATGGAAATAAATGAATTTGACCCAATGCACAGATGGTTTGACCTATGTCATAGAAATAACGTACATATAAGAGCTGCAACGCAAATGTGTCAACAATTAATTGATTCTTACAACGAATCTCAACGCTATTACCACACGTTGTCTCATATTCATGAATGTCTAAACCTACTTGATAGTTTTTCTTTAGATCAAAATGACCGCGACACTGTTGAATACGCAATATGGTTTCACGACATTATTTATGACCCCACATCAGACAGTAACGAAAAACAGAGCGCAACCATAGCTAAGACATGGCTAGCAAAGCAAGGCATCAATACTGCTGTTGATATCGCTACATTGATTCTCCAGACTGCCAATTACGATAGCGACCCTCCAATTGGCCGCATCGAAAGCATCCTTCATGATCTAGATCTTCATGTCCTCGGATCCCCTGCTAATCAATATCTGGATTACGCAGCGAATATACGAAACGAATACCAGCACCTAAACAATGACGCATTCTTCGCCGGTCGAAGAAAATTTCTTCAAAGTCTTATAGCTAGAGAAGGTATTTATGCAACTGATGGATTTCAAGAACTCTTTGAAGAACAAGCTATGAAGAATATAAAAACCGAATTATTGAGAATAGAAAAATATTAAAATCCTCACTTCTTCAATTCGGTCATATCTTCATATGTCCGCTACGGTGCAACCATGAAGCATGCTTCCACGCTTGGGAAATTAAAGAAATCAGGATGGGTTTCTAGAACCGTCAAACAAGAAATACGAGAGAACGCTGTCCAACGAATTCGAGAGGGAAGCGAACTCTTCCCCGGTGTGCTCGGTTATGACCAAACAGTCATCCCACAGTTAGAAAACGCACTTTTAGCAGGCCACGACTTTATTTTTCTCGGAGAACGTGGGCAAGCAAAAACCAGGATGATCCGAGGACTTGTTGATTTACTAGATGAATGGATGCCAATCATTACAGGGTCAGAAATAAATGATGACCCTTTCAACCCAGTTTCAAAATACGCAAAAACCCTGATCGAACAAAGAGGGGATGGGACACCAATCCACTGGATTCATAGAACTGAACGCTTCGGAGAAAAGCTAGCGACACCAGATACAGCAATAGCTGACTTAATCGGTGAAGTAGACCCAATAAAAGTCGCAGAAGGGCGTTACCTTTCAGATGAATTAACACTCCATTACGGACTAGTACCAAGAACCAATCGAGGAATTTTTGCTATTAATGAACTCCCTGACTTATCCGAACGAATACAAGTGGGCCTCCTCAATGTTCTTGAAGAAAGAGATGTACAAGTCCGAGGCTATAAAATACGGCTTCCTTTGGATATTCTCTTAGTGGCATCTGCTAATCCAGAAGACTACACAAACAGGGGAAGGATTATTACTCCTTTGAAAGACCGTTTCGGTAGCCAATTACGGACACACTACCCATTTGATATTGATCTAGAAGCTGAAATTGCTATCCAAGAAGCAGAAATTTTCACCAATGATGATCTTGCAGTTACCATGCCTGACTTCATGTCAAAAATTATCGCTACAGTCACCCATGCTGCTCGCGAAAGCGCACACATCAATCAACGATCTGGTGTATCCGTTCGTGTTACTGTCGCTAATTACGAATCGCTCATTGCTGGATCAGTTCGCCGGACTTTATTGACCGATGAAGTAACAGTTGTCCCGAGAGTCAGCGACCTTAGCGCCCTTCTAGCATCAACAGCAGGAAAAATTGAAGTGGAGTCACTTGATGATGGGCGAGAAAATGAAATTATCCAATACCTCATCAAACAGTCAGTTTTGGAAGTTTTCAAAGAAACAGCGGACCAAACCTTATGTAGCGGAATACTCAAAGCATTTACAGAAGGTGCGGTAATTAACGCTGGAGATGACATAGCCTCATCAACGTACGCTCAATGGCTTGAAGAAATTCCTGCTTTTGTTCCTTTACTCAAAAGTCTGGGACTCGCCGAAAAAGATTTAGAATCACCTGCAATGGTTGCTAGTGGCATAGAATTTATTCTCGAAGGACTGCATCTAAGTAAACTTCTTAACAAAGAAGCTGTAGGAGATTCAGGGGTCTATCGAGCAAGAGCATGATCTAAGATGGATCATATTCTCGCAATAGATATAGGCGGGACAAAACTCGCGGTCGCAATTATAGATGAAACAGGTGAAATTAGCGGCCGGAAACAAATCCCCACATACGTTAATTCTGAAGTTTCTTTATATCAAAGAGTTCTAGATCTCTGTAACGAATGTTTAACAACGTCATCAATTAAACCGATAGCAATCGGGATTGGGTGTGGGGGCCCGGGTAAGCAATCTTATGAATTAGTATCCCCACTCAATATTGCTGATTGGAGAGATTTCCCATTACGAAAAAAAATAGAAACTGATCTACTCCTCCCAACCTTTATAGATAATGATGCTAAGGCATTAGCTTTAGCAGAAGGATGGTTAGGTGCCGCCCAAGGATGCGCAAACTATATAGCTATGGTTGTTTCCACAGGCATAGGCGGAGGGATCGTTCTAAACGGTAAATTACTTGAAGGGAAAGATGGAAACGCTGGCCACATTGGGCATGTTTTTGTAGAACCAAAAGGAGGACTGGATGCTAACGGTGTCAGTGGCCTTCTTGAAGGATCAGCTTCAGGGTCTGGTTTAGAAAGAAAATACGGGATCGCCCCATCAGAAGCAAGTGACGAAATTCGAAAAGAAACAGGGACCTACGTAGGAAGAGCTGTCGCGTCAATAGCAAATCTTCTTGACCTACAACTAGCGATTGTTTCAGGGTCAGTCGCATTTGGTTTTGGAAATATTTTTTTCGAATCCGCACAACACACAATTAATGAGTTAACAAAAATTCAACATTCCCAACAAACGCTGATAGTACCTGGAGGTTTAGGTGATGAGGGTCCACTAATAGGTGCTGCAGCGGTGGCGCTACAAGGTTTAGGAAAGGAACTTCTTGCTAAACCCGATCAGATTTAATCTGCCCGCTTATCTCTAAGGAAAGCTTCCAATTCGGCAGCTAAATCATCCCCTGAAGGGAGAATCTCACTTTCATCAACTCGTTGTTCTAACTGCTGAACATAGCTAGCCATATCCGTATCGTTGGTGACAGCAGTGTGGATCCGATCTCGCCATTCATTTGCTGCTTTTTCTAAATCAGCATGGAACGTTTTCACTCCTGTAACAAGTTCAAGTCGGGAAAGCAAGGAACGAGTCGCTTCGGGATTCGGAGGGCCCGGCACATAATGAGGAACGGAAACCCGAAGAGAAATGATAGGAACCCCTTCTTTATCTAAATGATCATGGAGAACACCCACAAGCCCAGTAGGACCTTCATACGTTGGGCGCCCAAGGCCGAGACGATCAGCTATCACAGGATCTGAAGCGCTTCCCACAACTCCTAAAGGTCGAGTATGGGGAGCCATCCCCGCCATAGCACCAATTGTTATCACCATCTCAACATCCATCTTCTGCGCAATTTCAAGTAACGCATCAGCAAAAGTACGCCATTTAAGGTGAGGTTCTATACCGGAAAGAAGCAGAAGGTCATGATTCCCATCACCGCACTCAGCACCCCAAATCACATTGGATGGCCATTCTATTTCGCGGCCATCAACACCTAAACGAACTAAAGGTCGTTCTTCTTGAAAATTAAAGAAAGTTTCAGCATCTATCTCCGCAACCTTAAAAGCATCATGCTTTGCAACCAAAAGATCAACACCTGCAGTTGCCGCTTCCGCAGCATCAAACAACCCCTTTAAGGCAACAATGAGAAGTGGCCTATTCAAGTTCCTATGTTCTACCCAATGTAGTTCACTCATTGCATGAGCCTTACACAAAATCATGCGCGATAAAGAACCCAAACAAAACTTCTTCACTTGAAAGAAGATGAAATAAAGAACGCAACCTAGAATCTTCCTAACACACGAGTACCTA
>MPLT02348130.1_pt1 | contig 23329 bp, 28 predicted proteins | sample 1617391 | NCBI WGS metagenome assembly MPLT02 (sample SAMN05944800, study PRJNA350692) | marine metagenome | biome: marine; feature: ODZ; material: water; isolation source: 70 m water sample filtered on 0.2 um supor filter | place: Pacific Ocean | collected 2012-04-08 | depth 70m m
CAGAGTCCAATCTTCTGAGACCACTATCGACTAGTTGATTTTGTGGTGCGCTTCTAGTACTATTAACAGTCTTCATTATCCCGCCCCCAATTTGTGCGATTTCCTTGTATGTCTTCCCTGAAATCCTCATTGCTAGCTCATTTGACCTATCACCGGACCAAACTAGGTGCGTATGGCTGTCTACGAAACCTGGTACGACTGACTTCCCTTCGATATCAATTACTTTCGTATCTGCATTTTCGTTATCGGCTGGATACCAAGGAGCAAACTCTGCAACTAACTCTTGCATTGGAGAGATTTTCTGGATCTTTCCTGAATCAATTAGAATACCCATTCCTGATGGAAAAATCAGAGACTCCCGATCTAACATTCTATTTCCAGATAGCGGGAATTCATCATCTCCCGTGGAGAGATGTGCAATTTCTCCACAGTTGTACAAGAGGGTCCTCATGATGTCTGCAGATTCCGATAGTTGAAAGAACTCGCGCTCTTGCGAGTCCTCATGGGTGGCATTATTCTAGGGATTGAAAGTACGGCTCACACTTTCTCATTCGGTAGTGTCAGTACTGAAGGTGAACTATTCCCCTCATATTCATCGCTATTCCGACCTGAAGAGGGAGGAATCCATCCTCGTGAGGCCGCTGACCATCACTCCGAGTCAACATCCAAACTACTGCAAAAGCTCTCAAGCAACGGGGATTTTTCTTGGGACTCTGTAGTAGCAGTTGCATTTAGCCAAGGACCGGGATTAGGTCCATGCCTCCGTGTCGGTGCTTCAGTCGCGAGAACACTTTCAACTCGGCTTTCTGTACCACTTCTCGGAGTAAATCATTGTGTTGCTCACATAGAAGTAGGCAGGAATCAGACCGGTTGCATTGACCCCGTTCTACTATATGTCAGTGGGGGAAATACACAGGTAATAGCTAGAGCAGATGGGAGATACCGTGTTCTAGGTGAGACATTGGATATCGGCATCGGAAACATGTTGGATAAGTTTGCCAGGACTCAAGGGTTGCCTTTCCCCGGCGGCCCGAAGATCGAACAACTGGCTTTGGATTACTCGAACATGGGTCCTCATTCACTCGATGAGGCAACTCTTCCCTATGGGGTTCATGGGATGGATCTGGCATTCTCTGGGATGCTTACTTCAGCTATTCAGAAGATTTCTGAGGGCTTATCAATGGAACAAGTATGTTGGTCTCTTCAGGAACACTCGTTTGCAACCTGCGTTGAAGTAGCTGAGAGGGCATTGGCGCATACAGGAAAGACCGAACTCTTACTCGGTGGTGGTGTTGCTTGCAATGAAAGACTCAGAGAAATGAGCCAAATTATGTGCCAAGAGAGAGGCGCTAATTGCTTCTGGCCAGAGAAACCATACTGTATTGACAATGGAACAATGATTGCAGAACTCGGTCGTAGAATGCTCGAATGCGGTATTGAAACTCAGATTATGGATAGCGCCATCGACCCATCACTCAGAACAGATAACACCGTAGTGGTGTGGCAATAAAATAACGAACTCTTATGAGAGTCAGTCCAACCGGTTGTATGAGGATTGATTAGAAAGTGCAGAGGAGACGTAGGAAGAAGGCTGCCCCAAAGAACATTTTCGGGTCCGTTCCCCAAACTCCTCAAAAGTCCAAACCAACCATCCCATCCCAAACAAAGCCCCCAAGGGGAAGGTCTCAAATTGCCCCCCCGCCCTCTGTACCAGGCGCTAAGAAAAAGGCTGAGGCACCAATCCCCCCAGTAAAGTCCACCAGAGATGACATCTCAGTAGCCGAGGTTAAGCCACCAGCAGTGGAGGAGCCATCTGACTTGGATGATCCAATCGTAGGGGAGACCAAATCTGCAGAAACTCAGCAAACTAAATTGGAAGAGAAAGAAGATGATGACATCCTAGAGGAGCAGATTCTTGGCGATAGCACAAGGAAAGACATCGGTCTGGAAAAGAAACCAGTTCAATCATCGGAAAAAATCACTGACGTTGAAGACCAGGGGAAGAGTCTGAAGGCAAGACAGATTATTCAGAATAGTATGATCAAAGCTTCAATTGCAGTAGAAGAGGCAAAAACACAGAAGAAAACCCTGCAAAAGCCCGCAGAACCCCCCAAGAAACCCCAACGGAAGTTCAGAAACAGAACCTCATCTTATCAACCAGCAAATAGAGCTCGGAGACTCGATAGAAGTAGACACATGGAGTACAAGTACGAGATGCGAGGACTCCTATCAGAGATTGGAATTGCCGAAGAGCACCGTTCCAACCTACTTGCCACAGTTTGGGCCAGAGGGGAGAGGCAAACCACGAAGGAGGCCAAGGATTTCTTGATGGAGAAACTAGACGAGGGGATAATCGACGATAGTCAAATGGCGTCACTAGAAAAAATCGTGGATGGGTATACCGTTAGACGATGAAGTCTGAGAATGGTTCTTGGGTTGAAACCTACTGCGCATAGCGTGGTGGAAAAGATAGACAGTGGCGATGACTCGCCGCCAAGTTCTCCAGGAATGCCGCCATATCGCCGTGGCATTCATCCGGGAATGTATAGGGATAGACTTTGGACAATGAGGCAGTATGCCGGTTTCTCTTCTCCAAAAAACACAAACAAGCGTTTCAAAAAGCTACTAGATAGCGGCCAGACAGGACTCTCGATAGCCTTTGACCTACCCACCCAGCTCGGACTCGATTCAGATGATGAACTCTCATCTGGAGAGGTCGGTAAGGTTGGAGTCTCTATTGACTCAATTCACGATATGAGGGAATTGTTTTCAGGCATAGATATGGGTTCTATCTCAACTTCAATGACCATAAACGCCCCAGCAACAACACTCCTTGCATTGTATGTAGCGGTGGCAGAAGAAAAAGGAATCTCCATAGATCAACTATCCGGAACGGTTCAGAATGATATTCTGAAGGAATACATCTCCAGAGGGCTATACATTTTCCCCCCAGAACCATCAATTCGATTGACTACGGACCTAATGTCTTGGTGCAATAGCAATGCTCCAAGATGGAATACAATCTCAATTAGTGGCTATCATATGAGGGAAGCCGGATGCACAGCGTCGCAGGAAATAGCACTCACACTAGCAAATGCAATTTTCTATTCCAGAATGGCAATAGGGGCTGGAATGAAGATAGATGATTTTGCCCCACGGATGTCTTTCTTCTTCGCATGCCATAATAATTTCATAGAGGAGATTAGCAAGTTCAGGGCTGCAAGACAATTATGGTACGAATTAGTCGAAGAAGAGTTCTCACCCAGCGATCCTAAATCTTCACAATTGAGATTCCATACACAAACATCAGGAGTTACTCTAACAGCACAACAACCGATAAATAATGCTATTAGAGTGGCATTTCAGGCACTTTCCGCAGTTTTTGGTGGAACTCAGTCACTTCACACAAATAGCTTTGATGAGGCCTTGGGGCTACCAACGGAAGAATCAGCAAAACTAGCTTTACGCACACAGCAGATCATCGCGGAGGAACTAGGAATCACCGACTACGTAGATCCACTTGGCGGTTCTTCGACTATTGAGGAAAATACCGACGCTTTAATTGAAAAAGCACGCTCAATCATTCATGAAATATCCAATTTAGGCGGGGCAATGGAGTGCGTCAAGGCCGGTTTCCAACAGAGGATGATTCATGAAAGTGCATGGGAGCAACTACGCAGGGTTGAGAGTAATAGCGAACTTGTAGTTGGCGTAAACTCACATGTCGATGAGTCGGAACCAGATTTTGAGGGCCTCATACTCGACTCGGATGAGGCCAACTCGAAGATTTCAAAATTAGCTGAGATGAAGGAAAATAGGAATGAAGACACTGTAAAAGCATCACTATCGGAATTGAGGCGTTGCTGCAGAGACGGGTCCAACATTATGCCGCCCATCATTTCCGCCGTCAAAGCTGAGGTAACTGTGGGAGAGGTCAACAGTGTTTTGAGGGAGGAGTTCGGAACATGGGTCGCCCCAAGTGGTGTTTGAATGGCCGGTGGAACTGTAAATCACATTGGAATAGCCACACCGTCGCTGGATGAATCAGTGGAACTGTGGTCGAAATTGGGCTTCTCTCCTTCAGAAGACAAGATAAACGAAGATCAAGGTGTCAAAATAAGGTACTTGAAGGGAAGTGGCAATACTCGGATAGAACTTTTGGAGCCCCTGTCTGGGGAAAGCCCAGTCGGTCGCTTCATTAGCAGTAGAGGGCCAGGAGTTCAGCAGATTGCAATAGATGTGGAAGATATAGATTCCATGATCTCCGATTTGGTGGGTATTGGAGTCAGAATGGTATCAGAAGTACCTGTAATTGGCTCAGATGGACTCCGAATCGCCTTTGTCCACCCATCTTCTACAGGTGGAGTTCTCATCGAATTAGTCGAATCACCCAAGTGAGAATCATCAAAAAGCATATCCAACTCGCAACATCATGATTACTTCCTTGGAGAGATTTGACAGTCTAGACGAATCATCTGCTTCGGCAATAGAGTCAGAACGCGACTTCATCAGAGATACTCTTGAGGTTCTTCGGGGAACTGGGGAGATTTCCAATGATGCGTTCCTAGATGCAGGCACCATTCAAGGGGGGCTATCACTTCTTCTGAGTCTCATCTCACAGGGTATCTCAGAAGACGAGGCCATTTCTCAACTAAACAGTCTAAAGGACAGGGCGAATGCACTTGAAAGCAAATACCCAGGACTAGATGAGAAGGTTGAAAAAATTCGAAAGTAATACTCTAGTATTACTCCAGTAATATTATATCCATACGCAAATGCGCGTAAGCATGCCCAAGATTAGCTTAGACATGCCAAATGAAATTGTTTCAGACCTGAAGAATCATGTGGGCGACTCCAAGAAATTCGTCAGTTTAGCCGACGCAATCAGAACTGCATGTAGGAAAATGCTGGATCAATTAGACGAAATCGACTCAAGGCACGGTAGGTGAATGAATGAAAATCCCCGAGAGAGAAGATGCTATCGATGCCGTAGATGTACTAGTTCGTTACATTGAACAGTGCGGACAGGATCTACGCGAAGGTCTAGAAAAGACTCCAGAGAGAGTTATCAAGTCATACGAAGAGATATTCCGTGGATATACCCAGGATGCCAGCGAAATTCTCGATTCGACTTTCAATGCCGAAGGCTATGATGGCATAGTTCTACTTAGGGACATGGAATTCCATAGTACATGTGAGCATCATCTCCAACCATTCTCAGGAAGGGGGCATATCGCATATATCCCCATCGAGAGGATAGTCGGTATTAGCAAGCTCGCGAGATTATTAGACATGCACTCCACTAGGCTCCAGAACCAGGAGAGGATAACACAATCGGTGGCCAACGACATTGTAGAACACCTAAGCCCACTAGGTTGCGCAGTCATACTTGAGGCGCAGCACGGTTGCATGAAGTGTAGAGGTGTCAAGAAGCAGAATTCAGTAATGACAACTAGTGCTATGAGGGGTGTATTCTTTGACAAGGCAGAGGCTAGATCAGAAGTTCTGCAATTGATTAGAAGCCAACCGGTTCAGGGGTGATACTCTGCAGACATATCCGATCGTGGAAATTTTCCATTCAGTGCAGGGAGAGGGATTCCACTGTGGAACCCCTCACGTCTTCGTCAGGTTTGGAAACTGTAACCTTAGGTGTGAGTGGTGCGATACCGACTTCATGACCTTCGTGGAGATGGATATCGACTCCATTGTTGAAGAAGTACTAGAATTCGGATGTGACAGAGTAATCTTCACTGGAGGGGAGCCGGCTATGCAGGATCTATCCACAATAGGGGGGAGGCTGAAGGAACACGGAATTTCGTTATCAATTGAAACTAACGGAACCATCCCCGTGGATCCAATCATTGATTGGATTTGCGTCAGTCCCAAGGATCAACTATACCCAAACGTATCAATAAAGCAACGTTCAGGTGACGAGTTAAAGGTAGTCTACTGTGGTCAAGAAATGGCAATTTACGACCAATTGAAGGAGGGATTCACACATCACTTCATACAACCCTGCTATATTGACACTGACTCGGTTGAACAGAATGGCAAGAACTTCCAGGTTGTCGAGAGCCTAGTTAAGGAAAGTAACGGTTGGAGGCTTAGTCTGCAGACTCACAAGTGGATGGGTGTGCTATGATTAGATCCGTGATGTCTCTATCCGGTGGCATGGACAGCACTTCCCTCTTGCTTAGGCTTCTTGCCGAGGGAAGCAAGGTAACTTGCCTGACTTATGACTACGGGCAGAAGCACTCTATAGAAATTGATAGATCCAAGGAAAATATCGCATATTTATCGCAACATGGGTACAAAGTTGAGCAATCAGTAATAGATCTGAAGTCTGCCATGAGCACACTACAATCGGCACTGACCAGCCAAGATGTCGATGTTCCTGAGGGTCATTACGAATCATCTCAGATGAAGCAGACGGTAGTCCCAAACAGGAATGCGATCTTCTCATCCATCCTATATGGTCATGCACTGAGCACATCTATCTCCGAGGACTGCGACGTTAGAATCGCACTGGGGGTGCATAGCGGAGACCACGAGATCTACCCAGACTGCAGGCCGGAATTCTACGAGTCACTAGAACGATCCTTTTCTATCGGCAACTGGGACAGCGAGAGGGTTTCCTTCTTTCTTCCATACATCTCTGGGGACAAGGCCACCATACTCGAGGATGCACTCGAGTCATGCGATTCCCTGGGTCTCAACTTCGACACCGTGCTCACAAACACCAACACATCGTACAACCCAGATGAACAGGGGCGCAGCTCTGGCAGATCGGGTGCGGACGTAGAGAGGATTCTTGCATTCCACACCATTGGAAGGGTGGATCCAATCGAATACGTCGATGACTGGACAAGTGTACTTGAGTATGCCCTATCACAGGAGAGTCAATGGGGTGGCACAGAATGAGCGACAAACTTCCAAGTTTTGACTCGGAGAGAGACGCGGAATGGAGGAGCAGGCTGACAGATATCCAATACCATGTGACTAGGGAGGCTGGAACCGAGCCCCCCAACACGGGACTCCTCTACATGGAGGACAGGAAGGGCGATTATCGGTGTATTTGCTGCGGTCATCTGCTGTTCACTTCCGAGATGAAGTACCATTCTAGATGTGGTTGGCCAGCATTCCATACGGAACACCCAGATGCAGGAATTAGAAGGCTAGAGGATAGGACCTTCGGCATGCTCAGGGTAGAGGTCAGGTGTGGCTCCTGTGACGCACATCTTGGGCACGTATTCAATGATGGTCCAAGGGAGTCAGGTGGCGAGAGGTATTGCATCAATTCAGCAAGCATGAGCTTCATACAGGAGGGTATTGATGACAACTAGGATTAGGAGATGGATAGAGACCGACACAGGCCATAGGGTCCCTAACCACAAGAGTAAGTGCAGGCATATGCACGGCCACAGGTACAGGTGGGAGGCCGAGCTCGAGGGCGAGGTTGTTACTGAGAGAGGTGCGTCAGATGAGGGGATGCTGATGGATTTCTCGGATATCTCCAAGATTCTAGAAGAGCATATCCACGATGTTATCGACCATGCGTTTGTAGTCTATGAGGGCGATGAGGAGGCTAGAGCTGCACTTTCCATTATGGGTGATGAGCATAGGTCCCTAGTGGTACCATTCGTTCCTACAGCTGAGAACCTAGCGAAGTGGGCCTTTGAGCAGGTTGAGCCACACATCAAGTCCTCCTACGGAAACTCACTCATACTCAGGGCCTTTCATGTGCGTGAGACTCCCAAATCATGGGCAAGTTGGAGTGCTAAACCTTAGTATCTCTTTCTGTATCATCGGATAATGAGTTCTTTGCCATGTTTATCACTCCAATTATTCTATGAATTTCATCATCTTTGGGTAGGCCCCTCAGAATAACTCTGTTCAGGGTCTCTTCTATTCCCCCTCTCTTGTGTTCCTTGGTTGGTAATGACTTTACTAATCCCCTAATCTCAGTCTTTAGTTGCCTCCTTAATTCAGGATCTAGTAATCTTCCACCAGACCCACTGGGGACTCTTGATTCGAAATAAACCTGCCATGTATAGCAGATTATGGCTACAGCATGACTAAGATTGAGAATCGGATATCCCTCCCAAGATGGAATGGTAACGAGAACGTCGCACTCAACCAATTGTTCGTTCAAGAGGCCCTTTCCTTCTGGTCCAAAGACCAATGCCACCTTCCCTTCTACTCCAGAAAGGCGCTTTGGAAGCTCATCGGGAAGTAGGAAATGCCTCATCGAAGTCTTTTCGCCGTCTTCCCTTTTTCCTGAAGTACCAACAACAATTGAACAATCCGATACTGCCTCATCCAGAGTCTTAGAAAGAATACAATCGTCTAGTACAATCTGTGCGTTCTTTGCACGTTTTCGAGCTTCATTGGACCACTCCCCCTCTCTTCCAACTACCCTTAAATCTGTTATTCCGAAGTTCAACATCGTTCTTGCAACTGCACCGATATTGCCATCATGCTCAGGTTCTACAAGTACTACACAGACTGCCTCGCTATATGCTGGAAGCTTTTCCTCACGCCTCTCTCCCATGTAATCGCGAGACCCCCATAGATGATGAGTGGTGCGCTAGTCAACTCTTCGCTGTTTGTACCTGGTGATGTAACCAGCTATCCAGTTCCGCATCCTTTTGTTGTCAACATCGGAAAATTCTGCTACAAGGTGCTTGTTAGTGTCGAAGTCATCAGTGAATTGATCAGGATACATCTCGACCAATCTAAGAGCTCTAGATTTGATGAATGACGGTCTGATGTTGCCCATTTTCAATCCTCCAGAAGTTTCACTTCGAGAGGAAAACCCTCTTCTCGAGTACATACGACCCTGATCTTCCTTGGAGGATTCTGCATCCCCCTGGCCCAAATGGCATGGTTTACTGACTCGTCAATCCAAATATCCTCATCATCAGTTTTCTTCATGTGTTTCGAAACATGAATTCTCACTTCTGCCATGGCCCTCTTTGCCCTATTAGTTCTCGGGACCTTCCAAGCAGCCCTAAGGGGAATTGTAATTTCCTTTACCTCTGCCATTCAAACTTCACCTTTGTAATTTTGAGCGACGCCACATGTGTCGCTTTGGATGAGAGTTCGTCTTCCTGTTAGTCCGCATCACAACCCAAACAGGCACTCTCTTGTTCTGCTTGGTAACCTTGTTTAGGCGCTTCTTCTTGGCAAAGGGTTTGTTTCTAGCCATATTATCACTCAATACCTATCCAAACCTGGATATTTTTGCTCTGCAACGCCGCGAACTGAATGGGCCACTTCGTCTAGGAGTGCCTGGCCTACCGGACTGACGATTTTTCCATGGTTAACAGTTCCAGCAGAATTCATCGAGTTCTCAATTAGACCGGAGTCAGCAAGTTGTTGCAGAATCTTTCTGGACACATTTCTTGAACCTGAAACCGCTTTGTTCTTCTTAACGCCGCGATTCTTGGCCCCGCCAAACTCTTGGGAAATACGATTGGTTCCGATAGGACCCTTGATTGCCACCTTTCTAAGTATCGATGCGGCTCTTGTATGCCACCAGTCATCCTGAACCGGGGGCCTCTCTCGATGAGTTCCGGTTTTGACCTGCGATGCCCAATCTGGAGCGATTATCTTGTCATAAGAGCCCATTTTCTCTACTAGACCTGTAATCAGGAGATCCGCTGGAACGTCGTAGTATGTCGTCATGCCTTCACCGTGCGTGCCGGCCGTCCAACAGAGCCTATTTAACCGTGATGACCTGTTTTTACTATTGAATACATTAGAAATTAGTCCCGACAAGCATTCAATAATTACTTATCATGTGGAAAAAGCGTGAAGCGTTCGCTATCTAAGAATCCGAACATGCTTCGCACCATGGTCGGTACTGGGTTGACATTGATAATCCTGCTCTCGTATGCCGTTTACTCTAATACAGTAGATTCAGAGTACTATTCGTACACAACTACAAATGAGCATAATTTCATGGACATTTCAGAAGAGTCCCAAGGTGAGGCACAATGGTATTACACAACATACTCTGCCATAACATGGGTAAATTTCTCCGTTGAAAACGCTGCACCAGGATCCATCTTAACAGTTGAAGCCGAGGGTACCAATTGGTCTCATTCTCCAAGCCTAGGACTCCAAGAACAGAGTTACATTTGCAATGAGCCAGATTCGGACTACTCGAAGTATCTGGAAACGTGCGAATACAGCAGAACCCATTCGATTGTATTAGACAACGGTAGCGGGACACTCCGCGGCAGGGTCTCACTAGATCTCCCAATAAAGGGAAAGGGGTATCTAGAAAGTGATAGTATCATAAATGCTCAAAATGAAGCTGGTGAGTTGGTTCATTCTGCAAAAAAGACAATCACTTGGAAGATTAAGATTGAGGACGGGGGCGAGATAGCCTCTAGTGAGGGAGTCCTAGTAGAATCAGAATTCTCTTCTCACGAGCTATTGGAATTGGAGAAGTTCAAGCTAAACCCCGTCCAAGAGACCGTATACAGCTTTTCTGCTTTGGTGGGTTGCTTCTTCTTAGTCCTAGTAATCCCTCTAATGATATTCTTTTCTGCTAGATATAGGGAAAACATGAACGAGAAAATTCGAGCCACAGTCGAGGAAGAGTAACAAGAGTGCCGGTAAGCCAAGTAATCCAATGTTGGCACCAATGTCAGAATACCCGATGCAAGAGCCCATCTATTCTGCTTCTATATCTGAACCATTCATACGTAATTCTACTAATCCCAGATTTACGAAATCAGCAATTGATCGATTTACTCTTTCGTTAACCGGAGCTATTTTCTCACGAAAAACTCTATCCATCTCTGAAACTATTTGATCAACACTCATCTTTCCATCCATCAACAGCCATAGTTTGCTATTCATTTCATCAAGTGGCCTCCTAACGGTCTTTGGGGCACCTAGAAAATTGGCAACCTTTTCTTCAACGGAACTTAGATCCTTTTTGACGACAATTACTATTTTCCCAGAGCCCAGCTCCTCCCAGTCAACTTCCATCCTAACTGGAAATATATCCACTCTATCTCCTCAGTTTGATTGTATTTTCTACAATTGAGGAAGCGAGGGCTTCCACTCTACTGTTGATTTCTTCGTTAACCAGTGATCCATCATCATTGAAAGCCTCCTTAATATTTGGAATTGCAACCTGCTCAGGAGTCACCCACCCATGAATCCACCTCGCGGCTATCCTCATGTGATTGAGGGTATTGTTACTGCTCTGGCCTCCGAGGGTGCATATTAGTCCGAAGACCTTGCCAGAGGTGTGTTTTGAATACAACCAATCGAGGCTGTTTTTCATTACTCCGCTCATGGTGCCGTGATATTCAGGACTTGAAAGGACAAATGCGTCTGCAGATACAGCCATTTCCTGGAAACCCTTCACATTTGCATCATCCCAGCTACCTTTAGCACCAACAAGAGGCAATGGCTTGGCACCATGGTCCCAAATCATAGTCTCAGCCCCAAGCGCCCTAGCCTCCTCGAGAATAATCTCCAACATTCTCCCGTTTGCAGAATCTAGATCATAGGATCCGCAAATCCCCATCACAACTATTGGGTCACTCACATCACTCACAGTAGACACCTAGTCTTCAATTATCGGTTCATTTCAATATTTTTTATCGTCCAACATTGTCACTATATATTGTTGCGAATACTTATTCATCAGATTTTATTCGAAGGTTTTGTGGGAACTAGTTGGGGTGGGTCAATGGACGATGCAGCAAAACTCGCCAAGTCAGGCAATGATGACGCCGCAATCACATCCTATCTTTCAGTACTGGAGTTAGACGCGGATAATGCAACAGCATGGTATTGTCTAGGCGTCCTATATGCCAGGACTAATTCTTTGGATAAGGCAGTTGAGGCATTTGAGAAATCAGATCAGATATTTCCAAATCACCCTCCTACAGTAGCAAATCTTGCATATCTACTAGTCGATAGTGATCCCTTGGCTGCATCGATTTATGCCAAATCTGCATTAGTAACAATTTCAGAAAATGATGAGCTGACATCAATAGCAGATTATAACGAACCCACTGACCAAAAAAGGGTCTTCATAGAAGCGAGGCAGATCGAAGAGGTCGAAACTCAAAATATCGAACATTCCACTTATCTGGATATTGACCCCATCCCAAATAGTTACGACGAAGCGAGAACCCTAACTACAGTTGGTGACCACTCTGGTGCCGTTGCAATGTGGAAGGGGCTCCTGGAGCAGTCACCTGACTCGCCAGAAGTATGGCGTGGCCTTGGAGATGCATTACGTTCTGCAGGATACGAAGATAGAGCGATTCAATGCTTCAAGCGAGCCGAAGGAATAGAATCAGAACCCCCAAGGGAAATACCTCATGTTGAATCAAACGAAGAGGATATGGCAGAAGCTCTGATACTGGCAGTAGAAGATGTACAGTCAGTCGAAGCTGAAACCCATTCACGTGGTGATTTAGACGATGCAGTTAGTTGGTATAACATGGGGATTAACTTACTAGGAGAAGGGAAGAATGACGAGGCGCTATCGAGTTTTGAGAAGGCCATTGGGGGTTGCCCTTCCTCGGAGATTGAACTGAAGGTCAAGGCTCAGAATGGCCGAGGTAACGCTTTGTATAATTCGGGAAGATTTTCTGAAAGCGTGGTTGCATATCATACAGCAATAGGCATGGACCCGCAAAGTGTTTCAGGTCGGACACTTTTCAACATGGGTTCTTCATATGCTGCTGTAGAAATGTTCGATGATGCCATCAAGTGCTTCACGCAGGCTATTGAAAGGGGTTTGGAGAAGCAAGAGTCAGAACTCTGCGAGAAGCAGATAAGTCGATGCCGACTTCTTTCACGTGAGCAGGCAAAACGTCAGTCAAGGACCTAAGTCATTGGTTCGATTGACACGACAACTGACTTACTGGTCGGTGTATTGCTATAATCAGCAACGCTTTCTAGTGGGATTAGGACATTTGACTCCGGAAAATAGGTGGCCACGTTACCAGGGGGGATATCATATTCGAGTAGCGTCCAACCTTCCGAGGAAATCTCACTATCTTCGAAGTGAGATGTAATACAAACCCTTTGGAATTCTTTCCATCCACGAGCTTCCATATCTTCGCGACTAATCATCACTACCCTCCTACCATTGGAAATGCCCCTATATCGGTCATTTGTACTGTATATCGTAGTATTGTACTGGTCGTGTGATCTTATCGTCATCATAACGAACTCGTTTTTTCCTGCCACAATTGGTTGCAATTTATGTGTGATCAAGTTCGCTAATCCACTTTCCGTGTTGAAAACTCGATTATCTCGTGGCGGATTTGGCAAGTAGAAACCACCGTCGACCCTGGATCTTTCATTATACTTCTCAAATCCCGGTATGGTCCTCTCTACACAGTCTCTAATATTGTCATAATCAGAAACAAGTTCCTCCCAAGAAATCCCAGAAGATCCAATTTCATCCTCTATTGCGATAGCTATGCCGGCGACAATGGCACACTCTGAAAGTAGATGTGAACTGGCGGGCCTCCTTTTGCCAATCGATTTATGGACAACCCCCATTGAATTCTCAACAGTAACAAATTGCGGCTTCCCGCCGGTGTTATCCAACTCAGTCCTTCCCAGGCAAGGTAGAATGATTCCCGTCCTTCCCGTGACAAGGTGCGATCGATTGGGCTTAGTTGAAATCTGCACAGTCAAACTACATTTTTGCAAACCTTCGGCTGTGGCTTTAGTATCCGACATGGCGGAAAGGAAGTTACCCCCCATTGAAATGAATACTCCAACCTCTCCCTTGTTCATTTTCCTAACAGACTCCACTGCATCTAGACCAGCATTATCTGGCATATCTACGCCAAACTCAGCATTCAAAGAACTCAGGAATTCATCCGAAGGATTGTGGTTTATCCCTACTGTCCTGTCTCCTTGAACATTCGAATGGCCTCTTACTGGACAAAGGCCCGCCCCTGCTCTGCCAACATGACCCCCAAGTAGCATTACATTAGCAATCTCTTGTATTGTAGGGACAGAATTCTTGTGTTGAGTGAGGCCCATTGCCCAGCAACAGATTGTGGATCTAGACTTGCCTAGTAATTCTCCAATCCTCTCAATTTCAGATTTTTGCACACCACTGATCTCGATAATATCGTCCCATTTGCTACTCATGACCTCTGAGCGGTAACCATCGTATCCATCTGTGAACTCTTCGAGGAATTCCATGTCCTCAAAAGAATTGGAGATAATTGTCTTGGCAAAGCCCCTGAAAAGCGCCTGGTCTCCATTGATTTTTACTCGGATATGCTCATCCGAAATTTCATTTCCATAACCCAGTACTTCTAGTGGGTTTTGTGGATGTTTGAATCTAACCATACCTGTCTCGATTAGTGGATTTATGCTTACAATGGAAGCACCCATTCTCTTTGCATCTCTAAGTGCGGTCAGCATTCGTGGATGATTTGTTCCAGGATTCTGGCCAACGACAATGATCAAGTCAGCCTTATCAAAATCCTCAAGTTTTACCGTTCCCTTTCCAATCCCTATGCTTCGTGTAAGCGCGACTCCCGAAGATTCATGGCACATATTAGAACAGTCGGGCAGGTTATTTGTCCCAAAACTCCTAGCAAGTAATTGCCAAAGATAGGCCGCCTCATTACTAGTTCTTCCAGAAGTGTAGAAAATTGCTTCGTCCGGTGAATTCAGTACTGCAAACTCCTCTGCAATTTTTCTGAATGCCTCATCCCATGAAATCTGTTCGTAGTGGTTAGTTTCTGGTCTTAGTACTAGGGGATGAGTAATCCTCCCTTGTGCATTCAACCAATAATCGGGTTTCTTCGATAATTCTGATACACTCCATTTGGACCAGAATTCCGGACTGGCTCTATTTTTGGTAGCTTCGTCAGCTATTGCCTTAGCCCCATTTTCACAGAATTCTGCAAATGTCCTCTTTTTATCAGGATCCGGCCATGCGCAACCGGGACAATCAAAACCGTGGAATTTATTCACATTGGATAAATTAGCGAGACTTGTCAGGACCCCCATCTTGGAAACACCATGCTTAACTGTGGAAAAAATTGCCGGAAAACCTGCTGCTGATTTACTAGGCGAAGCTCTGCGAGGGCGCCCCTCCTCCATCGGTGTCGTTGCATCGGGAGTTACTCTCACGAGTCAAAATATTTAGTCAGGCATTTCAAAGTAGTGCGGGTAACATAATGTCCGACTGCTAGTGTGGACAAATATGGCCGAACCTGTGCATGTCGTCACAGGGGCATTTGGATATTCGGGCAGGTGGATTGCAAGGGAGCTACTGTCAAGAGGAAAAAGAGTGAGGACACTTACCAATGCAAAGGGTAGGGACGACCCTTTTGAGGGTAGGATAGAGGTTCTGCCAGTCGATTTCACTAATCATGATTCGCTTGTTTCTTCTCTCAGGGGTGCAGAGGTTCTGTACAACACCTATTGGGTGAGATACAAGAACAGCAAGGATGGCTATGCTCACGAGATAGCAGTTGAAAACATTCGTAGGCTGTTTATTGGGGCTGAGGAAGCCGGAGTAAAGAGAGTGGTGCATTTTTCCGTAGCTCACCCCCACAAGGCACCCGATTGGTCTTATTTCAGAGGTAAGGTGGAAGTAGAGCAGATTCTAACAGAGTCAAATCTCTCCTATGCAATATTGAGGCCTACTGTATTCTTTGGGGGTGAAAGGGACGTACTAATCAATAACATGTCCTGGCTAATACGTAAATTTCCTGTTTTCGGCGTATTCGGAATGGGAAACTACCCAATCCAACCGATACATATCGAGGATGTTGCGAGGGTTGCTGTCGATCAGGGGGAGTCCGTAGAAGACTCAGTACTGGATGTCGCTGGTCCCGAGACCTTCACCTACAGGGAATATGTGTCCTTAATTGCGAAATCTATTGGCGTAAGGAGATTGATCATCCCAGTCCCACCAATTATTGGCTGGTCAGTAGGGAAGCTGGTCGGAGTGGTATTACAGGACAGGGTGATTACCAGAGCCGAGATAAAGGGACTTATGCGAGGACTCATGGCTACCGATGCAAGACCCATGGGCAAGATCAAATTTTCCGAGTGGGTTGCAATCAACGGCGAGACCCTGGGGACAAAATACCATAATGACCTGAAGGAGAGAAAATACACAGACCCGACGAGTAATCTACTCCAAAACTCTCCGCACGCCACTAAATAGTGCTATTGAATCATTCTTAGCAAAACAACCCAGAGTCAATCCATATTCTCTCGCTAAGTCAACAGCAAGTGTACTAGGGGCACCTACTGCTATCATTATTGGAAACCCTGCACGTATGGATTTTTGAACGAGTTCAAATGATGCCCTACCCGATACAAAGACGGCCAATCCAGGCTTAGGCTTCTCACCTTCATCCAGGTATGAACCTACAAGCTTGTCAAACGCATTGTGTCGCCCCACATCTTCGAAAACCCGGTCAATGGACCCATCATTCGTAAAACTTGCACACGCATGTGAGCCCCCTGTGATGGAGAAAACGTTCTGTTTTTCTATAACTGAATTAAGGCATTCTGATATAGCCGCTAATCTGATTTGCATCCCCTCATCTAACACTTCATTGAATTCAGTTATGCCATTTGGCAGTTCTAAACGACCACATATTCCACAAGATGATGTAACAGTAGTAGTCCTACAGTGTTGTGAGGGGTCAAACAATGATCTATCGTTAAGACTAATCTCGACTAGGTCATCTCCAACAACAATATCTTCGATTTCTTCAGTAGAAGAGATTATTCCTTCAGAGTAAATGAATCCGAGAGAAAGCAGCCTGTCATGCCCGGCAGTCCTCATTGTTATTCCAAGCTCATGTCTGCCATGTTTGTCGCTTTCTACTACAATCGAAAGTGGACTTTCTGATGCAACATGGTCAATACCGCGAATAATGCCTTCATCCGTGACTTTTACGATGGCTCTAGTCTCAAAGCCATCCATGGGTATGCCAGACGAGCATGATTGATATGTGTGACGAGTGTTTGAAGGAACCGTTGAAATAGAACCATTTCAACAGCCAATCATGGGATTATTAGGAGGGGAGGGATTCTCATTGCCCGTAGTAACCGAAACTGAAGTCGTAGACGTCAATCTGAACTTTTCTGAAGCAGCCATATCAGCTCTAAAACAAAATATGGCAGGAGACGAGGAATCCCACGTACTCGTAATTAGTGCACAATCTGGCGGATGTTCTGGTTACCTATACGATATGAAAATCATCGAAGATCCCGGAAACGATGGTTTCCAGAGAATCGACATAGGCGGAATTGAGGTTTTGGTTCACAACAAAGACAGCACCATGTTGAGTGGAATAAATATCGACTTCAAAGAGACCCTGATGGGGGGCGGATTCCAAATTGAGAATCCCAATGCCGATCGCTCGTGTGGTTGCGGTCAGTCATTCGGCTGAGGTGTTTTTTGTCCCCCAAGGCCCCCAAATCCGAGTTCTTCGTACGCAACGATGCAGTAACACTAATTCAAGGACGTAACTCATTAGATGTAATCGACAGGATTGTTTCTACCAAAATTCTAGACATGCCCGACCTTTCTAGAAGAAATGCTCTATTCTGCGATTCCAATGGCAGAATCTACGACATGGCGACAATTTACACCATCACTGGTAGTGTGCTGTTATCATCATCAAGTTCCGGGAAAGAGTCGACTCGTAGGAAACTTGTTGATGGAACTTCATGGGACGAAGAATGCGAAGTCCTGGTCGCCGACAATGCGATATTTCGCGTTTCCATTTTCCCTTCTGATATTTCAGTCATCAAAGAATTGTTCGGTGTTGAACTTGAGGAAACCGGCGTTGATGAATTAATTGAGAAGGATGATCATCTGTTTGTAAAAATAAAGGCTACACTAGGCAATGTAATTGACACTCTTGTAAAATATGAGAACTTGGAAAAAATAGTCACACTATTACGTGATTCAGAATTTGAAGAAATGGACTCAAGTGGATGGGATAATTACAGGATTATGCAAGGAATTAGGGAAATGTGTGACGTTCGGGGAAATCTTCCGGATGAAATGGGTTTGGGGGATCTTGTTAGCAATGACAAGGGCTGCTATCCGGGCCAAGAAATCCATGCGAGGTTGGATAGCCGGGGTAGAAAAATCAAAAGTATTTGCAGGATTATTGGTGATTCACCACTCAGCTTGGGGAAACAGCAAACTCCCGATTTCGGTAGAATCTCAATTACTTCTACGGGATTCTTTGAAGGACAAGCAATTGCTCTTGCATTAATTAGACTGGGTGATTCAAATGCTGAAACAATCCAAATTGACGGCAACGAATACTCGATAGAGGTCATGGGCCATCCTTGATTATTGACTCATAATCTTCACCCGATTCAAGCCACACGGAGAGGGGCATTAAGGGGACGATCCTTAGCGAACCCAGATTTCTGTTGAATAGATATACATCAGGATTGAAGATTTCAACCATCTGTTCTTGGAATGTCATTCGAACACCACGTCCCCTATTTCGGAAGAAGAGTATCTCCACAGTAATGCCTATGATTGTCGCTGTGTAAAGTACTAACAGGACGCTGATGGAGAATGGCACGGGGTCAATAAGTAGCTGACCGGTCCTGATCTTTGATCCATACATCAACTGCCTGGACAAGAGGAAAACAAGACCTACTCCCACCCAAGGACCAAGTTTCTCGTCGACATAGGCCTCCATAGGCATTATCCGCCTATTAGTTGGATCCGCAAATGTAAGTGTGCTTTCGGTCGCAGCTCTAATCACAGAAATCGCAGAAACCAGGATTATGTATACAAATGCGCTTAGTAGTAGTACGTGAAACGAGCTTATTGGGGCGTATGAAACTATTAGATAAGCGAACAGGCCGAGGAATACAGTTGTCGGCATTCTATGTATTGATGCCAGAGCCTTTCCTATCTGCTTCGAACCATCATCTAGCCTCGGTATCCCAATTATCTCCCAACGGGTATATTTCTGGATTATTACTGCAACCCCCGAAAGAGCCCTCTTGTCTATCAGAACCCACTCTACTATTCTTAGAAGGGGCATCATGGGGATGCTGATAATGGCTGCAAAAATACCGACAAGAGGCCATAGAATAAGACTCGGGAAAAGAAGGAAATGCTGAATCCTCAGCCTATGCAGGAGATCCGACTCGATCCTAGCCTGTCTTTCCGAGGTCAGGTGAACCCTTCTGGCCTCTGCATCTAGCTCCCCCCTGTATCGAACTAGTGGCATGCCTGCATCTAGCACCCTGCGAACTTTCTCCCTGTAGTGTTCGTGCTCGGGCTCAATCCCAACCCACCACCTCCATGCAAAAGATACCGGCAGTGCAAAGAATACTGGAGATACTAGAATTAGGACAGAGGTGACCATAGCCTCGAAATCATCGACCACGTGTCCCCGTTGAGTCTTCTAACTATAATGAAATGGTACACAATTGGTTAAATTCGACTATAATGCAGACTCATAATTATCGGCGACAGCGCTCCAATCGACAACATTCCACCATGCTTCGATGTAGGTTGCTCTACCTGGTCCGTAACTCTTGTAGTAGGCGTGCTCCCAAACGTCAATTCCCAGTATGGGAATTCCCTCGCCGGTCATCAGGGGGTTGTCTTGATTTGGCGACGAGCAAATACACAAAGTGCCATTACTGACGCATAGCCAAGCCCATCCACTGCCAAATCTCGTCATTGCTGCATTTGCGAACTGTTCCTTCATAGAGGCAAATGATCCAAACACGTCATCGATTGCACCCCCAAGAGCACCACTGGGTTCGCCCCCGCCGTTTGGTGACATAGTAGACCAGAATAAGCTATGGTTCCAGTAACCCCCCCCATTGTTTCTTACTGCAGCGTTATCGAATTTGTTTACCATCAATTCTTCGATACCCATATCCCCCATATCCGTTCCATCTATTGCAGCATTAAGATTTGCAGTGTAACCTGCGTGATGCTTTGAGTGATGTAGCTCCATTGTCTCGGCATCGATATGTGGCTCAAGTGCGTCGTATGCATATTCTAGTTCTGGCAATTCAAATCCCATTGTATCAATTTATGAAAAAGGGGTACTGAATATCAATCCACCGGATGCAAATTCAAAACGTTGATGCACATCTTTGCGCAAGTAGTGGCATGGCTCGCATAGCCGTCACGGACGGGATGTCCCCCGATGCAGTGGAGATGCTCGAAAAAGAAGGCCATGAAGTAGTATTGCGCCATCATGATCCAGACGAGATATCTTCTGGTTCCCTGTCTGTATTCGACGCCGTAGTCATCCGCAGCGCAACAAAACTTCCTGCAGAGCAAATTTCAGCTTCTATCAAAGATGACGGTGGAATACGCTTCATTGGAAGAGCAGGCGTTGGTGTTGACAACATAGACGTCGATGAAGCTACAAAATACGGAATAGTTGTTTGTAATACGCCCGGGGCTTCAACAAGGAGTGTCGTGGAGATTACGATAGGACATCTCATCGCATCGACTAGGAATATTGCTACTGCGGACCGAACTCTAAGGGATGGACTCTGGGAAAAGAAGAATCTGAGGGGTTCTGAAATCGGTGGGAAAAGACTCGGTCTGATCGGCTTCGGAAGGATTGCTCGCGGTGTTGCTCAGGCAGCTATATCCTTTGGAATGGAGGTTCACGCATACGACCCATTTGTTACCGATTCTGTTGAAGGTATTACGATGCATGAAAGCGTGGACGAGATTTTCGCTAACTGCACACATATCTCTGTCCATTGCAACCTTACAGATGAAACTAGGAACTTAGTCAACACAGAAAGGATATCGACTATGCCCGGAGTAGGCGCAGATGGTATCGATTGTGGCAACCATATCGTGAGTTGCGCAAGGGGGGGGATAGTGGATGAAGAAGCAGCTCTAATGGCCTTGGAATCCGGCCAATTGCGAACCCTGGCGTTGGATGTCTTTGAATCAGAGCCCCTAGGTCTAAGCCCCCTGCTTAGTCACGACTCATTCCACGGAAGCCCACACATAGCAGCATCAACACTCGAAGCTCAAGCTAGAATTGGCACTGAGATGGCATCATTATTGATCGAGTTCTTCGAAACGGGCAAAACAAGCACATCGCTTAATTTCTGATGCCGTAACAAGGTTGATGCCCACTAACACAATGTATTACCATGGAGGATGCGGGTCCGTGCAAATACTCTGGTTGTCGACTGACTGCACAGTTCAACAGTGATTTCTGCTCCGAACATCAGAATGAAGTATCTCACATATCTACTAATTCAGATGAGGTTTCATCACATGATGGGTCGAGAATCAGCAACCAGGTAATTAGGTTCGAGATTGATGGTAATAAGAAGACCATAGATTCCAAGGACATTGAACACCTCCTCAACCGCTTGAAAGGGGCCAAGAAATTCTGGATAGTAGATCTGACAATTCACGAAAATGAGTTTGTACAATATGCGATTGAAAAGGGAGAATTGGAGCACTGGGACAAGTTGGAAATGATAGAAAGCAAGGAAATGACCGCAGAGGAGGCATTCTCCACAGTTCGAACAAAGATCACTGGCGACTATTCTGGGCACCTAATGTGGTGGTCAGATCAGCCCGCAGAGAGTCCCAGTGAAGAAGAATTGGATGAACAAGGAAAGAAACATGTTTTTTTTGCTATCGGGCTATTACTTGTGACAATCATTGGAGTCCTTGTAATATCGGATGGCGACCCAATGTATCTTTTGTCTAATTTTGCTGGAGAGGCTCTTTGCCAGTTCCTTTGCTTCCCTATAGCGCTATTGGGTGGTGCAGGAGCTTCGAATATGGGGAGATCTGAGTCTGGAAAATTTACCAAATAACCTACTCCAGGTTGTGCATCTGCTCCAGGGTCTTGGTAAATACTGACAGTTGCTCTGGGACAAACATTCCAGAAATCGGTGATCTCAGTGATACGCCTGAGTCCTTCTTAGCCTTCCATACGGAGGAATTGAAATTTTCTAAATCTTCGGTCAATGAGCGAAGATTCACGAAGCCTTCCCTGTTTATTGACGATGGCAATTCTGGGAACTCCTTAACATCAACAGCGCTTTTTCCGTATAGCGTAGTACTGAGGTAATGAGTGAAGAATGGGCATATCGGAGAGAAGACACTCAATAGGTCCCGAACAATCCTGTGCAATGTCCACGCGGCTGAAGAATTGCCATCATACAACCTTGTCTTGGACATCTCCAACCAGTGGCTAGGCAAGATTCCAGTGCCAAATGACTTGATTGCCTGGGCGGCCGAGTAGATGTCAACCTCTTCCCAAGCAGAACTCACCACTGAAAGGGTTTCATCGAACTCAGCAAGAATCCAAATATCCTCTACCTCTAGTTCTGGAGGTATCTCCAAATCATCAGGGACATCGAACTGGCTAGCAAACCTAGCTACGTTGAAAATCTTGGTCAATACGCCATAATACTTGGTTTCAATCTCCTCCGGATTGATATGGAAGTCATCACCAACCTGGGCATCGCATGCCTTCCATAGTCGGAAGCACTCACTTCCGATCTTGTTGGCTTTCAACACTACTTGCTTGCCATCCGCGCCCTTAATCTTCCAAGAGCCAGTGCGCCCCCCTGCTCCACATTCCAGTACGCTATCTGCATCAATTCCATTCCCCAGCGACTTGGACATCTTCCGACCCCATGGATCCATTCCCAAGCCATCGACCCAGATGTTCTCAAAGGCTGGTTTGTCAAGTAGCAACGCGCTTTTCAGAAGGGTGTAATATAACCAAGTCCTGACAATCTCCTTCCCCTGTGGGCGTATGGACGTTGGAAAGGCACGATCAAACAAATCCGAGTTATTGAGATATCCTGAAACAAATAGATTGGAATTCGATGAGTCCATCCACGTGTCAAAGACCTTCTCTTCACCAGTAATCACACCCAGATCCATTTCTAAATTGGCAAATGACCCAATGATCTCCTTGGTTTCCCTGTCAATGACTTCCGAATCTCCAGGAGGTGCATCCCTCCATGGCTGCACATAAACTCCCTTTGGAGGAACGATCACCTTTGAGCCATCTTCTGAGTACCATATAGGGACCTCAGTGTGATACCATCTCCTCCTACTGATCGGCCAATCAATTGATATTCCATCTACCCAGTCATGGAGATACTGCCTATTTCTATCGGGAATGAATCTGCTGCTCTTAGACAACTCAACGAGCCTCTCGAGGACATGGGTCTGCCTCACATACCATTCCTTAAGCAAAATTATCTCTATCGGATTTCCACCCCTCTCACTGACTGGAATTTCCTGCTCCCTTTCTTCAAAGGATTCTAGGGAACCGGACTC
>MPLT02152633.1_pt1 | contig 23289 bp, 25 predicted proteins | sample 1617391 | NCBI WGS metagenome assembly MPLT02 (sample SAMN05944800, study PRJNA350692) | marine metagenome | biome: marine; feature: ODZ; material: water; isolation source: 70 m water sample filtered on 0.2 um supor filter | place: Pacific Ocean | collected 2012-04-08 | depth 70m m
CGCCATCTCCATATCGGTATACAGGCGATCCCCGACCATAGCGCAATTGGCCGGCTCAAGACCTAGCTCCTCGATCTTGTGCAGTATCATCCCCTTGTTGGGCTTCCCGCAGATATGCTTGGGCCTCACGCCCGTAGTAGCCTCGAATAGGGCCATGTAAGCACCGGTGTCAGGCAGGCCGCCATCGGGTGACGGGCATACCATGTCGGGGTGACTGGCTACCATCGGGACCTTGTTGTGTAGGTGAATCGAAGCCGTGGACAGCTTATCGTAACTGATCTCCGTGTCATAACCGAGAACCACCAATTCCGGCTCGTCTGAACTGGTGGAAATCCCATGCTCCTCGAGCATCTCTCTCATCCCCTCGGTCCCCACTAGGAACGTGTCAGACACTCCCTCTTTGGCTAGCCAAGCAATTAGATCGTGAGTGGAAAGCAGAACCTCTCCCTCTTCTGCTTCGATGCCCAGGCCCCTTAGCTTCTCTAGGTACTGCCCTACTGACTTGCTAGAGTTATTGGAGAGGAAGAACCTCTTGATTCCACGGCTCTCCAGTCTGTCCAGGAACTCAGAAGCCCCCTCGATCAGGCTGTCTCCGAGGTATATCGTCCCATCAAGGTCCAAGAACAAAGCAGCAATCCCATCGAGAGCCTCGTCCAATTCGCTTCCCACGTTCCATCACATCATGGCAGCAATATAGTCTTGAATAGGAACCAAGGACTCCAGAGGGCCTTCTGCGCCTCTTTGTCAGCAATCATGCCTGTTAGCATATCTCCCATCTCCTTCTTCCTGGATGACTTGCCGACGAACCAATTCATCAGCCTCTTCCACTTGACCACCTTCTGCAGCCGGTAAGAGTTGGTCAATTCCTTGCCTAGAGTGTCCCACAGTTCTATCATGTATTCAATCGCCTGTTCCTCCGGGAAACCCTTGGAGTGAGCGTCCTTGTCGAAGTGCTTAGCAGTCATCTTTGCGGACAGTAGACCGTTGCCGATGCCCTCTCCACTGAATGGGTCGACCAAGCTAGCCGCATCTCCAACGCACATCACTCCCGCTCCCGCGGTCCTTCTGGGTTGATAGGAGGGAGGGCTCTTTCGAGGGGAGCCGAAGGGAAGCTGCCAGCCCTTCTGGGACCCCTCGACTAAACTTGCATCCTTGAAGCGCTCCTTGAAGACAGGATGACTCTCGATGACCCAGCGCTGCTTCTTCTTCAGAGATTTGCTGGCTCCGGTTTGCTTCCTCTGCTCCGAGATGACCATACCTATCCCGACGTTAACCACGCCCTCTTGGACTGGGAACAGCCAGAAGTATCCGGGGATTACTCCTTCGATGAAGTGAATCTCAATTGGCCCCTGCCTCCCCTCGAATCCGCCGACGTCCTTCCAGTATTCTCTGTATCCGCCACAGTAGTGATCATCATCCCTCATTGGCTCGCCGTGAATACCTTCGACTAGTTTGGTTGCTACTGGGCACCTGTAACCACCCGCGCCAATCGTCAGAGCCGAGGAGTAACTCAATGGCTCGCTCTCAGAGGATCTCCCACCGAAAGTCCCGGAGACCCCGGTAACCCTGCCTCCTTCCTCTAGTACCTCCTTTACGTTGAAGCCCTGTATCACTGATCCCCCTGCTTCGGTGACTATCTCTGTGGCCCTCTTGAACATCATGTAGTCGAATTGCATCCTTGGTAAAGAGTAGCCAGCCATCTTCTTCTCGAATTCGTCTTGTGGCAGCATCACCTTCACGGTGTTTCCATTGGCCGAGCCGAAGACGATCGAGTCTACCATGAAGTGGGGAGTCTCTTCTACCATCTTCTTCACACCCAGTTCCTTGACGTGAGACAGAGACTTCCCTCCGACAGCATCCCCGCAGATTTTGTCTCTGGGCCACACTTCCTTCTCAATAAGAAGGACCTTGCATCCATTCATTGCATTGTAAGCCGCGGCGGCAGACCCACTCGGACCTCCCCCAACCACAACCACATCGAAGGAGGACCCGTCCTCTGGGACCTCTCCTGTGTCTATCGGACCTTCCCAAGACTCCATCTCGGTTTCAATGGGAGAGGCACCATCATTCAAACTATGCCATCGGGTTCTTCTGCTATTGTCCCTACGACCTCACATGGAGAGAAACGTGTGGATAGTTCAGACAACCATATCCGGCGAACTGAATGAAGCAGAAGTGGGAATGTGGTGCCAATCAATAATCGACTCGAATCTAGCTTCTTGCGTAGACATGAAGAGGACAAACTCAGTTTTTCGATGGGAAGGAGAAATTCAGAATATTCCAGAATGGGATATACAAATGAGAACCTCCGAGTCCAAAAGGGGCGCTCTAATCTCCAAAATTAAATCCGACCATTCCTATGACCTCCCAGCGATTACATGGTGGTCTGTTGAATCTACGAAAGAATACTACGATTGGGTTCAAGGCTGAGACGCTTTTCGTGGCACATGGGGCTAGTGGAAATCCTTCGACCGGCAAAGAAGGTGCCCACCGTCTGGTGGAGCTCCCCGGAACCAATGTCGATTAGGCCAAAGTGGCCTACTATGGCCATTCTGGTGATCGGAGAATTTCTGTTCGGTCTGGGCGACTCACTTCTGATTGCAGCTGGGATCGGAAACACCCCTTGGACAGTCTTAGCAGAAGGCATAGCTATCTATGCCGAAATTTGGACCATTGGAGAGGCTACGTTCCTCGTCAGCGTCGCAGTAATGCTTCTTTGGATACCCATCAAGGAGATCCCCGGAATCGGAACAATCCTGAATGCCATCATAATCGCCCTCACGATCCACATCATGGTCCCAATATTGCCCCAGCCTGAGAGTTTTGTCGGCTCTATTCTAATGGCTTCCTCAGGAATAATCCTCGTTGGAATTGGCAGCTCTATGTACCTAACAGCAAACCTGGGGCCCGGGCCGAGAGATGGGTGGATGACCGGTCTGCAGAGGGTCACCGGCGTACCTATCGGGAGGGTCCGAATCACCTTGGAAGTCTCAGTACTAATTATCGGAGTAATCCTCGGAGGAACCTTCGGGTTCGGGACGATCCTATTTGCAATAACTATCGGCCCTGTGGTGGCATCCTGTTTGGCTATAGCTGGGAGAATAGGCTCAACATAGGACGTAACCCCCCTTGTTGCTCGTCTCCATCGGGAGGTTCATGGAGTATTCATCGACAGCCCCAAGCATGGGAGGACACGGAGTCATTCAGAGATACAGGGAGTTCCTACCAGTTTCCGAAGAGACGTGCATCATCTCCCTGAACGAGGGAAACACACCTCTAATCCAATCCCACAACCTAGTCCAGGCAATTGGTGGGGATTTCAGGTTGTTCGTAAAATACGAGGGGCTCAATCCCACGGCTTCGTTCAAGGATCGAGGGATGACCATGGCCGTGACCAAGGCAGTGGAGAACGACGTCAAGGCAATAGTCTGCGCCAGCACTGGAAATACCAGCGCCTCCGCAGCGGCCTACGCCTCGCGGGCCGGGTTGACATGCGTAGTCCTGATTCCAGAGGGAAAGATATCCTACGGAAAGATGGCTCAAGCCCTAATCCACGGTGCCAAGACGATTGAGATCAGAGGGAACTTCGACGATGCATTGGAGTTGGTAAGGGAGCTGGGATTGAGGGACGATATCGAGATTGTCAACAGTATCAACCCATTCAGGATACAGGGTCAGAAGACGGCTGCCTTCGAGATATGTGACGAGCTCGGAGATGCCCCCGACCTGCACTTCCTGCCTGTTGGAAACGCAGGCAACATCACATCTTACTGGATGGGGTACAATGAGTACAAGAATGCTGGTAAATCCACATCATTACCGAGGATGATGGGTTGGCAGGCAGAGGGCTCGGCTCCCATAGTAAAGGGACACGTTGTCACATCTCCGGAGACCGTGGCAACGGCAATAAGAATAGGAAATCCAGCGAGTTGGGAACAGGCGGTGAGGGCCTCCGACGAATCTTCCGGGGCAATAGACACCGTCTCCGATGATGAGATCCTGGATGCTCATAGGATGCTTGCTAGAACAGAGGGGATTTTCGTCGAACCCGCATCAGCCGCTGGTATTGCTGGTATCGTCAAGAGCCACGCAAGGGGGACCATTCCTCAAGACTCGACCGTGGTGGTCACAGTGACCGGGCATGGTCTGAAGGATCCGGGAATTGCGATTGAGAACGCCAGGGCGAGATCAGTAGTGGTCGAACCGGATATAAAATCGGTTCTTGGTGCCATAGGTATGCAATGAGCACCATTATTGCTAACCGGCCAATCCCATGCCATGGACGACAAGTTCTCAGAAAGGGCATTTTCCACTAGGGCCGTCTGGTCCGGGACCAACAACTTGGAGGGTTCGGCAATCACGCCAATCTTCACCACCTCCACGTATCGCCTCAATGATTCGAGGTATCACGATTGGGCCGATGGCGGCCAGCACTCCCTAATCTACAGCCGTTGGTCGAGCGTGAACTCCGAGGCCGTGTCCTCAAAGGTAGCAGCACTGGAGGGTGCAGAGGACGGAGAGACGCTTGCAAGCGGCATGGCAGCGATATCTTCCACCCTCCTATCACTGCTTTCGAAAGGCGATCACATGGTGACCTCCCCAGACATCTATGGAGGAACCTACGGCCTCCTAACCTCCGAATTCCCAAGATTCGGCATCGACGTAACGATGGCAGACATCAGGGACCCATCTTCCTTCGAGGCGGCGATAAATGAGAACACAAAGGTGCTCTACGTCGAGACCATTACCAACCCCTTACTCAAGGTGTGTGACTTGGAGGCAATGGCATCAATCGCAAAGGAGCACGACCTCATTTCCGTCGTAGACAACACATTCGCAACTCCATGGGCCTGCCGCCCAATTTCAATGGGCTTCGACGTCGTCATCCACTCCGGGACCAAGTTCCTGAATGGGCACACGGACCTGACAGCAGGAATAGTGGTAGGCAGGACCGACCTAATCAAGAGGGTCTTCGAAACCAAAACGAAACTAGGTGGAACCGCAGACCCGCAGATGTGCTATCTTCTAGAGAGGGGGATGAGGACCCTGCATGCTAGAATGCCAATCCATGCATCAAACTCTTCTGAACTCGCTCGAAGGCTGGAAGGGCACCCGGCTATAGCCAGAGTCAACCACCCATCTCTACCGAGCTACGCTGACTACGAGGTCGCCAAGCGCATAGTCCCAAATGGGACAGGGATGCTATCATTCGCCGTTCGAGGGGGCGACGAGAGCGCCATGCGCTTCGTTAGGGCATTGGAGATCATCTTCGAAGCAACCAGCCTCGGGGGGATAGAGAGCCTGGTTTCGTGCCCCTTCAACACAAGCCACATCTTCGTTCCTGAGAAGGTTCGCCTCGAGGCCGGTATCATACCCGGCTTCGTTAGGATGAGCGTCGGAATAGAGGACGTTGATGACCTATGGTCAGACATCGAACAGGCCCTCGAGGCCAGCCAATCCTGAAGGTGCCAAGATGGATCAGGCGCTGCTACTAGCCACTCTCGTTTTCATTATCCCGATGTGCTTCAGCCCAGGTCCAAACAACGTACTATGCGCGGCCCATGGTTCTCAGCATGGATTCAAGGGAACTCTGACCCTAATATCGGGAATGGCAGTCGGGTGGTCCGTTCTGGGGCTATTCGTGGGAGGGGCGACCGTCTTCATAGAAGACAACAAGGAGTTCTTCGACATACTCACATACATCGGGGCCGGGTACATTGCCTACCTATCATACAAAATCGCAACATCCGACCCATTGGACGTAGGGTCGCAGGAGAACGATCGCCTCGGCTTCTCCACGGGCGTCGCAATCCAGTTCGTGAATGGCAAGGCGTGGATACACTTCCTCGTCTTGATGACCACATTCGGATCCGTATTCGGGGCCGGGTTTGCTGGAAAGGCACTACTGGTCCTCCTCAACGTGATGTTCGGCCTTCCCGCTGTGATGTCATGGGCTGCATTTGGGACCGTCCTCAGAAGGGCATTCTCCACCCCTAGTTCGGCTATCGCACTCAACAGGGCAATGGGGGTGTCCCTGTTTGCAGTGGCTGCTTGGATAGCCATCCAGTAATGGTGCAGAGGGCAGGATTCGAACCTGCGAAGCACTACGCACTGGGACCTCATCCCAGCCCCTTTGACCGCTCGGGTACCTCTGCTTGTGAGTCACCGGGCTTACGACGGCCTATTTCAGAGGTATCCTAACTTCCACATCACCAGGTATCCGATGGGGAGCAAGGGTAAGCAGACTGTAAAGGCCCTTCGGAAGGCCCTCCACACCCCGTCCTCGTGGCCTTCGGGGATACTATCAGCGACCGCTACGACCAACTCCTCGATTATATCCGCGCCAGGGGATCCGCTATGTGCCATGCTACTCACTCAGAACCTTATCCCGACCTTGGCCGCCATCGGAGGCATCTCACCCGTCTTGGCGTAGTAGAACAGTGACGCCCTGTTCACCGCATCAACAGTCGAGAAGAAGAGAACTGCGAAAAGGACCCCAACGGCCAGCATTACAATTCCCAGGATGACCCCCACCTCCCCCATCGTCATCAGAGGAATGGATATGAGAAACAGGAGGACTATGCAGAGAGTCATTAGTAGCCCGGTTCCAATATGGGACGTCACATCCTCGCCCCAAGTCCTCTCGAACAGCTCCATCGACCTACCCATGCCATCGAGCACACCCGCCTTCTCCAGGACGATAATGGGGATTACGAAGAATGTGGCAATCCACCAAGCGATGCCTAAGATGAAACTAGCCAGCCCTGCAACGAACCTGAGTGGGATCGGGGCATCGTCGCTGTGGGAAAGGCCCTCTAGCATCTGGATGAAAAGCCCGACCGTGCCTGCAACTATCCCCCAAACCAGAATCTGAGGGAGGCACTTCATGGCCTGCCCTATTCCGTAGGAGAAGCTTGGGTTCGTTCCCGAGCTGAGGCGTTCGTAGGCACTTGCGATGATCGCAGCGTTCCAGAAGACCGTGATTACAGACACTAACAAGTAGAATACGAACCAAATTGCCAAGTGAGCAAAAGCCAACTCGCTGCCGCAGTCTTCACCCACGCACTCTGGGTCTGAGGCCACTGCATCCAGACCGACCGAGCCGGAGATTGCCGCACCGATTGCCATAAGAGAAAATAGGGCCGAAAGAGAGGTGTACACCACCAGTTCGGGGTCTGCTCTGACCACGGCCACCCCAAGTTTCGTAATCTTCCAGCCCCGGGAGATCCTCTCACCAATACCTATCCTTCGCCCGCCTCTGCGCAACATCCACCCATTCGGCCTATGTCTGTCCGTCACCGTCGTCATGGTGGAATTCTAGTGGCTTGGAGTAATAACGATATTCACGGAATCACCAACCGAGACTCTACCTTCTCGTACAACGCGTGCTAACCACCTAGACCAACCGAACTCCTGCTCTTGATCGACTCTATCGAACCGCCTACCAATGAACGACCCGCCTATCTTCGAGCAAGGGGCGCAGGGCTCGCTGAGCTCCAGAACGACGTCACCAATCTCCATTCTGGCCCCTTCCACCAGGGAATCCCACGAGACTCCTTGGATTGTTAGGTTCTCACCGGTCGAACCCACCTCTATCGGATGCCCCTCCTGCTTCAACTCCTCGATTCGCTCGAGGGAGAAGATGCAGACCGCTCTATCGGGATCCCCCCCTCTTCCGTCTCGGAACCTGTTGAAGTCCCCCTCGACCCCTTCCTTACCGATATTGGCGGAATCCACCGTTCTCTTGGGTACCCCTCCGGAGCTGATGTTGATCGAGTGGACCAATCCGTTCATCCAATGACCTCGGAAAAGTCAATCTCCACACCCAGCCTATCAACCATTTCCACGTACCTGTCGGAGAGCAACTCGTCACGTTCTCTTAGATTGTGCTTCCAGAACCTCCAGGCCGCTATGCAGAGAGTGGCAAACCGGTGAAGGAACGGGAGGGCATCAACCTCGTAATGGGTGAGGCTTCTTACACTCTGGTACCCATCTATCAGGGCCCTCCAACGACCCAACACCGGTACATTTCCGTCCCATCCGAATCCTACGCATGACATTGCAAGGTCGAAAGCCATCGGGCCGATCCACGCCTCTTCCAAATCGAGAATAGCAGATACCCTCCCCTCGCTCCCGATCACGTTGTCAGGAAACAAATCGCCATGGAGTACCCCCAATGGAAGATCCGTGGGGAAATCGGATCTAACCACAGTAATCTGTGAAGACAGCAGTTCGACAAACGGGTCGGACACGCCCATCCGGGAGGATAGGGAAAGCACCTCTTCGAACAAGTCGAAGCCCATCCTGTACCTCTCCGGGAAGCAATCTGCCCCTGGAATGAGGTGCATCTTCGCTTGGGTTTCGCCTAGGCTCCGCACAGATTCCTCGTCTAGGCCGAGAATACCTCCCTTGACAAATGGGAGCAATGTCCAGGCGACCCCCTCCTTGACTGCCATCTGCGACCCATCAGTGAGCATGACCGGGACTGTGGTCGGGATCCCGTTCTCATGCAGGTGAACGTGCCGAGCAACTACCCTGCTGACCTCCTCAACTGTATTTGCATACCACGCCTTTAGAACGAAGGAAGAACCATCTTCCATCATCAACTGCAAGTTGGTATTGTCCCAACCCCCCTCTAGTGGAACGATTGACTCCAGACCGTTCAAGCCAGCCTTCGAAATGAGCCATTCAGCATCTGCTGATGACACCAAACTACTCGCTCCCACTCTCTGAACCATCGCCGATTATCGATCTGATTTGAACTTCCCAGCCGGAGTTGTCGAATCCGGTCAAACCTCCGAACAGAGCAAGCTCATCGCATAATTCCTCACCACACGCAAAATAGTGTTGGTGACCAGTCGGCACGTACTCCTCTTCAGTGCTCAAAACAGGCAATCTGTAGATATTCCAGTCTCTCCTTTGTAGGAACTTCACGATTGGTGATTTGACGAACCGCGGAATCAGCGAGAAAACAAACATTACGAACGAACCGACCACTGTGGTCTTTCTATTGCTAGAGGATGTGTTGGCATGCCTATCCATGTTTACGTCATAGCCCCATTCATCGATTCCTAGGAAGCCTTCGACCTCCCTTACAACACTCATCGGATCCCCCCTCATTCTGGAGCTATCAATAATCACGAATCTGCTCAGGTCAAAATGATCCAGCCAATTCCTCATTGAGGTTCCGTACATAGAGACTACGCGCAATGTTTCGTCCAACCATGCCTCCTCGAAATCCCCCCAATCCCTGCCGTTCTCGCGGTCCTCGCCAGTGCTTCGAACCATGTTCCAATGGCTTACGGCCCTTGACACAGGCTCCCTTAGGCAAAGAATGAATCTAGCATCGGGGAAGTTTGACTTTATTCTCTGGGGAGCAATCGGACAGGAAAACGTGTGAACTGAAGCATCCATCTTCAACCCATCTCCTGAGAAGAAATCACCATACTTCGACCAATCCGGCTCCCGGTCATCTCTGGCGAAGGTCCCCTTGTGAGTAGCTATGAAATTCGGCTCCTTGGGGTCAGAAAGACATATCCCAGGATGCTGATTTAGGATGTTTGACAACCATGTGGTGCCGGCCTTCGGCACGCCAATCAGGAAAACATCCACGCTCGACACCCTCGCTGTTCCGGTAGGGGCATAACATTTCACTTTCATCATGGGAGGACCGCTCATTACCAAGCATAGGCATAAAACCGACCATTACCGCCTCTAGGATAACAACGGAGGAGAATAAATGAAAATATCTCTGAAAAACACGTATCACTTCCTAAGGGATATGGCTAGAGTAGCGATAAGAGGGGAACTGGACTCTCCTGACTTCATCATCTTGGACGAAAAGGAAGTAGTGTTCGCCAGCGTGGCGAAATCGGCATGCTCGTCGATTAAGACCTCCATATACGGCAAGCCTCCCGAAGGAATTCAGATCCACCAGCACACATCCCATCTCTCTCACAGAAGGATACCCAAGAAGAAAGCATCGTATTTCTCCTTCGCAATCGTCCGAGACCCGTATGAGAGGCTCGCCTCTTGCTATCGCGCCAAGTTCAACAAAGTGGACGAATCAAAGTTCATGTTCTCCAACTATCTGTTTGGGTATCTGAAAAACGACGACTCTTTCGAGGAGTTCGTCCGCAAGGTTTCGAAGATCCCAGACATATTGTGCGACAGGCACTTCAAGGCTCAAAACAAGATAGTCTTCGCCTCGGGTAAAAAGATAGACTTCATTGGAAAGTTCGAGAACCTCCCATCCGACTTTGAGGAGATAAGGGAAAGGTACGGCTTCGCAGAGCTGCCCATGCTGAACAAGTCAGCAGGGAGAACCGCCGCAGACCTATTCTCGGATGAGACCAGGGCCTTGGCATCAAAGAGATACGAGAAAGACTTCGAGCTATTCGCATACCAAAATTGAGCGATATAGACAACTTCCCAAGAACCGACAACGAAAAACCAGAATTGGCACCCGGAAGGCCATGGAGGGACGCGCAACCAGGCTCCTCGTGTCCAAGGCAGCCATGGTTCGAAATGGGGGGGCGGCTCGAGACCTCCTCCGAAACCTCCCCGAGTTGAGCAGGAAGTTTGAGGTGAAATTCTGTTGCCTCAACATACTGGACAGCCAGCGTGAGAGAATAGAGTCACTAGGCGTCGAAGTGATCTGCCCCGACAGCCAATGGGAGGTGAAAGGGGGGATTTGGAACGAGATATCGGCGAAGCAGGATCGCTCATCAAAGAAGGCTTGGGAGGCTCTAGAAGGCATCAGGGAAGCTATCGAATGGGCCGATGCAATCCACCTCACAACCGGAGCCGGGTCGATGGATTTCACCTCCTTGGTCCCAAGCTCGAAGCCACTCCATCTACACTTCCTAGAGTCCAAATCAGGGGTTTTCGACAGTGTGAGCCACCTCAATAGTGACGGTTCTGGGATGTGGCGAGCGCATGTCGTCCACGCCCTGCAGCTCTACCACAGAAGAAGAATTATTTCGTCATTCAAAGGATTCAGCAAGAACGAGAAGTGGATAATCAGCGCCAATTCGAACTACTCTGCGAGCAAACTAAAGGAGGAATACGGAATAACGGGCGGGGTACTATTCCCAGTAGTTGATTTGTCGGAATTCCAGAGAGGGGGGTCCTCTGATGAGGACAAGGTAATCGCCCGGCTGCGAGGGCCAAAAGAATCAGAATACGCCGTCACCGTTGGAAACCTAAGCCGATTCAAGGGGGCATACGAATCAGTCGAGCATATTGTCGGTTGTGACCTAGATCTGGTCCTAGTCGGAGGCGGGAGCGAGCCTGAGAACCAGGATTTTGTGTCCTTCGGGAGGGGGCTCGGCGTAAATGTACAGGTTCTGTCCAACTTAGACAGCACCGAGATGTCCGTTCTGATGAAGCGATCCACTGCGGTTATCGGACTAGCACACGGCGAGGCTTTCGGCCTGACCCCGATTGAGTCAATGGCTCTGGGGGCACCTCCCGTTTTCGTCGACGAAGGCGGGTATCGGGACACCATAGTCGACGGAGTCAACGGCAGGCTGGTCGCCAGGGGTGAGTTTGACGATTGGAGACGTGCGTTTGTGCAAGCAAGAGACCCGGACACAAGGGCTAGATGGGCCGAATCAGGGCTTTCCAGGATCGAAGAGCTCGGCCTCAGCTCGGAGAACTACGCATCACAATTGGACGAGAGGATACTCCCCCTTCTCTAGTAATCCTCACCGATTCATTCATCTCTGAATCATTACGACGGCAGATGGGATATTCGTGTACATACCGGGACTCTGGACAGCGAAGCAGATGTTCTTGAGCGCAAGGAGGGCCATGGGGAGCAAGCCAGAAAATCCTGCATTCATCCTCACCCACCACAAGGTCGCAACCGTCCTCTGCAGGAAGGTGCTGATGGCTTCGACCGAGAGAATCGGCTGGAGGTACAATAGCGAGATGGGGGTCGCAACCGACATCGCATCGAAGACAGACCTTCTACACGTCATACACGGAACTGCTACGGATGCCTTCCTGGACTCTGGGAGAAGGGGGGTCAGGATTATCCGGGATCCAAGAGACGTAATCGTGTCCGGTTTCCTATACCATCAGAGATGCTCAGAGTTGTGGTGCATTAATTCTGACTTCTCGAAGCCTGGCTATCATCACCCGCAGGTCCCACTGCCCCTTGCGCATATGGATATGGAGACCAGGGAGGCCTTCGTTTCCAGTCTGGGGGGGGTGTCGTACCAGGAGAGGATACGGGAGCTCGAACAGGACGATGGGCTAATCTTCGAAATGGACGGATTCGCAAGAATCACAATCGACGAGATGGTCGACTGGAATGATAGAGAGAACGTCCTGACCATCAAGATGGAGGACATGGTAGCAGATTTCGATGGGTCCTTCGAGAAAATGTTCCGTTGGATAGGGATTCCAGACCCCTCGATACCAATCTGCCTGGAAATCGCCAGGGGCCATGACATGAACAGGATGAGGGAGGACCAAATAGCCTCGAATCCCCATATCTCGACAGGGAAGATACGCAAATGGGAGGAGTACTTCTCAAGCAAAGTAACGGCGGCATACGAGGAGAGATTCGGTGACGCCCATCTGAAGCTGGGCTACGAGTGATACCCCACGCTACTTTCCAGTGCGAGTAATTCAAGAATATCCGCGTTCCCGATGACATCGTGTTCGACCTCGCCTCAACCATCCTAGGCACATTTCAGGATGACCTGGTATCGGTCTTCGGCGATTCAGTCGGTTGGTTCGTCGGCCACGTCATATTGTTGACCATCTTGGGAGGCATGGTCTTCGCAGTTAGGGAGAGGGACCATGTCGTCAAGCACTCGGGTCTGGGAAGGAGCCAAGCGTTCGATCTCACGATCTTCATCCTGCTGACCCTCGCTCTCTTCTACTTCTACAGCACAGTATGCGACTTCGAAACGACACCGTCCCTCGTCGTCGGAGCGACCTCGTCGCTTTTCCTAAGATGGCTGGTCATCATCCTAGGCTAGGGATTTGGTCAGCCACGGCGGCGCCTCAGGACCAACACCAGCGAAATCAACAGAACAACTAGACCCGCCCCCCCTCCGATGAAGTACATCTGATTCTCCTCAGTGACGCCTAGATCCTCCAGTACCGTTCCGTTCACGTCAATACCGACCGAAGGAACCACCGTCTCCTTCTCATTTACCGTTAGAGGGAACGCGAAATCGCTCGAGCAGGACCATTCTGGGTTGGTGATTTCATCCACCACAATCAGGCAACCCTCCCACTTCTCCTGAAGATTGGAGGGAGTGGTAAGAACGAAATCACAGTTGACCGAACCCATCGGATTCTGAATCCTGCAATCACCCATCGACATGTCATTGAAACCCGATGGCCACATTCCCTCCTCAGAGCTTCCCTTTTCTAGAAGGTGAAGAGAAACCATCAGGTTGTTGTCCATGTTGCTATCGCAGGAATAAGAAACCGAGAAGAGAACATCTACCCCAGCCTCTGCGAAGATTCCCGAGGGGTGGGACGAAGAACATATGATGTACGGTAGAACATCAACTTCTACTCCCTCTTCATCGGAGAACCCGAAAATGGTAACAGGGACGCCGTTCCACTCGGTCACCACAGCGCTCACGTTGATTTCGTATTCCCCCTCAGCCGTTCCCTCCGAGGCACTAACTGCGATCTGGAATGTCGTAGACTGGCCACCTGCTACGGTCACACTCTCTGGTCCGGCAACATTCAACTCACCAGATTGGTAAGTGAGTTCCACGGTCTCGGTCCCAGATGTTGGATTCGTCAACTCGCAACTGATTACCCCATTGGAGTACCAGGGGACCTCCACATTGTCTTCACACTCCAGATCGGCCTCTGGTAGAATCTGTGCTGAAACACTGGGGGTAATGCCACAAAACATCAGTAGGCTGGCAATGAAAACGACCGAGAACGACCGACTAATCACGAATCTTCCTGACTTGTAGCCGTCATAGACATTCGTATGGTTTGCTATCGAACACTTACAATTGCTCCCTCAAAGCATTCATGTCAAGCACTCACGCCGAAAGTAATCATGGGCGAGGGCTCGGACAAGCCGAAGGTCGAAATCGCCTCTCAGAGCACCAAGGTGACTAGCGGCACCGCTGTACAGGAGAAACTAATCGTAGCGGCCAGAGTTTTCTCAGACCTCCTGAAGCCCACATACGGTCCCCGGGGGCTTGACAAGATGCTCTACAAGACTGATGGGACCACTGCTGTCACCAATGACGGAGCGAAGATCGTTGCCGAACTCCTAGTCAAGCACCCCGCTGCGAAAATGATGGTTTCAATGGCGGAATCCCAGGAGGAGGACTGCGGGGACGGGGTCACCACTGGGATGCTGCTTTGCGGTTCACTGTTGATAGAGGCGAACAACCTCTTCAGAAAGGGACTTCACCCACTCACTCTGATTGATGGATACGAAATCTCCCTACAAGCTGCAGTCTCGCAAATCGAAAAAGACGCATCCGGAACCGACGACGGCAAACTCTTGGCAGTGGCGGAAACCTCACTTCGAGGAAAGGTGGCTGAATCTGCCCTCGAGGTATTCTCCCCGCTAATCGTTGAGGCCCTAAACACCGTCTTCGAGAACCGTGGGGAGGCCCTCGCGCAACACGTATCCATGTTCAAGACCGGAACCGGCGGATCGAGGGACTCCCGATTGGTCAAGGGGGTTATAATTCGCAGGAGGGTGCTGATGAACGACCTCCCAAACGATGTCCGAGATGCAAAGGTCGTCTGTCTGGATGGGGACATAAAGATCAGAGAGATGGTCAGGGATGCAGAATTGAAGATTACTAGTGCAGACGATCTAGACTCGTTCATTGGAGCAGAGCACGACAGAAAGATGGAGATTTCTCGTGGCATAAGTGGGTCGGGCGCCCGAGTAGTCCTATGCTCCGGAGAGATCGACAAGGACATCCTCCACACGTTGTGCGATAACGGCATCCTAGCTGTGGAGAAACTGGATTCGTCGGAGTTGAGAAACGCCTCCGATGCAACCGGCTCGAGAATCGTCGAAAGCCCCCTTGACATTGAAGAGGCCGACTTGGGTTTCTGTGGCCACGCATCATGGGTCAGGAAGGAATCCACCGACGAGGTTGAAGACGTAATCAGAATCGAGGATTGCAGAAAACCATCTATTGTCACAATCGAGGTTGGTGGAGCAGGTGAGACCGGAACCGAGGAGGTCATCCGTGGTCTTCACGACTCCCTGAGGGCAACATCGCTGGCCTTGGGCGAGGACGTGCTCCCGGGTGCCGGGTCGACCCACAGTAGGATTGCCCATGCAGTTAGGGCCGCGGCCGAGAGCCAAGGGGGGAGAGAGAGGCTAGCAATGGAGGCGTTCGCCCGGGCGATGGAGACAATCCCAGCCACCCTCGTCGAGAATGCAGGAGGCGAACCGCTGGACAGGGTTCTGGAACTCAGATCAACTCCGCTTACCGAGACTCCAGTAGGCATTTCGCAAGACGGGAAGATTTGGGAGGTAGATGGCGTGTGGCATCCTAGGTCAGTGATAGAGAACTCCCTCGAGGCAGCCACAGAGACTGCAATGGGGATGCTGAGGATCGATCAGGTCATTTCAGCGAGAGGCGAATAGCCAACCGCGAAACTTCAAGCCTCTCGCACACACGCATTCCTCATGGAGCGACCAAGGGCGCTGATTAGCGTCTGGGACAAAACAGGAATCGAGGAATTGGCCGCATCCTTGAATTCGATGGATTGGGAGTTAATCTCCACAGGGGGGACCGCCTCGAAGCTAAGGGAGGCTGGAATCGAGGTCACCGACGTATCCGAGGTCACCGGGCATCCGGAGGTTTTCGATGGTCGGGTGAAAACTCTCCATCCGGCTGTCCACGGGGGTATACTTGTCAGACGCGACTCTGACACTGATATGCAGACCCTGTCCGAGCTGGGCTATGCTGGGATCGATCTGGTTTGCGTAAACCTCTACCCGTTCGAAGAGACAGCTGCTAGAGAACCTCCTGCGAGCAATCAGGAACTCATCGAGATGATCGACATCGGGGGGCCCACTATGGTCAGATCCGCAGCTAAGAATCATTCAGATGTCATCATCGTAACAGCACCAGAGCAGTACGACTCGGTCATACATGCCCTTTCGGAATCCAATGGAAGCCCATCTGGTATAGGTCTGGAAATGAGGAAGGAACTAGCCATATCCGCATTCCAATCCACGGCAGCATATGACAGCGCCGTTTCCAACGAGCTATCTAGAAGATTCTCCGAGAAAACGATTCCAAATAGGATTCACGTATCGACCGAGGAGGGTCGAGAATTGAGGTACGGGGAGAACCCCCATCAACCAGCCTCATTCTTCCCTGCCTCTGGAGCCTCATCAGGGCTCTCAGCAGCCGTCCAGCACGGGGGGAAGCCGCTTTCCTACAACAACTTCCTCGACCTCGATGCCGCCCTCAGACTCGCTCGGTCCCTCTCCCAGACTTGCGATTTCGCGTCGCACTCCTGTGTGGTGATCAAGCACACAAACCCCTGTGGCGCCTCGGTCGCGGATAGCCAGGTTTCCGCATGGGAAAACGCATTGGCGAGCGATCCCGAGAGCGCGTTCGGTTGCGTCATCGCTTTTGATCGGGTCGTGGGTAAAGAAACTGCAGAGGCAATCGGTAAGCACTTCTTCGAGTGCATGATCGCACCTGGCTACGAGCCCGAGGCATTGGAACTACTCGCTGAGAGCAAGAACAGGAGGATGCTAACGCTGGAACCACTGGGGGGGTACCCGGAGGAACCAACTATTCGTCAAGTGCAAGGAGGCTGGCTATCTCAGGCTCAGGGTCTGCCTAGCATAGACTGGGAGAATGCACGCTCCGTAACCACAAGATCCCTCGATGAAGAGGGACTCAAACTAGCGAGGTTCGGAACCTCCGTCATAGCAGAGGTCCAGTCCAACGCAATCATCCTAGTTAGAAAGACAGACACAGGGTTCGCAACCGTGGGTATCGGACCTGGGCAGACGAGCCGTGTCGAGGCCGTTCGAATCGCCTCCAGGAGGGCAGGTGACAGGGCCGATGGAGCAATGATGATCTCCGATGCATTCTTCCCATTCCGTGACGGTATCGACACGTCGAACGAGATTGGAATATCCAGCGTAGTGCAGCCAGGCGGCTCAATTCGCGACGATGAGGTAATAGAGGCCGCGAACGAGTTCGGGATGGCAATGCTATTTACTGGCACACGCCTGTTCAGGCACTAGGTAGGATGATGGACTGGAAACAAACTTTGGCGGCCGGCGCTGGGACCGGAGCAGTTTTGGCCACCCTAGTGTCACTGATTATGATCAAAATCGGGCTTGAACCACCCTCATTTGGAGCGGCTATTGCCGTGTTCGTCGGGATGACTTTCCTTTCTGCATACTCAGTCAAGAAAATCTCACAATCCATGGGTTGGTTTGACCCGAGTCTTAAGGCCTTGATCCCAGTCTCAATTATGACTTTCATTTTACCACTCCTAGGTGCATCTTTCGGAGCACCAAACTCCGATTTGGCATCTCTTGCAACATTGGTTTTACTAGGATTGCTAGGTGGGACATTCTGGAGTCTACCCATTGCTGGCTGGGCCTACTACAGCTCCACACGAAACCCCCAGTGAAAACCATCATACAGCGGGCCTCGATGCCCCATTGTGACCAACCCCACGAGGCCTAGTTCGAATGCCTATGATGACTTGGTTTCAGCCATTGGAAACACCCCTCTGATTCGGTTGAACAGAGTCACCGAGGGGCTGGAGAGATCCTCCGTCTGGGTCAAGCTAGAGAGGTGCAACCCCGGCGGCTCGATTAAGGACAGAATTGGATTGCAGATGGTTTTGGATGCCGAGGAGAAGGGCCTCCTGAAGCCAGGTGGGACGATTGTAGAGGGGACATCCGGAAACACCGGGATCGGACTTGCGATGGTTGCAGCACAGAGGGGGTATCGATGCATCTTCACCATGGCAGACAAGATGAGCAAGGAGAAGATAGACCTCCTCAGGGCCATGGGGGCCGAGGTCCACGTGTGTCCCACCGCGGTAGAGAAGGAGGACCCCCGTTCCTACTACGAGGTAGCGGCCAGACTGGCCCGGGAGATCCCCGGGGCATGGTATCCCGACCAATACTCGCACGAGGCGAACCCGTTGACTCACTACCTCTCGACAGGACCGGAGATATGGGAGCAGACCGAGGGCCGGATTACCCACTTCGTAGCCACCATGGGAACGGGGGGAACGATATCTGGGACATCCAAGGCACTCAAGGAGATGGCCGAGTCAAACGGCTCTGCGCCACCCAAGATAGTCGGCGTAGATGCCGTCGGGTCGATTCTCAAACAATGGTTCGAAGAGGGGACAATGGGTGAGCCAGATACGTACAAGGTAGAGGGCTTCGGAGAGGATTTCATCCCTTCTGCAACCGACTTCTCAGTAATCGACGAGATTCACCAGGTGGACGACGGCGAGTGCTTCCAATGGGCGAGGGCTCTTGCTAGGAAGGAAGGAATGTTCTGTGGAGGGTCATGCGGCGGTTCGATAAAGGTAGCAATCGACATTGCCAAGAAGGCAGACGAAGATGGAGAGGCTGCCATGGTGGTAGCGGTCCTACCCGACGCTGGGAATCCATACCTGTCGAAGTTCTACAACGATGATTGGCTCAGGGAGAACGGCTGGGAACCCGACGATTGGGATTGATCACACCTTCTCGAAGGCCATCTCCAGGTCGGCAATCAGGTCGTCCGGATCCTCTATTCCCACTGATAATCTAACTAGCCCATCCTCGAAACCCCTGGCTAGCCTCTCCTCCCGAGGGACCTCGGCGTGGGTCATCGTTGCTGGGTGTGTGATCATAGTCTCAACAGCCCCAAGACTCTCGGCAAGGAGGCACAACTCGACGGAATTCATCAACTTCTTTCCGGCCTCCAGACCACCCTCCAACTCGAAGGAAATCATTCCGCTGAAACCCTTCATCTGGGCCTTCGCGATCTCGTGCATAGGATGGGACTCCAATCCGGGATAGACCACCTTCGAAACCTTCGGGTGTCCTTCCAGGTAGGCCGCGATCTTCTCGGCATTCTCCCAATGCCTCTGCATCCTGAGGTGCAGTGTTTTGAGTCCCATTATCACAAGCCAGCAGTCGAACGGGCTGGGAACAGCTCCGACGCTCTTCTGGATGTACTTCAGACGCTCGAATAGATCAGTACTGTCGGTTACGATGACTCCACCAATGATCTGGTTGTGGCCACTGAGATACTTGGTGGTGCTGTGAAGCACTAAATCCGCACCGTACTCCAATGGCCTGAGGAAAACCGGAGTCGCGAATGTAGTGTCCACCACATACAGAAGATCATGGCTCTTCGCTATCTTCCCAACCGCCTCGAGGTCTGTGACCTTCAGGAGCGGGTTCGTAGGTGTCTCCACCCACACCATCTTCGTCTCCGGTCGAATCGCGTCCTCTACATTCGAAGCGACCTGGGAGTCGACATAGGTGAACTCAACCCCATAGTTCGTCATGAGCTTGTTGAACAGCCTTGCAGTCCCTCCATACACGTCATCACAGCAAACGACGTGATCGCCTTGGCTGAGCAACTTCATGCAGCTGTCCGCACTAGCCATCCCACTGGAGAACGCAATCCCGTGCTTCCCCCCCTCCAGGGCTGCCAAGTGATTCTCCAGCTCTTGCCTCGTGGGATTCGAAGACCTGGTGTAGTCGAACCCCTTGTCCACACCTATCTCCTCCAGAACGTAAGTTGCAGTCTGGTAGATTGGGGGGACTATCGCGCCCGTTGTTGGGTCTGGCTTGCTTTTTCCTCTTACCGAGATCGTGTCGAAATCCATGTGACTCTGACTTGGGGTACTGGTCACAAGCAAAATAGTTTCAGTTAGCCATCTTCTCTCGTCGTCACCTTCGAGGCGACATACCAAACACCGACCATTCCCACGAGGATGATGGTGATGGAGCCGAAGCCGGGGTCTGCCCCATCCCAGGAAGAGGGATCGGAAAACATGCCGTCCCCCAGGGTCGAAACATACCAAACGAAGACAGCAGAAGTGATGGTCATGAGCGCTATAAGGGCAATTATCCCGGACTTTGCGTGTCTTGGAATGGTCTTTCCTGTTGCATAGTAATCGAACATCGCTGAGCCAAAGAATCGATTGGTAATCGTCCACCTGAACATCCTCTCGCTCGAGTAAGAGAACAGGAAGGCGGCCGGTACCGCCCATGAGACGGTAGGCCATCCCGGAACCCAGATACCAATGATTGCGAACCCAATAAACAGAAGCCCGAGACCGAAATACAATCTCCTTAGAACAGGGTTGCTAGTCACGCAGTACCTCTCGACGATCTCGTCGAGACTCTCGATTCTCTCCATCTGATGTGAAGAATCCCCACTAATATTTCCTTTAATTGTAATTACCCAAGACTCAAGCGAGGGCTCCTCGCCACGAGAGCATGGGAGCCCCCTTCGCACTCCCCCGAGTCGGTTCCATCGAAGAACCTCTAAGATTAGCAGTACTGATTTCCGGAGGCGGGTCAGGCCTAGCCACTCTACTGAAATTCCAAGCCGAAGAGCCCCGATGTCACCAGACGGTTCTGGTTCTGGCAGATAGCGAAGGCGCCGGAGGACTCGAGCACGGGAGGCAATCGGGAATCGAGTCCAAGGGAGTTCCATTACCTACTGATTGCCCTGCCCAAGATCGTCGTCTGGCACATGAAGAAATTATCGAAAGCCACCTCCGGTCTTCCAACGTGGAACTGGTAGTTCTTAGCGGATACATGAGGATACTGACCCCTTCGTTCGTGGGGAAATGGAAGGGTAGGATAGTCAACGTACACCCCTCATTGCTACCAGATTTCCCCGGGGCTCATGCTCACAGAGATGTCCTCTCAGCAGGTGTCCCGATAACCGGTTGTACAGTGCACTTGGTCGACGAGGGAGTCGATACCGGACCCATCCTAGCACAAAGGGAAGTCCCAGTGATGGCAGACGATGATGTGGCCTCCCTCCAGGAAAGGGTCAAGCTAGTCGAGCACATCCTCTATCCCGAGGTGATAGATTTGCTCTGCACCGGCCAGATTTCACTCTAGGTCCGCAGGAGTATTCACGTTCAGGAGGATCGCTGGGTCCTCAACAAGGACAGAATGCCTGGCTTCTGCGAACTGCACCCGGAGCGGCCGCCTGTCGCCCTCGATTATCTCGAGTACTTCCTTGGTCCGAATCAAAGAAAGAAGGGGATGCCCCCTCTCTCCATCATGGGGCATAATCAGGCAATCATCAGCACCGAGCCTGTCTTGGAGGGAGAAAAAAAGATCCGAAGAGACCCAGGGATAGTCCACGGTGGCTAATTGGAGCAAACCGTCTTCGCACTCCGGGTCCAGGAGGGCCTCCTCTATCGCATCTATTGGGCCCGCGTGGGTCTTCGAATCGAGAACCCACTCTATGTCCAGATCCGGGCCAATGGCCGAGCCGTAGCGCTCAACATCCTCGGGTTGCGCGACTGCAATCCTAATCGGCTCTAGGTTGGCATTGGCGAGCGAGATTGCCGCTCTCTCAATCATGACGGACCCATCGATACCCACCAGCGCCTTGTCACGTCCCATCCGCGAGGACCTCCCTCCCGCTAGCAACAGCGAACGCATCCTCTACCTCAACTCGTCCAATCGCCTCAAGGCGTGATTAATCTCTTCCATCAGGTCCAATGCCCTGTTAATCAGCATCTCCCGATCCTTCCTCGCAGAGGTCCCTGCAAGCCACTCCATCAGTTGGGTAATGTCCTCGGCGTCCCTCTTAATTGTCCACTCAAGGACTTCCTCTGCTACCGGGTCATCCGATGGTAGCAACCTCTCGACCATGAGCATCAGAGGGGCTACCGATGAATTAGTGCTATGGTATTCCCGACGCCACTCTGTCTCTTATCCTGCCTAGAAGAGAATCTCCGTCGGGGACCTTCACCTTGACTAGTTGGGAGACCACGCCATCTCCAACCTCCCTATCGGAGTTAATCGCTGCGAATGCTGAGATTAGAGCCAGGTGTGACTCTACCAGCCGTCCTTCGCACCATGATCTCATCAGTTCGTCACTTGGCCTCTCATGGCCCGCACGAAAAATCTCCTCGATGCTAAGAAGAAGCGCCTCGGCAGGCTCAGTGGAGTTGATTGACGAGGCTAGAACCATCCATGGATCGATCCCGGCCCTCTCGCTATCCAAGTTGGCCAGTAGCAACGCCGAGAGCGCGACGTCCTCCCTCCCATGCCTCTTCCATAGAAGCGGTATCAATTTCCACAAGACTCGTTGGTCATCTCCTGCTTCGGTAATTAGCCAAGAAGCGATCCTTCTCAGGATTTCATCGGGCGTGCCAAGATGGAAAGAGTAACCAGCAGAGTTGCCAAGACGGTCGGTGCTTGACTTCATGATCATCGCCGGGACCCCGATCGGGTACGCCTCTCGGACAGTTTTCGCTAGGATACGATGGGATCTGTGCGATCTCCTGGGCTGTTCTCCAAGGAACTCGTCCAGAATCCGCTCGCTACTCATCTGAACTACTGCTTCCTAGAGAGAATTTTGACGTTATCTAAAATATCGCGCAGTCCTTCCACCGAGTCATTTAGGCGCATTCTATATTCGTCGATGAAGGACCTGTGGACGATTTCTTCCAATTGCCGGTCTAGGCTTCTCGCAATCGCTCTATGTTCGGCATCTTCGATCAGGAACATCTTCCTCAGATACGCTATTTGTGCCAACACGTCATCGGATCTGTCAGTGTGAATCAGCATGGCTTCGAGAACCTGGCCATAGACCAACCTCATCTCGTTCTTCTCTATCCGGGAACCGCTAATCCGCTCCTCCTCGCCAGACAGGATCGCATCATAGATCCTCTTCGGCTCACCCTCTTCAAGGCTCAATGCATGGGCGAGCTTCACTAGAATCCTCTTCTCCCCGTTCGACAACTGGCCGTCTCTAAGGGCGAGTCTGGATGCATTCAAGAAAACCCTAGAACGGTCATTCTCAGACCAAACCCCTTCTGCCATGCCCGCCACGGGAGGCTTCCACCCTTAACGACTAGGTCTTAGGCCAAAAAAGACCCCAAAGACAAACAGGAGCATTCATGAATGCCCCGTGCGCCGGACAGATTGCTAATCAGCCACTCCCGGGCGCCCTGCGCCCATCCGAACCCCCCCTGCCAAAATGGCGAAAACGGGGGCAAGGCCCCCGTTTGGGGCCGATGAGCGAAGGAATTGAACAATATGTCAAGTGAAGGAAAATACGTAATACACGC
>MPLT02148984.1_pt1 | contig 23208 bp, 22 predicted proteins | sample 1617391 | NCBI WGS metagenome assembly MPLT02 (sample SAMN05944800, study PRJNA350692) | marine metagenome | biome: marine; feature: ODZ; material: water; isolation source: 70 m water sample filtered on 0.2 um supor filter | place: Pacific Ocean | collected 2012-04-08 | depth 70m m
AGACCACCACGTTGATAGGCCGGAGGTGTAAGCACGGCAACGTGTTCAGCCGACCGGTACTAATCGGCCGAGGGCTTGGTACTTACTTATCGCATATATATTTATTGTGCTCGTGTTCGCTATGGAGATCTTAAGGATCTCTGTTTATTTTGACAATTTAGATTTTGCTTTACCAGAAATGGTCGAGCATCAAGGTTTCCGGTGGTTATAGCGGTGGGGTCACACCCGTTTCCATTCCGAACACGGAAGTTAAGCCCACCAGCGCCGATGGTACTTGGGACGTGGGTCCCTGGGAGAGTAGGACGCTGCCGGATTACTAACGCTGAGGGCGGGACTGAAAAGTCCCGCCCTGTGCGCGTCTTTAGCATCTATAGGGGTATGGTTTCCCCATGGAAAAGCCAAAAGGTAAAGGTCATCGTCGAAATGATAGACCCTCTGGGAACAGAGCCTCTGGCAACAAACGCGGAAATGAAAGACGTAATTCGCAATCAGATCGACGTGAAAAAAGTGACCTCGAATCTAAGAACGTCAGAAAAGACTGGGGAAGCGTAACAAGACACGGAGCTGGGAAACTTACGCGAGAAGAGTCCGAAGACAGAGAAGAGAGAAACAAACGGACTGCAACGAGAATTCCTGAGGCTGAAACTCCTGTCAGAGAGTCTTCGGATCGCCTCAGAAGCGAAGCTACAGAAGCGATTTCTCGAGCTAAGGGAAAAAAGAATACCACTCGCAAAGAAAGTGCAAAAAAACGTGTCCCAACTCCAAATGTTCCTCACCAATTACCTGATTCTGGGAAATTGTTGAGAAAACTACTCGGAGAGAAAAGAGGGGCACGTGCAGCTTCACTGTTAGGTCATGCTGCCAGAGAATTTGAAGATGAAAAATTTGTTGAAGCTCAAAAAATATTAAACTCGTTAGATGAAAAGACCTTTCAGGTAGCAGAAGTAGTTGAACTATCGGGATTGATCAATTACCGCTTGGGTAAATGGTCCAAGGCGTCAGAACTATTAGAGTCTTTCCGAACAATAACGGGCAGTACAGAACAACATCCAGTCCTAGCCGATTGCTATCGGGCTCAAAGCAATTGGACTGAAGTCGAGATTCTCTGGGATGAACTTAGACAGGCCTCCCCAAATGCGGCACTCGTTACAGAAGGTCGGTTGGTAATGGCAGGGTCCTTAGATGACCAAGGTAAGACTTCAGATGCAGTTCGAATTCTGGAGAAAGGCTGGAAGGTGCCCAGGCATCCCAAAGACCATCATTTACGACGTGCTTATGCTTTGGGGGATTTATACGAAAAGTCAGGGGCTTTGCCAAGGGCAAGGGAGTTGTTTGCTTGGATCAGAAAACATTCTCCCAAATTTGCGGATGTCAATGAACGCGTTAGAGACTTAAGTTAGGTTACTTAAAGCGAAAAGAAGTTCACCTGTTAGCTCCAAAGCGCCTAAGGTTGAACTGTGACATCAGACTTCTAATACTTGAGAGGAGTTACAGAATGGATGTTCAAAAAATTCTTGGTGATGAGGCAAGTTACTTATTGGAACACACAGCAGAGGCGATACCTGCGAAACTTCTGACTACACCAGGACCTGACTTCGTAACTGAAGTCTTTAGTGAAACTGACCGTAATCCTCAAGTGATGAGGAATTATCAGTCACTTTTAGATCATGGCCGCTTAGCAGGTACAGGGTATGTTTCAATACTTCCAGTTGACCAAGGTATAGAGCATTCAGCTGCAGCTTCTTTTGCTCCAAACCCAGATTATTTTGATCCGAAAAACATAGTCGAATTGGCTATTGAAGGAGGTTGCAATGCTGTGGCAACCACCTTTGGAGTTCTAGGTGCTGTTTCAAGAAAGTATGCACATCGAATCCCATTTATAGTGAAGTTAAATCACAACGAACTTTTGACATTTCCGAATAAGTTCGATCAGGTGATGTATGGAACTGTAGAACAGGCTTATGAGCTCGGAGCTGCAGGAGTAGGAGCGACAATATATTTCGGCTCTGAAGAATCAACTCGACAAATTGTTGAAGTAAGCGAAGCTTTTTCTCTCGCTCATCAGTTGGGGATGTTCACGGTTCTTTGGTGTTATCTAAGAAATCCTGATTTCAACAAAGATGGTATTGATTATCACACAGCAGCGGATTTAACCGGACAAGCTAATCATGTCGGCGTGACAATTGAAGCTGATGTTATTAAGCAGAAACTTCCAGAGGTAAATGGGGGGTTCAACGCTATGGAAGGTTATGGGAAAACTCATCCGCTTGTTTATGAAGAGCTAACAACAGATCATCCAATAGATTTATGCAGATGGCAGGTAGCTAATTGCTACATGGGAAGAGTGGGTCTTATAAACAGTGGTGGAGCCTCCTCAGGTTCAGGCGATCTGCAGGAAGCAGTGAAAACTGCTGTGATAAATAAACGAGCTGGTGGAATGGGTTTGATCAGCGGAAGAAAGGCATTTCAACGTCCGATAGGGGAAGGTGTAGAGCTTCTTAATGCTATTCAAGATGTCTATCTTGATGCCTCCGTCTCTATCGCTTGATTTTAAAAATCAAGATGCCGCATAACTCTTTTTTATGTATAAATTGATTGTCGTGCATGAGGAGATCTTTCTAAATGGTCATAGCTAATTTCTTTACGATTGGTTAGTGTGCAGGTAGTGACAATGAGTCTTCTCTTCTTAATAATTAAGGAAAATAAGTGACCACATTTTCAATTTTGGATGTCGAGATTCAAGAGATAGAAGGTGGTAAAACCCTTTTTGGAGACTCTTTAACAACATTCCCAATGGCAATGGTAATTATTGATCCCTACACACTCGAAAGCTCATGGATACTAGATACCGCCGACCGAGTGCTTAGCCATTTTCAGGGGGCAGATGTAAGAGTGGCTTTTGTTGTTGCGGGCTCTGATCCGGAAGGTGCAGCCAGTTTCTTAGGACCGTTGTCGGACAGAATTCTTACTTTCGTTGACAAAGACAAGAAATTAGTGAAAGAACTTTCTATCAAGTCGTTACCTTCGTTTGCAGTTGTCCGTCAAGACGGATCAGTCCTTGGTTTGGCTGAGGGATGGGATCCCAGCCAATGGAGAGACCTGGCAGGAAGTTTAGCCGAGATGACCAACTGGTCTCGCCCAGAGATACCTTCAGGAGATGATCCAGCGGCGTATAAAGGAACCCCCGCACGTGGTACTGTTAACCAAGTGATCCCAGCAGATGTAGAACTAGTTGAAAAAGTCATCATAAGATTCGCTGGCGATTCAGGTGACGGCATGCAATTGACTGGGGATAGGTTCACAAATGCAAGTGCCCTAGCAGGTAATGATCTTGCTACTTTGCCAGAGTTCCCAGCTGAGATCCGAGCTCCTGCTGGAACATTAGCTGGAGTCTCAGCCTTCCAAGTTCAGATTTCTGATCATGACATAACCACACCTGGGGACGCTCCAGCAGTTCTTGTTGCTATGAATCCTGCAGCTTTAAAATCTGACCTCCACTTGTTGGTAAATGGTGGAACGGTGATCGTTAATGAAGACACATTTGAAGAGAGAAACCTTGAAAAAGCTGGGTACGACTATAACCCACTTGAAGAAGGTGAAGAACTCGATGCTTACCGAGTAATCAAAGTTCCAATGACTAATTTAACAAAGGAAGTCTGCAAAGATCTCGGAGTAAAGCCAAGAGACGCGGATCGTTCAAAGAATTTTTTCGCCTTAGGACTAGTTTCATGGATGTACAGCCGACCTGTTGAGCCAACTTTCGACTGGATAGAAGAGAAATTTGCTGGAAAAGATTTGGTAGTTGCCGCAAATAAAGCGGCTTTCAAAGCTGGACACGCTTTTGGCGAAACAGCTGAATTGGGAGACCAGAGGGTCGCTATTAAAGCAGCACCACTGCCATCGGGAACGTACACAAGCATTACCGGAAGCACTGCTTTGTCATGGGGTTTGATAGCAGCTAGTCATCTTTCTAAGCGTCCTTTATTCTTAGGCACTTATCCGATTACTCCCGCTTCTGACATCCTCCACGAGTTAGTTCGACATAAACGACACGGAGTTATGACATTTCAGGCAGAAGATGAAATAGCAGCTATAGGGTCTGCACTCGGAGCTGCTTATGGAGGTCATCTTGGAGTTACTACAACTAGTGGCCCAGGTGTAGCTCTTAAGTCTGAAACACTGGGTTTAGCTGTTTCTCTTGAATTACCTCTCGTGCTAGTGGATGTCCAGCGTGGAGGCCCATCTACAGGATTGCCAACAAAAACCGAAGCTTCAGACTTGTTGCTAGCAATGTATGGGAGGCATGGAGAGGCTCCACTTCCAATTGTTTCAGCCAGTACTCCTTCAGACTGTTTCGATGTAGCTATAGAAGCAGCCAGGATAGCTTTAACGCACAGGACTCCTGTCATACTCCTTACTGATGGGTATTTAGCTAACAGTTCCGAACCTTGGCTTCTACCGGACCCTTCGTCTTTACCTGAAATACCTGTCGAATTTGCTACAGAATTTAATCAAACCAATGAGGATGGAGATGGAGTTTTTTGGCCTTACAAGCGAAACGAAAATCTCGCTCGTGATTGGGCTTTGCCAGGAACCCCAGAACTTATGCACAGAATCGGAGGGATCGAGAAAGAAGATGGCACCGGGAATATAAGTTACGATCCAGATAATCATGGATATATGGTTGACTTGAGGCAGGAAAGAATTCAAAAAGTCGAAGTGCCCGACCTAGAGGTTGATGGAGATCAAGATTTCGAACTCTTAGTAGTGGGGTGGGGTTCAACATGGGGCGCAATTAAAGGTGCTGTAGGTAGAGCATGTAAATCTGGATACAAGGTCGGACATGTTCATTTGAGGCATTTGAATCCATTACCAGGAAATCTCGGCGAACTTTTATCCAAAGCCAGCAAAGTTTTAGTCCCAGAGATGAACCTTGGGCAATTAAGCAAAATAATTAGAGCAGAGTACCTAGTTGATGCAAAATCTGTTACAAAAGTAAAGGGTGTGCCCTTTACTGCTGGAGAACTTGACCATATCCTTCGGGAGGCTTTAGATGACTGACACACAAACTAATTCGAACGCGACGACAAAAGCCGATTGGACTAGTGATCAGGAGGTTCGATGGTGTCCTGGTTGTGGCGATTATTCAATTTTGACTGCCCTTCAAATGCTGATGCCTGAATTGGATGTAGATCGAGAGAAGACTGTTTTCGTCTCCGGTATAGGTTGCGCCGCTCGTTTTCCCTATTACATGAACACTTATGGTATGCACAGTATTCATGGGAGAGCACCTGCTATAGCTACAGGCTTGGCTTTGGCGAGACCAGATCTTGATGTTTGGGTAGTGGGAGGCGATGGAGACATGCTCTCTATTGGCGGTAATCATCTTGTACACGCATTAAGAAGAAATATTAATATCAATATTTTGCTTTTTAATAATCAGATTTATGGTCTAACAAAAGGCCAATTTTCTCCGACCAGTGAAGTGGGTAAGGTCACAAAGTCATCTCCAATTGGATTGATAGCAAAACCACTTAACCCTTTAAGTGTGGCTATAGGCTCTGAGGCTACTTTCGTAGCGAGAACCCATGATATGGACAGAGCCCATATGCAGAGCATGTTTAGACGTGCTTATGAGCACCCAGGAGCTTCTTTTGTTGAAGTTCTGCAGAATTGCAATGTGTTCAATGACGGGGCGTTTAATGCAATAACTAAAAAAGATGTACGTGAAGATATGTTGATTGACTTGCATCACGGGGAACCGATTCTTTTCGGAGCTGAAAAGCAGTTCGGTGTTATGGCAAGTGACGGCGAAGTCTCTATCGCCAATGTTGAAGAAGTTGGTTCTGATTCGATTTTGGTTCACGATGAAAGCAGGGAAGACCCGTCAAGAGCTTTTGCACTATCTCGCCTGAGTGAAACTCCTGACACTCCAACGCCAATGGGAGTATTTCGTGCAGTCCAAAGAGATGAATACAGCGTCGCCCTTAAAAGTCAGATAGATGGTGTTGTAGAAGGCCAAGGAGCGGCTGACTTGAACGAATTATTGCACTCTCTTCCTACTTGGGAGGTCTAAGTCCCTGACTGAAAAGGGATTTAAGTATGACTTGGGCTCTTGACCTAGATGGAGTTGTTTGGCTTGGTGACAAAGTCATTCCAGGGGTTGGAGAAGCAATAACACGCCTTAGAAATGAAGGCGAAAAAGTTTTTTTTGTCACCAACAATTCTGGCAGAACTGAAGCTGAGGTAGAGGAGAAGCTTAAGTCGTTTAATATTGAGCCTGATGGAGGGGTGATTACCTCAGCAATGGCAATGGCTACTTTATTAAACCCAGGTGAGACAGTTCTGACTCTTTGTGGAAGAGGCGCTATAGAAGAGATGGAAAAAGTGGGTGCAATAGCCGTTAAAGAAGGCAAAGCAGATTCAGTTGTCGTTGGATTCCATGAAGACTTTGATTACTGGAAGCTAACTTCAGCCTTGCAAGCAATTGATGCAGGGTCACGCTTAATTGCCACCAATGATGATCTTACTTACCCTTCACATGATGGGATAAGACCTGGAGCTGGATCCATTCTCGCATCTCTGGTCGCAGCTACAGGAGCAGTTCCGCTAATAGCAGGAAAACCGTACAAACCAATGTGCGACTTAGTCAATGAATTAAGCGGAGGAAGCGGAATAATGGTCGGTGATCGACCTGACACCGATGGAAGGTTTGCTAAAAATATGGGTTGGGATTTTGGTCTTGTTTTGAGTGGTGTCACTAAAGAATCAGACCTTCCTGTTGACCCGCCACATGACCTATTAGCCAGTGATTTACCTGCCTTGGTTGAACAGGTTTTTCCTAATGGCACGTAGGCGACTAGATCTTGAAATGGTGAGACGAGGTTTAGCTGAGTCACGCGAAATAGCACAGTCGCTTATCAAGTCAGGAAAGGTTCTTGTATCAGGGGCATCAGCTCTAAAACCATCGAGACTTGTTGAAGCAAGCCAGCCCTTGAGGATCATTGACCCTTCGCCTAAATATGTAAGTAGGGCGGGTAGGAAATTAGAAGCTGCTTTAGAAACTTTTGAAGTTGAAGTCAACTCAAGCAAGTGCATTGATGTAGGGGCGAGCACAGGTGGTTTTACAGATTGCTTATTGCAAAATGGGGCTGAATCAGTTCTAGCAGTCGATGTCGGTCGAGGTCAGATCCATGAACGTCTAGTTGCTGATCAAAGGGTTGAAGTGCGCGAACAGACTGATGTCAGGTCGCTTGTGCCAGCAGAAATAGGTGCCCCTTTTAAAGTGTTAACAGCTGATTTGGCTTTCATCTCATTGCGTGCAGTCATGGGAAACCTTTTCTCTTTAGTTGAAAAAGGGAGCGACATGTTGCTTTTAGTAAAACCACAGTTTGAAGCAGGTAAAAAAGCGGTTGATGTAGGTAGAGGAGTGATTCGCGACCCTAAAATATGGGAAGAAGTTCTCAAGAATGTGCAGGATTCAATTAATAGCCATGATGGTGCCATAATGAAATGTATGCCATCACCAATTAAAGGCTCAGAAGGTAACGTTGAATTCTTCTTACACGCCATGCCGGACGTTAAACAAAGTCAATTTGAAATTTCAAAAGTAATTTCTTTAGCTGTTGAACAGGGAGAAGATTAATGGCAGAAATAGGCCTTTACGTTCATGAATTTCGACCTGAAGCCATATCAAATTCACTTGAACTAACTGAACTACTTCAGGGGAAAGGCCACAATGTAAGACAGTCCAGTGACCTAAAAGAAAATCCTTCTGGATTCGTTGATGATCTTGACCTTTTAGTGAGTATGGGAGGGGATGGATCTATTCTCAGAGCGATAAATCTTCTAGACGGCCGACCTACGCCTGTTCTCGGAATAAATTTTGGTCAACTGGGATACCTCACAGCCGCGGAACCTTCTGAGGCTTTTGACGCAGTAGTTAGAACCCTTGAAGGCAACTATGACCTCGAAGAGAGAATGATGCTCAAGGTTTCTGTCCAGAGAGAACAGGCAGAGTCTGCGATCGAAGACCACGCTTTGAATGAAGTTGTAGTTGAAAGGACAGCGGCCAGTCAGACAGTTCGAATGAACGTATCTATGGATGGTTCCTTTTTTACCTCTTATGCAGCAGACGGTTTAATAATTTCCACACCCACTGGTTCGACAGCTTATGCTTTCTCTGCCCGAGGGCCGATTGTGGATGCAAGTCATCACTCCATTCAGGTAACACCTGTATCACCTCACATGTTGTTCGATAGAACTTTAGTCCTAGCACCATCTACCAAACTAGAACTGCAAGTTTTAGGTGATCGCACAGCAACTTGCACTGTTGACGGAAGAGAAATGGGAGTCTTGCAAGAAAACGACAGCGTGGTCTGCACAAGGTCAGATCGAATTGCCAAACTTGTTACATTCGGGAAACGTGATTTTTTGGACCCTCTCAAGACAAAATTCGGCTTAGAAGATAGGTAGAGAGCAAACGCACCCAAACTGCGTTTTTAAATTTGCTACTAATTTTGAATCTGCAAGCAGTGAGGTCATTTTGCCTGTAAGGTGAATTTCCGTGACGAAACACATCTTCGTTACGGGAGGAGTTGCAAGCTCGCTCGGAAAAGGGCTAACTGCAGCGTCTCTCGGAAGGCTTTTAAAGCAGCGTGGTCTTAAGGTAGTAATTCAGAAACTCGACCCCTATATCAACGTCGACCCGGGCACTATGAACCCATTTGAACATGGAGAAGTTTTTGTAACAGACGACGGCGGTGAGACAGATCTCGATTTAGGCCACTATGAAAGATTCATTGATGAAAACCTGTCTACAGAATCAAATGCAACGACAGGATCGATTTATTCAGCTGTGATAGCCGCTGAAAGACATGGTGAATATCTAGGTAAAACTGTTCAGGTTATTCCTCATATTACTGATGAAATTAAAAGAAGAATTAGAGTGCTAGCCACTGAAGACACCGATGTGCTGATTACAGAGGTAGGTGGAACAGTAGGTGACATTGAAATATTGCCTTTCTTGGAAGCTATAAGACAGTTCCGTCTTGACATAGGAGAAAACAACATCTGTTATGTTCATGTCACTCTGGTTCCTTACATAGGACCATCGGGTGAACATAAAACCAAACCCACACAGCACTCAGTAACTGAACTTCGTTCAGCGGGCATACAGCCACATGCAATAGTTTGCCGAAGCAATGAACCTATAAGTGATGACTTGGAGAGAAAAATTTCACGTCTTTCGAATGTTCCTTTCGAAGGTGTTGTAAACGCACCAGATGCCAGCAGTCTCTATGAGATACCTTTGCTGCTTAATGAAGAAGGTTTGGACAGCTATATTTGTGATTCTTTAGGACTTGATAATCCAGAACCTGACCTTGATGATTGGAAAGCATTGGTCAGTCGTGTCATGTCAGCAACGGCAAAAGTAAAAATCGGACTCATCGGCAAGTATGTAAGTCTGGTTGATGCATACCTTTCAGTGGTTGAAGCTTTAAACCATGCCGGTGCGCACCATGGAGTTCAGGTGGAAATCGACTGGATTCAAGCTGAGGAAGTTGAAGGAATGCTTAGTGAGGGGCGTTTGAAAGATTTGGACGGAGTTGTAATCCCTGGAGGCTTTGGTGAGAGAGGTATAGAAGGCAAGATAGCTGCAGCAGGTTTTGCTAGAGAGAATGACATTCCTTGTCTAGGGCTGTGTTTAGGATTGCAATGCATGACTATAGATTTTGCACGGAATGTTTTGGGATTAGAAAGAGCTCATTCAAGTGAATTTGACCCATCTTCACCTCACCCTGTAATAGATCTGATGGAATCTCAACGTGACGTGTCAGATATGGGCGGAACAATGCGTCTGGGAGCTTACGTAGCGCAATTAAAATCCGAGTCTCAGGTATCGGCAATATATGGTGAGGATGTTGTTTCAGAGCGGCACCGACACAGATACGAATTCAATTCGCGTTATCGAGCGAAGTTTGAGGACACAGATTTTGTTTGTTCAGGTGAGTCGCCTGACGGTCGTTTGGTGGAGTTTATTGAGTTGAAAGATCATCCTTTTTGGGTGGCAACTCAAGCACACCCAGAGTTTAAAAGCAGACCAGATCGACCTGCACCATTGTTTAGAGCATTTGTAGAAGCTGCTTTGCATCGAGCAGAGGGACGTAACCCGCAGTTGCTTCAAATGGAAGAAGAGTTTTCCAACTGAATGTCCACTGAATCTTCCAAAGAATTTAAAAAGGTTTCTGAAGAACTGATTCATAGTGAAGATTGGTTTTCTTTTGCAAAGGCCGAGTTCGAAGGTCCGATTGGAGAAAGAATCCATAGATACATCTTCCGTCACCCCGGTGCGGTAGGTGTGGTGCCAATAGAGGATGGAAATATAGTTTTAGTTCGCCAGTACAGGCCAGCGCTTGAGATGGAGATGTTGGAAATCCCAGCAGGCAAATTGGACATTGAAGGAGAAGCACCTGAAAAAGCCGCTCATCGAGAATTGATTGAAGAAGCAGGACTGGATGCATCGAAACTTGAAGAGTTATGTAGCTTTTACAATTCAGCTGGTTTCTCAGATGAGAAGACAGTCATATATCTGGCTACTGAAATGACACGGGTTGCGAAGATTGCAGCGAGTGTAGAAGAGCAGTACATGACAACTGAGAGAATTCCATTAGAGGATGTCTACGAAATGATTGACTCTGGTTATATCACTGACGCAAAAACGATAGTTGGTATTTATTCAGCGATGCGTCGTATAGGTAGATGAGTTCTACGTGTTTAAAAATTTCTCTCACCTCTTCAAACGATTTTTGTTTTCGTTAAAACCCGGAAAACTATCAGAAGAAGATATTCGCTGGGTTAGATCGCATCTTTCTGAAAATGAATACTTGCAATGGGAAAAACTTTCCATTGCCGACCGGCATCACTCTCATCAGGTTGCTAGACAAGCAGAACCTGTAGTCGCCCAGCATGGAAAAGAATTTGTAGCCGCAGCTCTCCTGCATGACATAGGGAAGCTCAAAAGCGGATTTGGTACCTTCGGAAGAGTTTTTGCAACTCTATGCTGTTTTCTTTTCCCACTACGAAAAATGGAGAAATGGTCAGAAAGAACTAAAGGTTTGCGTCGACGATTAATTGACTACGCGAAACATCCAGCATTAGGAGCTGAATTATTGAAAGAGATTGGTAGCGGGCAACAAACAATCACTTGGGTTTTGGAACATCACTCTGAAAGAGAAAATTGGAAGACGCCAATAGAAATAGCAGAGGTTTTATCCAATTCAGATAATGATTAAGACAGCTATTGGTTCAATAAGCCGATGTTATTCCGTGCCCTAGATAATGTGGAAGAAGCTATTTCTCTAGCTTTTTCAGCTCCCTTAGCAATTAAACGATTTGTCTCTCCTGGGTCATCAGCGAGTGAATAATATTTCTCCTGTACAGGCTTGAGAAGCTCAATCACTGCTTCGGCTGTTGCGCTTTTCAGGTCTCCGTAACGAGTGATCCCTTCGGAAGCTTCTTGCGGTGTTTTACCGGTTGCTGCTCCAAGTATGGAAAGTAAATTTGAAACGCCTGGTTTCTTTTCAACGTCGAAAAAAACCTCATCATCACTGTCAGTAACTGCTCGTTTAACTTTCTTTTCGATTACATCAGGAGGATCTAGAAGCAAAATGGTTCCTTGGGGGCTTTCTTCAGATTTAGACATTTTTTTCTCTGGGTGCTGTAGATCCATAACTCTCGCTCCAGAAGGTGGAATTACTGCTTCAGGTAAAGTGAAAGTCTCACCGAATCGACTATTGAATCGCGTGGCTATATCTCTTGTTAGTTCTATATGTTGTCTCTGGTCTTCACCAACAGGAACTTGATTGGTGTCGTAGAGTAAAATGTCAGCTGCCTGAAGAGCTGGGTAGGTGAAGAGACCGGCAGAAACAAACTCGTTTCCAGTTGATTTGTCTTTGAACTGTGTCATTCTTCTGAGCTCCCCGAAAGCGGCTGTGCATTCCATAAGCCAGGCGCACTCAGCATGTTCTTGAACATGACTCTGAACAAAGAGAATGCAACGTTCAGGATCAAGACCGACAGCCATTAGCATTTGGGCTAAAGAAAGGGTAGAAGACCTAAGTTCGTCAGAATCGTGAGGAACAGTCAGAGCATGAAGATCAACGACACAGTAAACGGCATCTGACTTATCTTGCATTGAAACCCAGTTTTGTAAAGCGCCAAGATAGTTGCCCAACTGAACTGACCCTGAAGGTTTAATTCCTGAAAAAACTCTATTCACGTTTCAAAGGTACTTGTGTAGCGCTGATGTTGCTGTTTATTTAAAAAAATAGACGAGTAATGCGAGTTTCAGTTCTATGCCACCGAACAAGACATATCCGTGCCACAGCACAGAGGAGATTTAATTTTTTTAGTATCATTTTCGCACCCTGAAACTTGGCATTGAGCGATTTGGACATTAGAGCCGTCATCTTTTGTCAATGTTGTATTTACTAAAGGTGTATTACAAGCAGCACAAGAGGCGTTAACGCTCATGCCGCACGAATTACATGTGTATGTAGCCATGTCTATTTCCAATCAGTTGCTAGTTTTAATTCTCTCATTTTTGAATCAAAAATGTGATTTAATTCAAATTTTTCTTTAAATTTTTTAACAAATCTGATGCTTAATTGACCTGTGTAAGCCTCTATTAGCATCTATGGTCGTATCGATGGGAATAACTGTAACTACGCCTGTATATGAGGGTCCCTTTGATCTTCTTTTAGATCTTATTTTGCGCGAAGAAGTTGAGCTATACGAAGTTTCTCTTTTGACAATCGTTGATGCCTATTTAGAAGAACTTGAAAATATGCAGGAATACGATTTGGAACTGGCTACCGAATTTCTTTTAATTGCAGCCATTCTGGTTGAACTAAAAGCAAGACGCTTGTTGCCATCGGGTAACAAGATAGATCCTGATGATGAATACGGACTTTGGGAGGAGAGGGATCTTCTTTTAGCGAAACTTGTTGAATGTAAGACCTTCAAAGAAGCGGCAGCGCAGCTAAGGGCATTATCTCAACAGGCTTCTCTGTCGTGGCCGCGACGAGCTGGTCTTGAAGATGCATTTCTCTCTTTAACACCTGACTTGCTTGAAGGAGTAACCAAGGAAAATTTAAGAGAAGCCTGTTTGAAAGCTATGGCTCCACGACCATCGCTTCATGTAAACACCGAACATATAGCTCCCATAAAAGCGACAGTCGTTGAAGCAGTAAAAGAACTTTTGGAAGAAGTACCTAAAACCGGTGTTGTTAGTTTTAAACACCTGACAAAAGGGTTGACAGATCGTTTTGAAATAGTCGTAAGGTTTTTGGCAATTTTGGAACTTTACAAACAAGGGGTTTTAGAAATAGATCAAATTGATTCTTTTGGTGAAATAAGTGTTTCTTGGTGTCCGGATGCAGAACTTTCAGACATGGATTTATTAGACATTTACGAAGGTTAGGGATACAAGGTGTCAGAAGAAAAATCTAAAATGCAAAAGATTACTGATGTGGATGCTGAAACCGATATAAGAAGAGCGATTGAAGCTATTTTGATGGTCGCTATTGATCCAGTTCCGTCTGGGATTCTCGCTCAACTTTTTGAATTACCAGTTGACGACATAGAGCGCATTTGTGATTCGATGGTTGAACAGTATGAAGAAGCGGAATTAGGTTTCCTTCTTCTTCGTATAGGCGGAGGGTACAGGTTTCAAAGCAATCCCGGACAGGCCCAGTGGGTAGAACGTTTCGTTTTAGAAGGGCAGAGTCGAAGGTTAACTGCAGCAGCTATGGAGACTTTGGCGATAGTCGCGTATAAGCAGCCTATTTCCCGGGCACAAATTTCAGCGATAAGGGGAGTGGATGTTGACGGAGTGATGAGGAATCTGCAACAACGGGGTTTGATAGATGAAGTCTCCAGAGATGTCGGACCTGGGAATGCTGTTCTGTATGGGACCACTCAAGAATTTCTTGAAAGAATGGGGATAAATTCTGCTAAGGATCTACCTCCATTAGGTGAATTCGTTCCTGGGCCTGAAGTAGTTGAAGCTTTAGAGAGAAGTCTGAGAGTAGTTTCTGATGAGGTAACGATCCCTTCAAATGAAGAGGGCTGATTGGTGTCAAGCTCAGAATTTGAGCAAGAGCCTCAACAATTTGAACGACTGCAGAAAGTTTTAGCCAGAGCTGGCATGGGCAGCCGAAGAGTCTGCGAAAAATTAATAGTTGAACAAAGGGTTACCGTTAATGGAGAATTTGCTGAATTAGGCGAAAAGGTTGATCCGGAAACAGCAGAGATTGAGGTCGATGGCTTAAAAGTCGGCGTTAGGCAAGATCTTGTCTATTATTTGCTCAACAAGCCAGTCGGGGTAATTGCCACTTCAAAAGATCCTCAGGAAAGATCGACAGTTGTAGATCTTGTCCCAACGCATCCGAGAGTTTTTCCAGTCGGGCGCCTTGACGCTGATACAGAAGGATTGATCCTGTTGACAAATGATGGTGACCTCACGCACTATTTGACTCACCCATCTTTTGGGGTTGAAAAAGAATATCTGGTTCAGGTGGATGTAAAACCTTCTCGCAATGCGATTCGTGAATTGCGTCAAGGCGTGGAACTGGATGACGGAATTACGGCTCCAGCGAAGGTTTCTTTAGTGGATGAGAAACTTATCAAGATAGTAATACACGAAGGTCGCAACAGACAGGTGAGAAGAATGTGTGAATCTGTGGGTCACCCTGTCAAAAGACTAATCCGTTCACGTATAGGGCCTATTGCAGACACGTCTCTTCGGCCAGGTTCTTTTAGAGAGTTGACAAATCAGGAATTAAAGTCCATACGTAAGATTCTTTTAAAAGATTTTTCTAGCTGACCTTTAAATCACTCCTTTTGACCAACACCTAGGCTGTAAAATTGATTTTAAGTCAAAACAAAGGATATGGAGAGACTATGAGCCACCGAGCCGTAATCGCAGGAGTGGGTCTAATTGGCGGTTCAATAGGCATGGCACTACGTGAACAGGGTTGGCATGTCAGCGGGGTCGATGAAGATGAGAAGCGTTTAGGTGAAGCCAAGAAATTAGAAGCTATAGATTCCACAGGTTGGGATGAAGAGGCTGAAATAACTTTTGTCGCCGCTCCTGTGCGCGATATACCAGCCTTGGTGAAAGAAGCGTTGGAGGTTTCCCCGAAAGGTTTTGTCACCGATGTAGGGAGTGTCAAGTCATCAATATCAAAAGTAATTAAAGATCCCAGATTCGTAGGTGGCCACCCTATGGCAGGATCCGAGCAGGAAGGCTTAATAGGGGCAGACTCTGCGATGTTCTCAGATGCTAACTGGGTTCTGACTCCTACGGAAGATACTGATGATGAAGCATTCAAACGCGTTAGAGAGGTGATTGTCTCACTTGGAGCTGAAATAGTTACCTTAAGTCCCAGCCGTCATGATTCTCTAGTGGCCATGGTTTCCCACGTGCCACATTTGGCGGCAGCGACACTTATGGGACTAGCAGCTAATAGGTCAGAAGAGCATTTTGCAGTTTTGAGATTGGCAGCTGGTGGTTTCCGCGACATGACCAGAATTGCAGCTGGCAACCCGACGATTTGGCCTGATATTTGTGCAGAAAATCACGAGGCTATTACCGAAGTCATAGATGAATTCATTTCAGCTCTAACAGAAGTCCGAAATGAGGTTAATGGTGGCGATAACGAATCTTTGTTGCAACGTTTAGAGACATCAAGAGAAGCAAGAATGAATCTGCCAACCGGTGCTCCTAGACCTTCTGAACTGATCGAAGTTCGCGTGCCGATTATGGACAAACCGGGAGAGTTAGCGACAATTGCTTCCTTAGCAACTGAATTGGATGTCAATATTTTCGATTTAGAAATGACTCACTCTTCCGAAGGTGACCGAGGTGTAGTAGTGCTACTCGTAGAGAAGAATTTAGCCGAAAGGCTTTCTGGTGGTTTGATGATGCATGGATATAGGCCAGCGTTGAGACCTCTATTGTGAATTCAAAACTAATAGAGCCCACGGGACGCCTCACCGGACAAATTGAGGTGCCAGGTGACAAGTCGATTTCTCATCGGGTTCTGATGCTGGCATCTTTGGCAGATGGAGAGTCAACAATTCATGGTTTGAGCAAAGGTCAAGACGTGCAACACACAATGAAAATTCTTAGTTCTTTGGGGGCACAACTGAACGAAACCGAATCAGATACCTTGCTCATTCAAGGTGGCGGATTGAAAGAGCCTACTGAAAAGTTGTATGTAGGCAATTCAGGAACGAGTATCCGTTTAATGTCAGGGATGCTTGCAGGCCTTCCGTTTTCGGCAACCATTGATGGGGATGAGTCGATTCGGAAAAGACCAATGGGTCGAATAATAGAACCATTGGAAAGAATGGGCAGTACGATTTCATGCCTCGAAAGCACTGGTATGGCACCATTCAGGATTGATGGAGGTGGATTAGAAGGCATCGAATACCAAATGGAAGTACCTAGCGCTCAGGTAAAGGGATGCTTGATGTTCGCAGGCCTTTTTGCAAAAGGTGACACAACCGTTATTGAAATTACCCCTACGAGAGCTCACACTGAGGAACTATTTGAAGAGGTCGGCCTTGAGGTAGATACGACTTCTACTTCTGTGACTGTGAAACCAGGGCAGCCAAAACCTTTCATACATAAAGTAAAAGGTGACCCTTCTCAGGCAGCTTTTTGGGCAGTCGGAGCGACAATTCTCAAGGGGTCAGAAGTATGTATAAAAAATGTTTATATAGGGAGGGAAAGAACCGGATTCATTGATGTTCTGTTAAGAATGGGAGCCGATATAAAACTAGACCCGGTTACTAATGATTTAAACGTCGCATCTAGTGAACTTATCGGAACGGTTATAGAAGAAACAGAGATTCCAGGCCTAATTGATGAGGTTCCTGTATTGGCGGTTGCAGCGGCCTGTGCTGAAGGGGAGACCCATTTCAAGGGTCTTGGTGAACTTAGAGTTAAAGAAAGCAACAGGCTCGAGACGATAGTTTCAGAAATAGGATCAATGGGATTGAAAGCAGAGATTTCAGGTGATGACCTTGTTATACAAGGAGGGAAACTAACTGGAGGTCAAGTTGATTCACATGGAGATCACAGAATCGCCATGAGTTGCGCTATTGCCGCATTAGTTTCAACAGGTCCGACAGAAATTTCTGGATGGGATGCTGTAGCAACTAGCTACCCCAGTTTTATTGCTGATTTGGATGCATTAAGAAAATGAGTGAATCAAATAACGAAAATATTATTGCAATTGACGGGCCAGCAGGTTCAGGAAAATCGACGATCGCAAAAGCTTTGGCCGAAAGATTAAATCTTGAATATTTAGATACGGGAGCTATGTATAGAGCGGTGGCTTTGATTTCGATTCAACAGGAAGTCGAAATCGCAGATGAGAAACAAGTTTTAGGCATTGCTAAAGAAATGGATTTCAACTTCGAAGATGGGATTTGTGTAGTTAATGGGTTTGATGCAACTAAAGAGATAAGAGGATCTGAGGTCACAAGAGCCGTGAGTGTAGTTGCAGCGATGCCGACAGTGCGTCATGAGATGGTTGAAAGGCAGCGTCTCTGGGTTGAGAAAAGAAACGGTGGAGTTGTCGAGGGTAGAGATATAGGTTCTGTGGTTTTTCCAAAAGCAAAAGTGAAAGTCTATTTGACTGCTTCTGAAGAAGTCCGTGCCGAAAGACGTATCGAACAAGAAGAGACTCTCGATGCTTCAAAAGTGGCTGATTCAATTAGAAAAAGAGACGCAGCCGATAAAGGACGTTCAACTAGCCCCTTGGTTCGCTCCGAAGGTGCAATAGAGATAGATACATCCCTGATGGGGATTGAAGAAACTATAGAAGAAATTTTGGAGATTTTTAAATGGAATTAGATCTTGGAAAGCCCATGGGTTTCAAAGAAAAAATTGCATACAGATTTTTTTGGACTCTGGCCTGGATAGTAGCCAAAAGTCTTTTTCGTTTCAGCACTGTAAATAAGGAAAGATTGCCTAAAGAAACACCGTATATCCTTGCACCTGTTCATCGTTCATATATCGATTCTCCATTAGGGGGACTAATTACGTTACGACGTGTCAGATTCTTAGGAAAGGAGTCGATTTGGAATAGTCGACTGGGAGGATGGTTTCTGGGGATTTTAGGTTGCTTTCCAGTTCAGAGAGGCACAGCAGACAGGGCTGCATTGAAGGCATGTCAGCAAGTATTAGAACGCGGAGAACCACTTGTAATGTTCCCCGAGGGCACACGTCAAAGAGGTCCTGTAATCGAAAAAGAAAAGATGCATTCAGGGCCTGCTTTCGTAGCTGCTCGAGCAGGAGTTCCAATAATACCCTTAGGAATTGCAGGGAGTGATAAAGCTATGCCACATGGTGCTCGTTTGATCCGACCAGCGAAAGTGTTCCTGGTAGTAGGGGAACCTGTTGTGCCTCCTGAGTTCGACGGGCGTGTCCCAAGGAAAGCTGTTGAAGATCTGACCGAGCAACTAAGGAATTCCTTGCAGGAAGCTTTCGATCATGCTCAAAGACTTTTAAGTGAAAAGTCTTAGTTTGAATTAGTTGTGAGATTGAGGTTGTAAAGAACGTCTGAAGCGTCAATTTCCTTGTCAGCGAAATTAGTGTTTTTAGACGGTGCGGCAAAACCTAATTTAGCGAAGGTGTCTAAAGCTCCTAGTAGATTTCTTATATTTCGTGGAGGCGGAAAATATTCATCTTCTTGAGTGTGTTTTATGTTATGAACGCCATCATCAGGGTCTAAAGTCTTTATCACTTCGTCCACTACCTCATCTGGAGCAGACGCTCCTGCTGTTACACCCACAACTCCTGAAAGGTCTGTTGGGAGTTCCTGAGCTTTGTTTATCCAAATTACTTTTTCACAACCTGCTTCTTCGGCTAACTTAACCAAAGCTCGTGTATTGGAACTGTTTCTCGAACCTATTACAACCACTGAATCACAATGTCCTACCAGGTCAAGCAGGGCAGCTTGTCTATTCGTCGTAGCAAAACACAGGTCACTTCGTCCAGGTGACCAAAGTTCAGGCCAGCGTTGTTCAGCAGACGAGACGACACCCTCCCAATCACGGTGACTTAGGGTTGTTTGAGCTAGTAAAGCTACCTTGTCACCAAGTTCTGGAAGCGAGTCAACGTCGTTGGCGTCTTCAACACGATGAATTGATTCAGGGGACACGGCAATGGTGCCTTCAGCTTCTTCGTGTCCTGCATGGCCTACATATACGATCTGAAAACCTTTTTTTGAACGAATTTTAACTTCGTGATGGACTTTGGTTACAAGAGGACAAACTGCATCAACCATATAACTAGAAACAGCGTCGGCTTTTTGAACGACTTCAGGAGCTGAACCGTGCGCAGATAGCATTAGAGGAGAACCTTCGGGCACGTCTTCTATGTCATCTACAAAAACAACACCGAGTTTTTCGAAACGTTCTACTACAAGCTTGTTGTGAACAATTTCGTGATAGCAGTAAACAGGTTCATCGAAAGCTTTGACCATCCAAGTCAAAGCTTTTATAGCCATTTCTACGCCAGCACAAAAACCCCGTGGTTCAGCTAGGAGAACACGTTTAACCTTCATGGTATAACTTTACTTTGTACAGCCAGGTCTTAGATAGTCTTGTAGTTATGTCAGCTCCAACGATTGTTTCAGTTTCGCCCAATTCTCCAGCTGAACAATACGGGATTAAAGGAGGCGAGCAGATACTCACCATAAATGGGTGCGTGCCTCGTGATGTAATTGAGTACCAGTTATTGATTGATGAACCTCAAGTCGTTCTCGAAATTGATTCAGGTGGGATACGAAGCGAAGTAGAAATTCTTAGAAAAACTGGCACCCCACTAGGGATAGAAGTTGATGGGGCGCTTTTTGATCGGGTAAGAACGTGTGACAATCATTGCGAATTTTGTTTCATTTATCAGCTTCCGCCTGGTTTAAGAAAAAGTCTTTATTTAAAGGACGACGATTATCGGCTTTCGTTTTTATATGGAAATTTTACGACACTAACCCGATTTACTGAAGCAGACCTTGAAAGGGTATTGGTGGAGGGTTTATCACCTTTATATGTGAGCATTCATTCTACTGATCCTCATAAGCGTGCAGAAATGTTACGCAACCGAAGAGGCGCAACAAGCCTGAGATGGCTTAGCGAACTGCTCGAAAATGAAGTAACCGTTCATGGTCAAGTAGTCGTATGCCCTGGAGTTAATGATGGTTATTGGCTTGAGGACACTCTGGCTGGGGTGGCTGAAAAATATTCAGATTTGGCAAGTTTGTGCATTGTGCCTCTGGGTGTCAGCAAATATACGAACGAACCGAGAATGCGGCCACATACCAAAGAAGAAGCCAATGCGGTTATTGATTGTGTTGAGTCGTGGCAAGATCTTTTTGTTGAAAATCTGGGACGTCACCTTGTTCATGCTGCAGATGAATATTATTTAGCGGCTGGAAGAGAGTTTCCAGCAGCTCAAAGCTATGGAGACTTTGAAATGTTTGAAGATGGTATAGGGATGGCAAGAGCCTTTGAACTTGAATTCACTAACCATGACTTTAAGCGTGATAAGCCATCTGGTTTTTTTGCTTCCGTCGAAGGAGCACCTCCCCTGGGTTTTAGGGCACCTCGTTCAGACAACGATTTTGAAGATAAGAGTTCTGCTCAAGTTTCCGACATTCCGGTGGGTGTTTTAACGGGTGAATTAGGGGCAGAGGTGATTAGGCCTTTGATAGAGAGTTTAGGCAGGGAAGATGTTCGGATAGTTCCGGTTGAAAATAGTTTCTTTGGAGGAAATGTTGGGGTCACAGGTTTGATGGTTGGGGAAGATCTGGTTCGAGTATTGTCAAAAGAACCGGAAGGGGATCGTTATTTGTTGCCTGATGTCTGCTTGAGCGGTGGGCGGTTTTTAGACGGTATGACTCCTTCTGATCTTCCTAGAAAAGTTGAAATAATTCCAACAGATGGTGCTTCACTTAAAGAAGCACTTATTTCGAATAGGTTATGACCATGCTCCCAACAGTAGCGATAGTCGGTAGGCCAAATGTAGGAAAGTCAACCCTTCTTAACCGGATTTTAGGGAGACGAGAAGCGATAGTTGAAGAACGTCCTGGCGTGACGAGAGATCGTAAGGAAGTAGTTGCTTCTTGGTCGGGTAAAGAATTCACACTCATTGACACAGGTGGATGGATGGCCACAGGGAGTGTTCTTGACGAAAAAGTCAGCGACCAGAGTGAAAAAGCTATAAAAGAAGCAGATGCAGTTTTATTCGTTGTTGATGCAACAGTCGGAGTGACTGATGATGACGCTCAAATAGCTTCTCTTTTACGCTCTAAACAAGAAACGGTAGTGGTCGTTGCAAACAAAGTTGATAACAAGAATATGGAATCAGAAGTGTGGGATTTGTTGTCATTAGGTTTAGGTGAACCTCTCCCAGTGAGTGCTTTGCATGGGAAAGGCACGGGCGACCTTTTGGAGGTTCTGGTTGAGAAACTACCTTCAGTCGAAGAACAGGAACCTGAAGAAAATGATGAGCAAGAGGAAAAAATTATCGGAGTTACTCTGGTGGGTAGACCTAATGTAGGTAAATCAACTTTGTTCAACAGGCTCATAGGTGAAAACAGGTCTGTTGTTCATGATATGCCAGGAACAACAAGAGATACCATCGACACAGTCGTGGAAACTGAAAATGGTCCTGTGAGGTTTATCGACACTGCGGGTATGAGAAGGAAATCTCGTGTTGATGAAAGTACGGAGTACTACTCTCTGGTAAGAGCCCTCCAAGCAGTAGATACAGCAGATGTTTCTTTGCTGATCATTGATTCAACTGAGGGGATCACCCATCAGGATCAGAGATTGGCGGAAAGGGTAGATGCAGCTGGTTGTCCAATTTTGGTTTTATTAAACAAGTGGGATTTATGTGATGAGGAAGCGCGAGAAGATATTCTTGGACAAGTAGGAGACCGCCTGCATTTCATTGGACAAGCACCGGTGATTCGAATCAGCGCGCTGAGTGGACGTAACGTTGGTCGTCTTTGGCCTGCGCTTGCAGAAAGTGTCATGGAGTATCAGACTCGTATCCCGACTCGGAGAGTTAATGAAGTTGTTAGAGCTGCTCAAGCAGCTCACCCGGCACCAGGAGGAGTAAGAGTTCTCTACGCCACTCAAGGAGCTACTGATCCACCTACCTTCACATTGTTTGCGAATAGGGAAGTCCCGAAAACGTGGTTGCGTTATTTGGAGAGAAAAATTCGAGAAGATCTTAATTTAGGTGCAACAGCTATAAAACTAAGAGTACGTAGACGCTCAGAGTAGTAAAAAAAACACTTTAAGTAATAATTTAATGAAATTATTTAAAAAACTGATGTAGTTGTTCGGGGAGTATCATAATGATTGATATGCGGACCCCAGTCCTAACTGTCCTTGGAATTGTTTGTCTAGCTGCGACGCTGGCTTGGGTAAGGTCAGCTCAGCAACGTTACAGAGTGGTTCAAAGAGTTGACAGTGACGAAGCACCTGATTCTCATACGTTGGCATGGACTACTTTTCGTAAGGAGATTCATTCGGCAAGTCTTTATGGATTGTTATCCTTAGCTTCTTTTGTGACTGCGTTTAGAGATACTTCTGATTCAGCAGTAATTTATGCTTTAGTAGCGATACCAGCTTTAGTGTCGACTTACTGGGCTAGGAATGCAGTTCGAGAAGCTCGAATGGCACGCAAAAGTTTTGATATTGAACGAAGGGCACAAGAAGCTCTTGATCAACAAGAGCTAGCGCCTAAGGCATGGGCGGCACGTTTGGCACCAGAAGAACTTCCAGAGTTCAGTGGCTTTGATGTTGGTCGTGTGTATCAGGCGGGTACAGGTTTAATGGCTGGAGACTTCTTTGATGTTTTCCAAGCTTCCCCCACACGGTTGGCTGCGGTAATAGGAGATGTGTCGGGGCAAGGTATCGAGTCTTCGATTACTGCATTTCAAGCAAAGTATTTGTTGAGAACCTTTTTACGTCAGTTTCGCGATCCTGCTCAAGCGCTTGAAGAGCTTAATCACCAGATGGTCTCTGTTGAACGTACAGAAGAGTTCATTTCACTTGTCGTAATAGTTTTTGACACTGAAGCTGAAACTTTAAGATATGCATCTGCCGGTCACCCTGCTG
>MPLT02299835.1_pt1 | contig 23203 bp, 23 predicted proteins | sample 1617391 | NCBI WGS metagenome assembly MPLT02 (sample SAMN05944800, study PRJNA350692) | marine metagenome | biome: marine; feature: ODZ; material: water; isolation source: 70 m water sample filtered on 0.2 um supor filter | place: Pacific Ocean | collected 2012-04-08 | depth 70m m
ATCGGTGATGATTTGATTTACGCCGAAACCGTTGGACTTTAAATCCTGAATCAAATCGGCAGCACGTGTAGCTATCTCCAACCACACCCCCGAACCTGATGGTGCCAGAGCCGTATGGAATGGGGCTAATCCCAATGCCTCCCCCACAACCTGTGAGGTAGCGGCTGTGCCCAAAAACTGACAACCTCCACCCGGCGATCCACAGGCCTTGCAACCCAATGTTGCCGCTTCATCGAGGGACAACATCCCGTGCGAAAAGCGCGCACCGATAGTTTGCACAGCACCCGCATCTTCCCCTCCTTCACTTGGAGGCAAGGTTACCCCACCAGGCACCAATACAGCCGGAAAATCCCCTGAGCTTGCCAGAGCCATCATCATCGCAGGCAAACCTTTGTCGCAAGTAGCTACCCCAATCACACCTTTGCGTGTAGGCAAAGAGCGAATTTGACGCCGCATCACAATCGCCGCGTCATTTCTAAACGGTAAACTGTCGAACATTCCGTCAGTACCTTGTGTGCGACCGTCACAGGGGTCTGAGCAATGGGCGGCATAGGGCACTTTACCATTTGCTTTCAATTGATTAGCAGCCGCCTGTACTTGGAGTCCGATCTCCCAATGACCGGTATGATAGCCAAGGGCTACCGGTGCACCATCATCTGCCCGAACTCCCCCGTGCGTATTCAGAATCAGATAAGGATCACCCCTCAAAGCCGATGGGTCCCAACCCATACCGGCACTTTGTGTGAGACCGAAGAGATCGCCGCTGGGTGATTCACGGAGTTGTTCTTCGGTAATCGGTAATTGCCCAGCCGGACTATCGCCGCGTGTACGAATTTGATAGATGTCGCCCATTCTTAGATAACTGTGTTATCCGGAATAATCGCGTTCTTAGGAATGATTACAATACCATCGCGAACATAATAGCCCTCACCGTCACAATTCTCGTCCTTGCCAGCGGGACTGATAATGCAATTATTTCCAATACGTGCATTTTTATCAATAATTGCGTTCTGAATGCGAGTGTTGCTCCCGATTCCGAAAGGCGGCCGCCCTAATGTTTTATTGCGATCGATTGAATCGGCAGATTCATAATAATCCGCGCCCATCATCACCACTCGCTGAATCATGGTGCCATCACCCACCACACTTCTCACGCCCACGATGCTGTCGCTGATTTGCGCCCGGTTTATGATACAGCCATCACTCAAGACGGCGTGATCGATGGCCGCTCCATTAATTTTACTAGCAGGCAGGAAACGAGGCCGGGTAAAGATCGGGGCCTCCATATCAAAGAAATTAAACTTCGGCAATTCACTGGCCGCATCGAGGTTGGATTCGAAAAACGTTCGAATCGTCCCCACATCCTCCCAGTATCCCTGATACACGTAGGAGAAAGATCGGCATTTATCAATCGCTTCAGGTATGATGTGTTTACCAAAATCAATGTGATCACTATCGAGATACTCCAGCATCACGTCACGGTTGAACACATATATGCCCATCGAGGCAAGGTACTGATCCTCGTCATCGCCGAGCCCGAGATCATTACGAGTCTCAGCAGGAATACGAAGCGAATCGATCACATCCGGTTCTTGCGGCTTCTCTACAAACTCACGGATTTGCCGATCTGCATCAATCTGCATGATCCCAAACCCTGTCGCGGCCTCGCGATCCACTGGGATTGTTGCGACAGTCACCTCGGCATCATTCTTGATATGCTGCCCGATGACCTTACTAAAATCCATATTGTACAGCTGATCGCCACTGAGGATCAAAAAGTAATCAAACCGATGATTGAGGAAGTGCCCCACATGCTGCCGGACCGCATCCGCAGTCCCTTGATACCAGGAGGAGTCCGACAAGGTTTGTTCAGCCGCCAACACCTCCACAAAGCCACGCGTGAAGTGGTCGAATTTGTACGACTGCGAAACATGCCGGTGCAACGAAGCGGAGTTGAATTGCGTGAGCAAATACATCCGCTTAATACCCGCGTTAATGCAGTTGGAAATGGGGATATCGACCAAACGATATTTCCCAGCCAAGGGCACCGCCGGTTTGGCCCGTTCACGGGTGAGCGGAAATAGGCGCGCACCTCGGCCACCACCCAAGATGACCGCCAGCACGCGGGAGGCATCGAGACTTTGATCGTGATCTTCCGGCATGAAATCAACTTGCCCGCGACACAGACATCGCCCACGATGAGCGCGGCCACCCCGCAAGGCGTTAGGATGGCCAACCCTAAACCCAGATCCATTCCGGAAGCGATAAAAAACCTATGCCCCCCCTTCATCCCCGCATCGGCATCATTGGCGGCAGCGGCCTGTACAATATTAAAGGCTTTGAAAACCAGAAATGGCGCACTGTAAAAACGCCGTTCGGGGAAGCTTCCGATCAACTGCTCACCGGCACACTTGCCAGCCGGGAAGTGGTGTTTCTTCCACGCCATGGCCGCGGGCATCGTATTCTGCCAAGTGAGCTTAATCATCGTGCCAATATTTGGGCGATGAAGAAACTGGGCGCACAATGGATCATCAGCGTCAGTGCCGTCGGTTCCCTGCAAAAGAAGTACAAGCCGTGCGACATAGTGCTGATTGATCAGTTTCTCGACCGCACCAAACAATCGACGAACCACACATTCTTCGGCAATGGCATCGTCGGCCACGTAGCGTTTGCTGATCCCATCTGCGAAGAACTCCGCCAACTCTTACTCAAGAGTGCCCGACGCAAAAAGGCCCGCGTACACAACGGCGGCACCTACGTGAACATGGAAGGCCCCGCCTTTAGCACGCGCGCCGAATCGCTCACCAATCACCGGCTCAAGTACGATGTGATCGGCATGACCAATCTCGGCGAAGCCAAGTGCGCACGCGAAGCGGAGATCGCCTACGCCACCATGGCGATGATCACTGATTATGATTGTTGGAAAACCGACGAAGCCCACGTGACCGTGGAGATGGTGATCAATAACCTCAATCGCAACGCCGCCACTGCCCAGGCCGTGCTCGCCGATGTGCTGCCACGAATTCCCGTTGAACCGGCCGATTGGCCCTGCCACGCCGCATTAGAAAATGCGATTATGACCGATCGGAAATGTTGGCCCGCCAAAACCAAAAAGGCGCTCGAGCCAATTCTGAAGAAGTACCTCTAACTACTTTTTCTTCGGCGGATAAGCCTCTGGCCCGATCTGATACACAATGCCGCGCGTCCGTGTCTTCATACGGTAAATCTTGTCGAAACAAGTGATGTACAAGTACTCCATGTTGAATCCGCCAAACGCCACACTCGTAATTCCCTTGATCCCCGGCGGCCCCGGAATCACGCCGCTGATGCGACCAGTCGGATCGAAATACTGTACCCCCAACTCCGTGGCCACGTAATAACGCCCATAAGCGTCCGTGATCATGCCGTCCCCACGGCATGAAGGCTGAAACTCTGGCAGAATCATGCGCTCCTGCGACGGCTTCGGCTTACGTCGCATGGTCATGTACGGTTGCTTGTGCGCCAGTGTGCCGTCCATCTCAATGCGAAACGCCCAACAATGTTTGCCACGAAAATCCGATACCACCAAGGTCCCTTGATCGGGCGAAAGACAAATCCCGTTAGGCGCAGTGATGCCCACATCCGCCGCCTTCATCTTGCCGGTCTTGGTGTTGTAAAACGTCACCTGCTTTTTCGGCGTCTCGGTAAAATACAAGTAACCCTTGTGCGTCACCGCCAGATCATTCGGCCGCACATCCTTTGCCAGCACCGTCAGCTTGTTTGCGACTGGATCAATCGACACCAACTCCCGTGTCCTTGCCCGACACGCATAAATCTTTCCGTCCGGCCCAAACTTCATCCCGCTAATCCCCGTCATCCCCTTTAGATACAGCACCACCTTACCCTGCGGGATAATCTGGTACAGCCCCTGTTCGCTGCGCAGGTCTGAGAAATAAAAATTCCCCTTCGCATCCGCCGTCGGCGCATCCGTGAATTCATGCCGGAATGAGGCCAGTCGCCAATCCTCTCCCGGAATCAGCACCTGCGAGAGCGGCATATCCTGCGCGCCCAGTATCCCGGTCAGCGCGATCCAACTGGTAAGTATAATTCGTTTCATTCCGTTACTCCTTATCTCCATGACCCACCCATAACCACCGCAAGGCGTCCGGCAACAGGACACCGCCGTGTTGCAGGTTGTGTTTGCCGTCGCCGTAAACAAACTTGTGATCCCAACCCATAAATTTCAGTGCCGCCGCCATTTGTTCATTAGCAAGCGGCCAGTGGCCATGATCGTTGTCGAGATCATTGCGACCACCTTGCAGGAACACCTTCACTGGCTTCTTAGCCGTCTTGCGAATCCAACTGGGATACACATGCCCGCCCCGAATATTCGTGAAGCTACCGATCATGCTGTACACCTTGCTAAACGCATCGGGCCGCTCCCACGCTACGGTGAACGCGCATATCCCGCCGCTGCTCGCGCCGCAAATCGCGCGGTCGGCAGCCTTGTCGGAGAGGTTGTATTTCTCGCCCACGGCAGGCAGCAGTTCCTCCAAGAGAAACCGCGCGTACTCGTCACCCAGTGAATCGTATTCGTAACTGCGATTATTCGCCTTCCAACGGCTCTCGGGAAACGCATCGCCGCGATGGCCGGGATTCACGAAGATACCGATGGTCACCGGCATATCGCCTTTGTGAATCAGGTTATCAAACACAATCGGCACCCGCACATCGCCGTCCTCCTTCGCGTAGGCGTGTCCATCCTGAAACACCATCACGCAGGACGGCTTCCCTACCTGATACTGCGCGGGCACGTACACCGAGTATTCGCGGCGCGTGCCTTTGAAAATTTGGCTCTTCAAGATATGCGTCGTCACCTTGCCGCGCGGCACACCCTCCTGCTGTTTGGAATCCTTCGTGTGCTTGTACTCCGAAATCTTCGGTTTGACCTTTCCCTCATTCTTGACGTCTGGCGCGGTGAAAATCCATTTCGCGGATTCGGGAAAAATGGAGCCCCCGTGCCGCCCGCTATGGCCGTCGTCCCCCCAAACCATCTTGTGCTCGTAGCCTTTATACTTCAGAGCGGCCGATACCTCCGCGTTCGAGAGCGGCCAGTGCCCGTGGAGATTATCCAGATCGCCCCGACCTTCCTGCAATAGCACGCGCAGGTTTTTCTTTTCCGTTTTGCGAATCAGCGCCGGATACACATAGCCGCCTCGGATATTGGTAAAGCTGCCAATATGGCTGATCACGCCGCCAAAGAAATCTGGCCGATGCCACGCCGCCGTGAATGCCGCAATACCTCCGCTACTGTTGCCGCAGATCGCGCGCGCCCGCGGATTCTTAGCGATCATCAGATTGTGCTCTTTCGCCACTACCGGCCACAACTCGTCGATGATGAAGTTGGCGTAATCCGCGCTCACCGTATCGTACTCAAACGCCCTATTGCGCCGCGGCTGATTGCCCGGCTCCGCGCCCGGCACACTGCCCGGATTCACAAACAACCCGATCGTTACCGGCAGCTCCTTCCGGTGAATGAGATTATCAAACACAATCGGCACGCGCGTGTGCCCGTTCTCGCGCACAAACCCGCCGCCGTCCTGAAACACCATCAGATTTGCCGGCAGCTTCGGATCATACTGCGTCGGGATGTACACCCAGTAAGACCGTGTCGTACCGGGAAACGCCTTGCAGTCGTTCCATGCGCCCTGAATCACCTTGCCGCGCGGCACGCCGTCCCGCCGTTGCGCATCCGGCCCAGGCCGATAATCCGCGGCCCCCAAAAGGCCGCCGGTAAGGAAAAGAAAAAGAATCGTTCGCATGAGCAATCGGTGTCCCGACTATCCGTTACGATTGGCGTTTATCAAGACTGGATCGTGCCCATCCGGTCACCGACCTTCGCGTATAGCTCGCGCTGTTGGGCGGATTGCTCAAGCAAATCCTCCGCCAATTGCACCCGGCCCGGCTCAAAAAGTGTCAGCGTAGCCGAACCGCCAAAGGCGAAATAGCCTTTCTCCTCGCCCTTCTCCACCATCCGCGTGGGCACAAACGTATGATGCACACTGCCCACATTGGTCGCCCCGATTTCCAGCATCAACACGCGGCCCAGCTGCTCGGTCTCGATCTCCGTGATGTAACGTTTGTTCTCCCAAAGAATCGCCAACCGATCGCGCAAGGCAAGCGGGTTCACCGAATACAACGGCCCATTGATCAAACGTGCATTGCCAGGCTCTCCGGCCACGGGAAAGTGGAACCGATGATAATCCACCGGACACAACCGCGAAAATACCGCCGCGCCAGCGGAAAATTGCGCCGCCAATTTGTCATCCCCCAATAATCGCCCAAGATCAAATCGCTGCCCTTTGACATACACCCTCTCCACTTCCGAAGCCTTGGCAAACCCGAGATGCCGGCCATCAGCGGGAAACACCGCCGAATCGTCCGCCGCATCCACCGGCCGCGACGCGGGCTTGAGCTTGCGGTAAAAGAAATCGTTGAACGATGTAAACGCATCCGCCGCCTTCACATGTTCATCCTTGGTAATCCCGTACTGCTCAATAAACGGCCGCACACGCGCCGCGCTACTGGGCCGGCTCATACGCCATCCGTACCAGCGCGAGAACCACGCCCGCTTAGCCACCGTGTGCAGGGCAATCTTGCCGAGGGGATTGAATAGAATAAACCGCAGCCACCGCTCGCCATACACCACCTCGGTTTCCACCTTGCCGGTGTAGCGATTGAAATATTGGATGCCGTTGTCTTTCATTATTTAACCACTGTAACACAGAGGACACTGCGAACCATGATTCATAAAATCTGTTCCTCTCTGAGGAACCAAACCTAACAACTCGTCGGTACGCCCGCCACCACCTCGACGCAATGCGGAATGGCGCCCTCCACAAAGCCGAGGCATTCCACCGCGCCCTTCGGCTTGCCCGGCAGACAGATGACCAGCGCATTGCCCACGGCCGCGGCCAGGTTGCGTGAAAGAATAGCGTTCTTGGTAATCTTCATGGACTCCATCCGCATCACCTCGCCGAAGCCCGGCAACTCGCGATCGGCAATTTCCTTAACTGCCTCCGGCGTCACATCGCGCGGCGCCACCCCCGTACCGCCGGTGGTCAGCACCAAGTGCGCCCCTCTGGCGATCTGCTCGCGGATGGCCCGCTGAATCTGTTCCTTATCATCCGGCACCACCGTCTCGGCAATCACCGCCCAGCCGTAGCCGTCGGCCGCCTTGGCCACCAGCGGCCCGCCGAAGTCCTCGTATTGGCCCGCCGCCGCGCGATCGGACACCGTGATAATCCCAACCTGAATGTTCATTGTTTAGTTTTCGAAACCAGTTTCACGTTTGTGATGCGCATCTTTTTATCGACCGCCTTGCACATGTCATAAATCGTCAGAGCCGCCAGATTCACCGCCGTGAGCGCCTCCATCTCAACCCCCGTCCGTGCCGCCACCCGCGCTGTAGCCGTAATCACAATCGCATTGCCCGCCTTAGGAAAATCAAAATCCACCTCGCAATGATCGAGCGGCAGCGGATGACACATTGGAATCAAATCCCCTGTGCGTTTCGCCGCCTGAATGCCCGCAATCCGCGCCGTGGCCAGCACGTTGCCCTTGGCGATCTTATCCCCGCGCACCAGCTTTAAGGTCGCCGGCGCAATGCGAATCTCCCCGCGCGCCACAGCCGTCCGCCGCTGCACCGGTTTTTCCGACACGTCCACCATCCGCGCCTCACCCTTGGCATTAATGTGTGTGAGTTTACTCAATTCGACATCCTTTCCTTCCAATCCATAATCGCCCTCTCCATTTCACCTCGCACCGCCCCATTCGGCTGCACATGTTTCGGAATGTAATCCGGCGAGGTCGCCCATAAATCAGTCGTCACCAAAATCTGCCCGTCACAATTCGGCCCAGAACCAATTCCGATGGTCGGCACAGGCAGCGCTGCTGTCAATTCCGCCGACACTGCAGGCTCCACCAATTCCAGTACAATCGCAAACGCGCCCGCATCCACCAACGCATTCGCGTCGCCACGCAACGCTGCAGCCTCGTCGGACTGTCGACCTTTGATCTTGTAACCGCCTTCGCGTTTCACCTGCTGCGGCAGCATCCCCAAGTGCCCAAGAAACGGGATTCCCGCGCCCACGATCGCACGCACTTGTTCGTCGATCACCAAGCCTCCTTCGGCCTTCACTGCTTCCGCTCCGGCATCCACCAACCTCCGTGCATTGGCGACGGCACTATCCGGTGTCTCATAACTGCCCGCCGGCAAATCCACCGCTAACAACGCCTTCGGCTCAGCCCGTGCGGCTGCTCGGGTGTGATGCAGCATATCCTCCATCGTCACCTCGGTCGTATCCGGAAAGCCCAGCACGACCATCCCCAATGAATCCCCCACCAACATCAACGGCACGTCACAGCGATCCACCAGCTTGGCCATCGCGTAATCATACACCGTCAACGCCGCCACCGGCGTCTGTCCTTTCATGCCCTCAATGGTTTTAGCAGTGATTTTTCCCGTGGACTCAGTCATCGGTCCCCCACCTTTCCCGCAAAGCCAAACCGCCGACAAGCGGAAATTACCCCAGCCATCCGGATACCTTGGGCCATACCTTGTTGAACGCCGTGTTCCAAGCCATGGACAAGAGAACCAGAAAGCCCACGCCACCCACAGCATTTAGCAACGGTCCATTCCGGTGTTCCCCCATGTAATCTTTACGATTACAAAGCCACAACAGCACGCCCGCCATCAGTGGCGCTGCAATGACGGTGACCGCTTGCGCCATCACGATCGCCCCGACAGGCTGAATCTCGGTCTTAATCACATAAAGTGCCACCAGCATTCCCGTGATCAATACCGCCGCTGTCATTCGGCGTGTCCAAGGATCATTCGGCTCGCTCCCCAACCCCAATCCATCCGCCAAGACAAAGCCGCCAATCATGGAGTTGATCAGAAACGAGGAATAAGCCGCCGAGAAAAGTCCCAAACAAAACAACGCCTTACCGGCGTCGCCGAAGAGCGGTTGCAATTGTTGAGCCACTGCCCCGGCATCGGTCAGTTCCTTCCCTCGCAATACCGAAGCGGCCGTCCCCATAATCATCAGCGTGATGGAAGCCATGATCAGCGCGCCCACGCGAGAATCCAATAGGCTATCGGGCAATTCTTCCTTCACGACGCCTTTATGGCGCACGAGATATATTTGAAAATAAGCCGCCGCAATCACAAAGGTCGTCCCCACCAATCCAAGCACCGTAATATCAATCTCCCCCATTCCACTGGGAACGAATCCTTCAGTCCACTCTCCAACCTTGGGTTTAGCAAATAACAAATTGGCGGCAAACGCGACCAGCATCAACCCCACAAAACCCATCATCAACTTCTCCAATGCCCGATACAGGTTTTTGAAACAAAACAAAAAAGCGATGGCCGCCGCATTAAACACGACAATAATGTATTCAAATTTCACATAGGCATTAAACGCGGTATGAACCCCGAGGTTATTGCCGAATTGGAATGCGGACGCGATGAAAAAGACCGAGACTCCGATCAAGATCGCCAACCATCGCCCCACGCTCTTTGCCAACATATCGCCAGGCGATTCACTGGCAATCACGCCCAGTCGCGCGGACATGGTGGTAAAAGCGAGCATGAAGATCACCGAAGCCACCACCACCCAACTCAAGGCATAGCCGTTGGCGGCACCCACCTTGGAACTGGTTAAAATACTTCCCGGGCCGATGACCACGCAGGCGGTGATGAGGCCGGGGCCGAGGGCCTGATACCAGCGACGGGGGGCGGGCGGTTGCTCGTCAGCCATGCACGGAGTGTAGGGACTGTTCGGAACAGGGAAAGGCTAAAGGCGCGTCAATGTGTCGTCGACTTCTAGGCGCGCAAGCAATTCAGCGACGGTGACGGATTGCCCCGGCAGAATCGCCTCGGGTGCAATCTCGGCCAATGGCTCAAGAACAAACCGGCGTTCCTGAAAACGCGGATGCGGAAGTGTGAGTTGCGCCTCTTGGCGTTGTTCTCCACCGAAAGCGATGAGATCAAGATCCAACGGACGCGGTTCGTTCATGACCACCTTGGGTTGGCGGCCGAATTGCACCTCAAGTGCCTGTAATTTTTCCAATAACGATTCGGGAGTTTCCCCGTCCAACGGCGTTAAAACCGCTGCGGCATTGATAAAGTCCGGCGAATCGGGTGGGCAATCAACCGGCGTACTGCGCCAAAGAGAAGATTGCTTGATGGGCTTCCGTGAGAGCGTTTGCAGTTCGGCAAAGGCCGATTGAAGCGTGGCGGCTGGATCGCCGAGATTGGAGCCAAGCGCAATGTAGGCGGGCTTACTCAAGGCCCAGAACGTTTTGCATGTTGTAAAGCCCGGGCGCTTTACCATTGGCCCATTGGGCGGCACGAAGGGCGCCGTTGGCAAAGGTTTCGCGGCTGGCTGCCTTGTGTGTGAGCTCCAGTCGTTCACCGGCACCGGCATACATGACGGTGTGATCACCCACCACATCGCCTCCTCGCAGGCTGTGCATGCCGATCTCCTCATCGGTGCGCGCTCCGACAATGCCTTCGCGGCCGTGACGCAGGGCGTCCTTTTGCTGATTGCGCACCTCGAGCAAAATCTCACCGAGCGTGGCGGCCGTGCCGCTGGGGGCATCGACCTTGTGGCGGTGATGCATCTCGATCACTTCCAAATCAAAATCCGGCCCCAGTATTTCCGCAGCTTTGCGAGTGAGCCAAAAGAGCGTGTTCACGCCGGTCGAATAATTGCTCGCCCAAACGATGGGAATGGCAGATTGATGCTTGAGCACTTCCGCCTTCTCCTCGTCCGTGTGGCCGGTGGTGCCGATGATCAGCGCTTTGCTGTGCTCCGCGCACAAAGCCGCGCAGGCGGCGGTGGCGTTATGCAGGCTGAAATCAATGACGGCATCACAATCGGCAAGGTGATGAGCGAGGCTATCGCCTTCGTCCACGCCGGCGACAATTTCGAGTCCGTCCATTTTTTTACCACAGGCGATGAGCATTTGGCCCATACGACCTTTGGAACCATGAATAATGACCTTGGTCATGAGGATTACTTGATCACGCCGAAAGCCTTGAGCGTGGCGCGGAGTTGGCGTCGATTGTCCGGGTTTAGCTTCACCAACGGCAGGCGGTATTCCTCTTTTACGAGGCCTTTCATCGCGAGCGCGGATTTCACCGGCACCGGGTTGGTCTCGATAAAGAGATCCTTGAAGAGCGGGTAATATTTCTCGTGCAACTTCAACGCGCCCTTCTGGTCACCCTTGAGATAGCTGTGCACCATTTTGGTGAGCTGCTTGGGCAGGAGATTACTGGCTACACTGATCACGCCCTGCGCCCCAACGGACATGAACGGCAAGGTCAACGCGTCGTCGCCGCTGAGGATGGAAAATTTCTTAGGCAACCCCGCGCGCAATTGGCTCACGCGATCCGCATCGCCGCCGGCTTCCTTGATGCAGACGATATTCGGGCAATCCGCCGCCAAACGCGCGACAGTAGACACCGCGATCTCCACGTTGCACCGGCCTGGAATGCTGTAGAGCACGATCGGCAGGTTGGTGGAATTCGCAATCTCGCTGAAGTGCGCATACAACCCATCCTGCGAAGGCTTGTTGTAGTACGGACTCACCTGCAGTGAACCATCCGCGCCTGCGTATTCGGCGGACTTGGTCAGATACACCGCTTCTTCAGTGGAATTGGCGCCCGTGCCGGCAATCACCTTGCAGCGTCCCTTGGCGTAATGCACCACGAGCTCGATAATGCGGATGTGCTCCTCAAATTCCACGGTCGGCGATTCGCCGGTTGTGCCAACTGGCACGATGCCGTCCACGCCGCCTTTCACCTGCAGCTCTACGAGCTTTTTGAGGGCGGATTCATCCAGCTTCCCTTTGGAAAAAGGGGTAACCAGTGCGGTATAAACTCCACTAAACATCGGTCGGGTGACGTTAACAGGTCAGGCGGGGGAGTCCAAGCCGATTCAAATTTCGACGGTACCGGTGAAGACAAAATCCGCCGGGCCAGTGAGATGCACGGCCGAAAAAACGCCTCCTTCCTGATCAAACGCCACACCTAGCGTGTCGCCACCAAGCACATCCACTTTCACCGGCGATGGCCAATCATTCAGATGCGCCGCGATCATACCCGCGGCCGAGACGCCCGTGCCACACGCCAGCGTTTCCCCCACCCCACGTTCATAAGTGCGCACGCGGATATGGCCCGGCGCGAGGATCTGGGTGAAATTCACATTCGTGCCAGCCGGCGCAAAGTGACCATGAAACCGGATCTCTTCCCCCAAGCTGGACACCATGGCCGCATCGGCTTCCTCCACAAACAACACCGCGTGCGGCACGCCGGTGTTGAGCGAATGCACCGTTTGCTCACCGGCACTAGTGGTGATGGAATCGTTCAGCACCAACCCTTGCGGATCAGTCAAGTTAATGGTCACCGTTGCACCATCGATCTGCGCGCGGATCACGCCGCACACTGTCTCAAAGCTCAGCGTCCGGCCGCAATCCGTGGCCGCCTGAATGTACCGAGCAAAACACCGCGCCCCATTTCCGCACATCTCAGCATCGCTGCCGTCGGCATTGTAAAATTTCCACGCCCAATCCGCGCCGTCCTTGGCATTGCGCAAATAAATCAATCCGTCCGCGCCGATCCCGCGCTGGCGATGGCACAACTGAGCGATCTGTTCGCGACTGAGGGAAACCTGATCTTCGCGATTATCCATCAGCACGAAGTCATTCCCCGCGCCGTTCATCTTGGAAAAGGCTATTTGCACGGGCACAGGTTACCGCGAAGCAGGCCGTAAATCAATCTCGGCCGTAATTCGGTGAAGAGGACTTGAAGAATGTCCGCGCCCACACACCGAAGAGCACGCTGAGCTTGGTAAACTTACTGAGTTTAAGCGGCGCGGGATCCAGTGAGGGCCGAAATTTCGCATTCTCCAAAGCCCGCAAAATCCGCCAGTACACCGCGGCCATGCATTCGCCGGCAATCATGGAACGCCGATCGCCCGCAGGCAACAGCTCGACGGTGTTTTGAAAATGTTGCCGTGCGCGCACAGCCATCTCGGCTGCGAGATTGTGAAAGGCAGTGGAGTATTTTCCGTTCAAGATCGAGCGCGGTTCCACTCCGAATTTTTCCATCGCCTCCTGCGGCAGATAAATACGACCGCGCTCGGCGTCATTCCCGATATCACGCAGGATGTTCGTGTACTGCAGCGATTTGCCGATAGCCACCATGTAGTCCTGGCATTTCGCATCGCGATAGCCAAACACCTCCACACTCAACAGCCCAACCGCACTGGCTACGCGGTAACAATACAGTTCCAGATCCTCAAAGGTCTCGATCCGATCCTGTTCCAGATCCGATTCCAAGCCCTTGATGAGTTCATCAAAATGATCGAACTGCAGACCGTACTGATCGATCACCGGTTGCAATTCCCGCACCAAAGGTTTCCGCGGCGACCCGCCATCACAGGCCCGCTGCACATCCTCGCGCCAATCCTGCAGCGCAATCCGTCGGCTCTCCAGGGGACTGGAATCTTCATCCGCCACATCATCCACCTGCCGACAAAAAGCATACAAGGTGGTCATGGCTTTACGCCGGGGTTTTTCGAGGGCGATAAAAGACAGCGCTAGATTGGAGGCGCTGCGTTGGGTGATTTGCTCACCGGATTCAGCTTCGATCGACTCACTCATCGGGGCCGTCGCTATCTTTACTGTTATTGCCCAAACCCAATTGCTGCATCCGATAACGCAACGAATGGCGGGTCATTTTCAACTGCTCGGCGCTACGGTTTATATTGAACTGGTTTTGCTCGAGCGCCTTCTGAATCATATTACGCTCAAATGAGGCAACAGCCTCGGCGAAGCCTAGCTCGAAACCCATTTCGGCTCCTCCCGATGAGCTACTACCGCTGCGAAGTTGCGTTTCCAATTCGAAATCCGGCAAACTATCGGGCTGCACTTCATCCGTTTGCTCAAGGATCGCCGCGCGTTCCATGACGTTGCGCAATTCACGCACGTTGCCGGGCCATTGATGGGCGAGCAATTTTTGCTCTGCCACCGTGGAAAGTTTGAGGGAGGAACGCCCGAGATTCTGGCAGTTTTGAACGAGGAAATGCTCGGCCAAGGTCAACACATCGCGCCCACGGTCGCGCAAGGGCGGCGGACGAAACTGCATCACGTTAAGTCGGTGATACAGGTCCTCCCGAAAATCGTTGTCCTTAATTGCCTGTACAATATCCCGGTTGGTCGCGGCAATGATGCGGACGTGGACACGTTTCTCTTCATTGCCACCCACGCGCGTGAACGAGCCGTCTTCAAGAAATCGCAGTAGCTTGGCTTGCAGCGGCCGACTCATGTCGCCAATCTCATCGAGAAAAATAGTGCCGCCATCCGCTTCCTCGACCCGACCGGTCTTGGTGCGCAACGCACCTGTGAATGCGCCTTTCTCGTGGCCGAACAATTCGCTTTCCAACAGGTTTTCCGGAATGGCCGCGCAGTTGAGACGAATATAATTTTTATCGGCGCGCGCACTGAGATGATGGATCGAGCCAGCCACCAGCTCCTTGCCCGTGCCGCTCTCGCCGAGAATCAACACGGTGGAATCAGTCGGTGCCACAGTCTCGATAAACTTGCGCAAGTCGATCATCTTGGGCGAATCGCCCACGATCTGGTGCAGTTGATAAATCGGACTGCTCCCCCCGGACCGCGACCGCAGGGTTTTGTTTTCCTCCTTGAGATCGTAATGTTCGCGACACCGGTCCACCGCGTGGAGCAATTCCTCTGGCGCGAACGGCTTGGAAAGATAATCCACCGCGCCGTTCTGAATGGCCTCCACGGCAAGTTTTGGCGTAGCAAAAGCGGTGATCATGATAACCGGCATCTTGGGGAAATCCGCCTTGGCCTTCTTGAGCAGTTCATAACCGCTCATGCCGCCCAGCCGACCGTCGGTGATCATCATGAAATATTCACTGTTCGGCTCGGTGAGCATTTCCACGGCGTGTTCGCCGGATTCGGCGACATCCACCGTATAGCCGTCATCCATCAACAACTCGCTTACGGTCGCCCGCATGTTGGGCTCATCGTCGACCATTAGAATGGGAGGCAGGGCAGATTTCATGATTAGTTTTTTTGGCGGAGAACTCGGGTTGGGAAAGTTAAGATGAACTCCGTGCCTACGCCAAGCTCGGATTCCACGACAATCTCGCCACCGTACAGTTCTGTGTTTTGTTTCACAATCGCCAAGCCTAGCCCCGTGCCTTTTTTCTTGGTCGTGAAGTAAGCTTCAAAAATCTGTTCACGCTGATCCAGCGGAATGCCTTCGCCGGAATCCTTGATCCGCAATTCAATTGCATAATCCGGCGACGGACGACAGCTTATCTGAACCACTCCATTTTCACCCGCTGCCTCGCGGGCATTCACCAGCAAATTCACCATGATCTCACGCAGGTGCGCCCGTTGCATCATTAAAGGCGGCAACCCTTCTTGCAAATCTTTTTCCAACTGAACATGAAAGGCATGGCTTGGCGGAAACGCTTCCTCAATCGCACCCTGCAGTTCCTCCTTCATATCAATTCTTTCTACGCGCCCCTCGGATAGCCTAGCGTAGCCCATCAGTTCCGTGAGAATCATATCCGACCGCTCTACTTCACCTCGAATCATGTTCAGCTGTCTGGATGCCCCCGAGTTCTCTTCTTTCAAATGGCGCCCCAGCGAAAAGGCAGCGTTGTTAATAATCGCCAACGGGTTCTTCAAACGGTGCGCAATCTCCGCCGCTAACCGTCCAGTGGAACGCAACTGCTCGCGGCGCAGCGAATATTCCCGGGCCTCACTTTGCGCCTGACGATCCCGATCGAACAGCACCTGTACGCCGTAGCAAACCGCCGTCATCAGCACGAGGAAGAATACCCGAATAGTAAACAACGATTCCTCATACTGCTCCACCGGCTGGTTCACCGCCTGAATCTCCTCCAGCGATGCCGGCCCCACGGCTGGTGCCAATTCACTCAGAGCATCCATCGGATCAATCGCGATCCATCCTTTCCAAATAAAAATAGCCACCGCATAGCCAGCTGTGGTTAACAAGTTCATCGAGATTTGCGTCACCGGAACCGGCACACTAATCGCATTGCGCACAATCAACACGAGGAACACCCAATACACCATGCTATCCAGCCCGCCGGTGATCACCACCAGCGCCGAAACCACTAGGGCATCCACGAAATTCATCACCAGCGTTACCCAATGCACCACGCGCAGCTTCCAACTATTGAACATCAGGAAGAACATAATCGCGCCCATGTTCACCACCACGTAACCAAGGAAAAACTGTTGCACCGGCTCCAGCGCAATCTCCACCCGCGCGCGCAGGATGTAGTCCTTCCCCTCGGCGTATTCGGAGAAGAACAGGAAATAAGCAAGCAACCCAAGTACGGCCACTTTGACCGGCACGCCGATGTCGCGCTCCATCAGCTTCAAGCGACGGTACTGCTCCGAGGAATCAATCGACGAAGTGCTAACCAGCCTGAAGAAGCGTTTGATGTTTTTGAAAGCAAACATAGGGCGCGCGCCTTTTACGACGACAGTCCAGTAGCCTGCAAGGCCGTTTCGACAATCTCCTCCACCCGCGCCAGTCGGCCGAGGCCTTCATAGCCGCAGGCCAAATCGCCCGCGGCCGGGCCAATGAATTGGGCGCCGCGATCTTTCAGCAATGCCACATTCGCCTGTGTGGCCGGGTGTTCCCACATCTTGCCATTCAAGGCCGGGGCCAAGAGCAGCTTGGCCGCTGGATTAGCCGCCAGAGCAATGCAGCCCAGTGCGTCATCCGCCTGCCCTTGCGCCAGTTTGGCTAATGTATTGGCGGTGGCCGGCGCCACCAAGATGAGATCTGCCTCATCGGCGAGACGAATGTGCGCCGGCCGCCAGCCTTCCTCTTCGTCGTACAAGCTGGTAACCACCGGATTGCGCGACAGCGTCTTGAACGCCAGCGGTGTGATAAACTCCTGAGCATCGCGTGTCATGACCACATGCAAGGACGCGCCGACCTTCACCAACTGACTGCACACATCCACTGCCTTATGCGCGGCGATGGAGCCGGTGACGCCGAGAATGATGGTTGTTTCTTTTACCACTAAGCCGCCTTTGCATTTTGGTAAATGTTTTGAGCACGCTCGAAATCCGCCTCGCGCGTACTGCTCACGATCACATGATCAAACTGATCTTGTTGATGCATCTCCGCCTCGGCAATCGCCAACCGTTCCTCGATGGTGTCCGCCTTATCCGCCGCGCGCTCCTCCAACCGCGCGCGTAATTCTGAAACATCGGACACCACAATGAACAGCGTCTGCAACGCTTTACCCAAAGCATTGTCCTGACGAGCCATCGCGCTGAGCGTCAAGGCACCCTGCACGTCGTTCACGATCAATACATCGCGGCCCGCCGCCAGCGCGTCCTGTACGCTGGACTTCAAGGTGCCATAATGATTTCCGTATACTTCGGCGTGTTCCAGAAAACCGCCGGCACGGATTTGCGCGAAGAAATCGGCTTCCGTCAAAAAGTGATAATCCTGACCATCTACCTCGCCTTCACGCGGTAAGCGGGTGGTGCAGGTGACCATGCGTAGGAGGTTGGCGTTGGCCTCCAGCAAACGATGCGCCACGGTGGTTTTCCCCACACCCGAAGGACCGGAGAGCACCAGTAAAACTGTTTGCGATTGCTCGGCCATTATTCGACGTTTTGTACCTGCTCACGAAATTTCTCCAACTCGCTTTTCATCGTCACCACTAACCGCGAGATCACCGGGTCATTGGCTTTGGAGCCAATGGTGTTCACTTCGCGATTCATTTCCTGCGAAAGAAAATCCAGCGTGCGACCAACCGGCCCCTTGGCTTTGGCGTAATCAGCGAATTGTCCGAAGTGACTTTCCAAGCGCGTCAGTTCCTCGGTGATATCAATCCGGTCCGCGAACAAGGCCACTTCTTTAAGCACGCGTTCATCATCCAGTTTCAGGTCCAGACCGGATTGATTGAGTCGATCCAGCAAAGCTTCCCGATGCCGGCGCACGGTTTTGGGTGCCTGGCGTTTCACAGCCTTGACCGATTTCTGCAGCGCATCAATGCGCTTCTGCAAATCCTTCTTCAGATTGGCCCCTTCACAGCCGCGCATCGCCAGCAATTCTTTAAGAGCCGCACGCACGGCCGTGCGCAAAGGCGTCCACAGGGATTCCACATCCAGCTCTTCCTCCGAAGTCTGCAGGACGCCCGGCGCGCGCAGGATAGTATCCAAACTCACCTCGCCGCCGAGCTTCAAATCCGCCGCCAGTTTGCGGTATTCCTCGGCATATTGATTGGCCAGATTACGATCGATCTCCACCTGTGCGCGTTCGCCGCTCTTAGCCGTCCACTGCACCCGCGCCGCAATCCGTCCCCGCGATACCTTGGCGTTGATCTCATCCCGAGCGCGGCTTTCCAAAGCGTCAAGTTCCCGTGGCAAATACAACGACAGCTCCGCTTGCTTACGGTTCACCGTGCTGATTTCCACGGTAAATTTCGCTCCACCCCGCGCCGCTTCGCCGCGGCCATAGCCGGTCATGGAATTCATAGGGCGGTTAACGTGCCAGAAATCGACTGCATTTGAAAGGCAGAACGCCCTTTAGGATAGAGGCTCGCTGACGCGTTCCACGGTCAACGCCTTGCCGGTCGCGCCATCGACCTCCACCATCAGCCCCTGTAATAGCACACGTTCTTTGGCCACCGGAAACCTGCGGGGTTGGCTGGTAAGAAACCGTTCCACCACCGGCTCCCAATCGCGACCTAACACACTATCGTGCGGCCCTGTGAAGCCCGCGTCGCACAGGAACGCCGTGCCGCCCGGGAAAATAAATTCGTCCGCCGTTTGCACATGCGTGTGAGTGCCCACCACCACGCTCACGTGGCCATCGAGCATACGCGCCATGGCGATCTTTTCACTGGTGGCTTCGGCATGAAAATCGAGGAGGATCACCGGCGCCACCGGCGCCATTTTCTTAACCTCTTCCCTGACGCGTCGAAATGGATTATCCAGTTCGCCTCGCATAAACGTATTCCCCTGCGCATTGATCACCCCAACCGTGGGTTGGCCTGCACGTTCGATCACCGTGCTACCCTGCCCCGGGGTGCCGACGGGATAATTCACCGGCCGCACAAAGCGTGGCTCCTCGTCGAGCAACGTCTCCACCTCTTTTTGGTCCCAGAGATGATCACCGCAGGTGATCACATCCACGCCGGCCGCGTAAATTTCCGCCGCTGTGTCCGGCGTAATGCCATTGCCTCCGGCGGAATTCTCTCCATTGGCCACAACCACATCCAGCCCGTGCTGTGCCCGTAGGCCGGGCAATAGCTCCGCCAACACTTTTCGACCGGGAGAGCCCACGATGTCACCAATGAACAACAGCTTCATGGGCCGACCCTAGCTGCTGCCTCCTAAGGGCGCAATCTGCTTGTCATTCCAGAGCGGTTCCGCACAATCGGCGCCTCATGAAATTTGCACGTACTCTGGCTGCCGCCGCAGCGCTGATGTTTCTTTCCTCCGCCCAAGCTGAAAATGTGACGGCTAACATGGCCAAGGCCGCCGATGCCTTGATCTCCAGTCTCGACGCCAAACAGAAAGCGCAGGCCGTATTTAAGTTTAACGGCGAAGAACGCACCTACTGGCATTTCATTCCCGCCGAAATGCTCAAGGGGGGCGGCCGCAAGGGCCTGCAGATCGAGCACATGACCGGCCAGCAACGTGAGCTGACCCACGCCCTGCTGAAGACCGTGCTCAGCGAGACTGGCCATAAGAAACTAAAAAACATCATGTTCCTTGAAGACATTCTGTACATGCTCGAAGGCAAAAATCGCCGTTTTGTGCGCGATAGCGATGCCTACCACATTCTCGTGTTTGGCAAGCCCGGCAATAAGGGCGCATGGGGATGGCGTTTCGAAGGCCACCATGTGTCGCTTAATTACACTATCGTCAACGGCAAGCTCAGCGTGGTGCCGTCGTTCTTCGCCAGCAATCCGGCTGTGGCGGATTTTGGTCCGGGCCGCAAACTGATCGCCCTAGAAGCAGAGGAATTCGCCGCCCGCGCACTGCGCACTTCCCTCAACTCCGCGCAGGTCAAGCAGGCTGTGATCGCTGAAAAAGCGCCGCGCGACATTCTCACCTCCGCCCTGCCTTCGGTGGAGGCGATGGAGAAGTCCGGCATCGGCTACAGCGATCTGGATAAAACCCAGCAGGTCCAGCTCACCAAGCTTATTCAGGAATACATCAACCGCCACCGAGCCATCGTCGCCAAGGAAGACTGGGCTAAGATTGAGAAAGCCGGGCTGGCCAAAATCCGCTTCTCTTGGGCCGGCAGCACCAAGCCCTTTGAACCGCATTACTACCGCATTCAGGGCCCGACTTTTCTGCTCGAATACGCCAACACGCAGAACGGATCCAACCATATTCACGCCACCTGGCGCGATTTCCAAGGTGACTTCGGCCGCGACATCTTGCGCGAACACGTTAAGAAAGCGCACTAAGGCAACCGCCGTTCAATTCAAGTTTGCGAAAGGGTTTTTAACCTGATGGATGATGCTATTTCCCAATCCGACGTGCCGGCGGCCCCAGCCCTCAATGTCGGTGATCGCATTGAGTTGACGATTGACGACATGGCCTTCGGCGGCGAAGGCGTCGGGCGTATTGATGGGTTTGTGGTCTTCGTTCCATTCGTCATTAGCGGCGAAACGGTGTTGGTGGAAATTACTGAAAAGAAAAAAGCCTTCGCCCGCGCCAAACCCTCACAGGTTTTGGAAGCCTCGGCCGATCGCGTGGAGCCGCGCTGCGAATATTTCGGCACCTGCGGCGGCTGCCAATATCAGCACATCGATTACGATACCCAACAAACCATCAAGGAATCGCAAGTGCGCGACCTCTTCGAACGCATCGGTGGCTTTGACAGCACCGTGGTCGGCAACCTCGTTCCCTGCCCGGAACCCTACAACTACCGTAACCGAATTATGGTGAGGCGCCAATGGAACAAGATCGAGCAACGCCCGGTGTACGGCTTTCTTCATTGGGACAGCCGGTTGGTAATCGATCTGCAGAACTGCCACATCGCCGAATCGGCGCTGAATGAGCAATTGCAGGAAGTCCGCGAAAACCCGCCACCGCGCAATATGCAGAAGGTCGTCCTGCGCATGATGCCCGATGACTGGGAGATGCATCGCGATTCATTTTTCCAGAACAACTTCCATCTCCTCCCCGAGCTGGTGGAATCCGTCCGCCAATGCCTGCAGGATGCCGGCTCCAAGTATCTGGTGGATGCCTACTGCGGTATCGGATTTTTCAGTCTGTCACTAGCCGATCTAGTCGAGGGGTTTGTGGGCATCGATATCGACAAGCAATGCATCCTGCCCGCCCGCCGCAACCTCGAGCAACGCGGCCATACCAACGGCGAATTTCTGCTGGGCAAAACCGAGGAACACATGGACGAACTACTCGAACGCTTCCCGGCCGATGATACCACCATCATCCTGGATCCTCCGCGGAAAGGTTGTCATCAGGAAGGCCTCGATATGCTGATCAAGGCGAGCCCGCGCCAAGTCATTTACGTCAGCTGCCATCCGGCCACCCTCGCGCGTGATCTCAAATGGCTGTGTGAAAACGGTTACACCTTGAAGAGCGTCACCCCCCTGGACATGTTCCCCCAAACCCAACACGTCGAATGCGTCGCCGACCTCCGGCGCGCGGATAGTTAGAACGGGATCGCGCCACGCCGCGCCACAAACACCTCCCAAGCCGTCCGCTGCAGAATCTTCGCCTCGCGCTCCCGCACTTGAAACAAGCCGCCATTGGATAACCCCAAAGGCGACTGCCACGTGAGTGCGCAGTACATCATACAGGCATTCAGATAGGTGCCGTGTTGGGAGGGCAGAAACCCCGTGCGATCGCGCAACCGAATGTCCGGATGCCGCGCCTCCACCAATTGCCAGGCCAATCCAGCCGGCACCACCGGCGCATTCAGCTGGGCGGCCACTCCATAAATACTTCGCTCCGCCTGCCGATACATTTCCGCCGTGGAATAAAATCTATCCCCCATTGCATGGGGCAACAGAAAGGCAATTTGCGATCGAGCCGCCTGCGCCCTGACATTCAACCGCTGTGCGGAAGCCAGCGTCACCGCCGGCGTATACACCGGCGCGCGCGTGTGCTCCTGCAAGACAATTACATGCTGTGGAATGCGGTTGAGGAAGTTTCGGAAATCGGGAAAGGAAGTACTGATATTGGTGACACTATGGATATCTACCGAGTGATTGAACAAAGAATATCCGCCCGGCGAATAGGTGTTGGCCCTGATTTTGAGTTTCCCCGGTTGACTCATCGAGGTAAGCACCGAGGCCATGTTATTGGCCTTCACTAGATTGTTCCCTAAAAATAAAACGTTGAGTGTATCCGGCAACATCACCCGATTGGTGGTAAAGGTGATGCTGGGGGTTGACACCCAAGGCCTAACTGGGATGAGGGGATTGGACCGACCGGCAAAAGGCAGCGGCAATCCTCGGTTCACTCCGTTCCAGCGTAGATTAAACCGCTGCGACCCAATGGCCATGGAGGCCTTTGTCTCCAAGGCTCCCAGAGTTATCCAACCCAAAAATAGAATGGCCAAACAACGGGTCATTTAGTCCACCCAACTTACGTCCCAAGCGGAAAAAGTCAATGTGATTGGGCAAAACAGAAAAACAGCGTTGCAATTCAAAAACAATCGGGTTTCATTTCCGCCCGTTGTCGGCTCGTAGCGCAGCCTGGTTAGCGCGCCTCGTTCGGGACGAGGAGGCCGGAGGTTCGAATCCTCTCGAGCCGACCATTTTTATTCTCCCCACCAATCCGGATTCGCTTTCAGCTTTTCCAGTAGTTGAACGTCCGCTTCCGGAAACTGGTATTGCCCCAATTCATCCGACCCCACCCATTTGATAGATTGCCCTTCACGACCCTCGGGTTCGCCTATGACCAAAGCGCATCGATAAAAGGAGAGCTGAACGGTCTTCTCCGGATAAGCATGTTCAAGAGTTTCCACGCACTCCCGCACATTCACAACCACGCCGAGTTCCTCGTGCAATTCTCGCTGGAGACATTCGGGAAGCGTTTCGCCGGGCTCGCATTTGCCGCCGGGAAATTCCCA
>MPLT02020250.1_pt1 | contig 22983 bp, 24 predicted proteins | sample 1617391 | NCBI WGS metagenome assembly MPLT02 (sample SAMN05944800, study PRJNA350692) | marine metagenome | biome: marine; feature: ODZ; material: water; isolation source: 70 m water sample filtered on 0.2 um supor filter | place: Pacific Ocean | collected 2012-04-08 | depth 70m m
ACGCCATCAATCGTCCGAGGATGCGCCCCCAGTTTTTCATAAATCCGCCGTTCATCACCCTGCCCAAAGAGAAATAAATCGTCTTCACTAATGGTCGGCAGAAAGGAAAACGGATCCCGGGTACGCCACTGCTCCCCGCTCCCCCAGGTAATAGCGAGGTCGTAGGGAAACAATTCCGTTTCCTCCTCCGCCACGCCTTCAAACAAATCCGAATCTCCCACACGTCGCAACGGGATCACGGGTTTGTTCACTTGATCCGCTGGCACCGCCACCACTCCCTTGGCCAAGGGCAGAAACGCTCGCACCACCACCCCGCCATCGGTGAGCCGGTGCATGCCTAATAAATCATGAGGCGACGTATGGGTGCCGCCAGTGATGGCCTCAAACTCAATGTCGGACAGAATCATTGCCCATCAGTAAGCTTGGGTGGATCGTCGGGCCGCGGCTCGTCATCCACTTCCACGACCTGCACGGTTGGCGGCTCCCCCTCCAATTGCGCTTCCGAATCGCGCAGTCCCCATAGAGACTTGACTAGAAAGAGCATGAATCCCAACACGCCTGCGTCATCAATCACGCCAAACGGCCCCAACGCAATTTCCGGCAGTAAATCCAAGGGGCTCAATATGTAAATGCAGCAACAGACAATCCCGATAATTAACCACGTTTTCTTATTCATTACAGAATCCCCTTCAACTGCTCGCCCAATTGATCCGGTGTGCCCTCGTTCCACAGAACATGGTCGGCTAGATCCATCTTTTGGGCAATGTCCATTTGCGCCGCAATACGAGCAGCGATTTGGGCGTCACTCCAATTCCGCCCCCGCAACCGAGAACGCTGAGTGCTGGCCGTGCTAGCCACGCAAAGTACGGCATCAAATGAATCCTGCAGGCCAACCTCAAACAACAACGGAATCACCACCACCCCAACCGGTCGTTTTTGTTCGCGCCATTGTTCAATCCTATTTTCCCAGACAGCACGAACACGGGGATGGATGATGGCTTCGAGCCGTTTCCGCACGGCTTTATCCTGAAACACCGTGGAAGCCATCTTGTCGCGATCCAACGAACCATCCGCCTTCAGGAATCCCTCCCCAAACTCGTCTACAATCTCGGCCAAGCCCTCCGTGCCGGGTTGCACGGCTTCACGCGCCAAATCATCCGAATCCACCACCGGCAAGCCGACCTTTTTCAATAGTCGCGCCGCCGTGGATTTACCCATCCCCACGCCGCCCGTCAGGCCGAGGACGCGGGTGTTCATTGGGTGAACCCAAGATTTTCCGCCACGGCGAGCGTGGCGCGGGATTTGTTTAGCGTATAAAAGTGAAGCCCTTCCACGCCGTTCTCGATCAAGTCCGCACATTGACGGGTGGCGTACTCGATCCCAAAAGTGCTGACCGCCTCGTCGTCATCACCCAGCTCATCTAGGCGCGCAGTAATCTCCGGAGTGAGTTTAGAGCCGCACAATTCAGTGAAGCGCTGAATCTGGCGGGCGCTCAATATCGGGATGATCCCAGCCACGATCGGCTGGTTCATGCCCCGTTCACGGAGATAATCCCGAAAGGCATAAAAATCAGCATTATCAAAAAAGAGCTGGGTGATCACAAAATCGGCCCCGCTATCTACCTTGGCTTTCAGGCGATCCCAATCCACTTCGCGCCCTTCTGTGCAGGCAATGTGTCCCTCTGGAAAGCCAGCCACGCCGATACTGAATTCATTCCGGGTATGAATGTGCTCCACCAATTCGTAGGAGTATTCGAAACCGCCTTCGGGCTTGGTAAAGGCTTCTCCGGCCGGTGGGTCACCGCGCAGGGCGAGAATGTTGTCGATGCCCCGCTGCTTCGCTTCATCCAATACCGAGCCGATATCCGCCCGCGTGCTGCCCACGCAGGTGAGGTGCGCCATGGTTGGCACCTGATGTTGCTGCTGAATAGCATCCACGATCCCCAGCGTCTTTTCGCGGGTACTACCGCCGGCGCCGTAGGTAACCGAAAAAAATGCCGGATTCACCGTCTTGAGCCGCGGCACAATTTTCTCGACCAGCGTCTGCTCACCTTGAGGGGTTTTGGCCGGGAAAAATTCGCAGGAAATTGCTGGACGCCCTGCCTCGGCCGCTTCATGAAGAATATCGCGAATGAATCGCATCGGCCTGATGCTGCACCAAAGCCGCGCGGTATTCAAGACGCGTCAACCGCCGATCGCACTCATCGTCCGGTCAGGCTGCTGAAATTGCGCCTGCCCTATCCGATGCCCCGCCTCCTTGCGCAGCACAACCGCCTGCAACCATTCAGCCAGGTCCGCGTCACCAGCGCCCTCCCGCATCTGTTTTTTGAGGTTATGTTCCTGGAGGCTAAATAAACAAGTACGCACATGGCCATCGGAGGTCATTCGAATGCGGTTGCACTGCCCACAAAATGGTTCACTTACCGGCATGATCAACCCCACCTCGCCGGCACCTTCCCGGAACCGCCAGCGCTTTGCGGTTGCCGCCGCGTGCTCGGCATCCAGCGGCTCCAGCTCGAACGCCTCCTGCAACTGCGTCAAGATCTCCCGGCCGGTTACCACATGATCCGCCTGCCATGCCCGGCCAGAATCGAGCGGCATAAATTCGATGAATCGCATTACCAACCCGCGTTTCCGGGCAAAGTCGGCCATGGCCGGCACCTCATGATCGTTCAGGCCACGGATTACCACGGCATTCACCTTCACCGGATTCATCCCCAGTTGCTGAGCCAAATCAATCGCGCCAAGCAATTCCTCCAAGCCATCCCGGCCGGTCATTTTTTTAAAATTACCGGTCTCCAATGAATCCAGACTGAAAGTCACCCGACGCAGCCCCGCATCGCGAAGGGCCTGCGCATGTTTTGCGAAGAGGAACCCATTGGTGGTCAATGCCAGATCTTCAATGCCCGGCAAGGCCGCAATGGATTTCACTAGGCGCGGCACATCCCGGCGCAAGAGCGGCTCACCTCCGGTCAGGCGGATTTTGCTTACCCCCAACCCGGAAGCTACCCGCACAACCCGGGTAATTTCTTCGTAGGTCAGGAAATGGGAACGCGGTTTCCACTCGCGCTGAATCGGTCGAGGCGTACCGGAAGAAGTGCGTTTATAAAAATCCGCTGCCTCTTCCGTCTCAGGGAGACAGTAGAGGCAGCGGAAATTGCAGCGATCGGTAATGCTAATGCGCAGGTCGCGAATCTGCCGGCCATGCGCATCAATCAATCGTGTCACGGGTTGATTCTGCACCGCGACTAATGCAAGCGCAACCGCATTACTCCTCCGACGAAGTCGGAGCCGGTGTTTCTGCCGGCGGCACAGGGGTTGGAGTAGCAGGCGTTTCCGGAGCCGTCTCGCTTTCCGGGGCGGTTTCAGCCTCAGGCTCAATCACTTTACCATTGATGATAACGCGCCCATCGCTGGTGAGTTCCACAGAAACGTTCTGTTTTTTCTGAGGCTCGGCATTTGAGACTTTCCCCTCCTGCCTCTTATTATCCCAATAAGCAGCATAAGCTGACCGAGTAGGCCGATGCTTAGCGTATATCCCGATACCACGGCGCATCCAATCCAAGCGCTTCGCCACGGCAATATCAGATTTTATACGCTTAACCTGAGCACTAAGAAACTCAATATCATTCATTTGTTTAACCAACTCAGACTTTTCATCTTGAAGCCGTAGAAGCTCACCCTCCAGGAAAGTGCGATCGCCCTCGGAATCCTCCAGCTTTTGGTTGGTCTCAGCGATCTCCGTGTTGAGATTACCGATCTTCACTTCCAACGCGCCTTTTTCCTGATTGAGCGTGTCGTTCTTGGTCTCTAGTGCCCCAATCAATTCAACGCGTTGCTTGGTCTCGTCGGCCACCTTAGTCTGGAATTCTTTGAGTTCCGTGGTTTGGGCCTTGAGGTCTGCAGCCGTTTTCACCAGCTCTTTCTCGGCCTTCATCTTGGCCGTGCTCACTTCCTGCAGCTTGGTTTCCACAGCACCCAAATCCTGAGCGTGCTGCAGATTCAGTGCATCTATTTCAGCGGTCTTCTGGGTGAGATTCATATTCAGTTCCGTCACCTTGGTCTTTTCTGTTTCAACCTCGGCATTTAGTTCCACGATGCGCTTGTCCTGAGTCTGAACCGACTCTTCCAACTTTTGCCGTTTGGTATCTAGTTGATCACGTTGGGTGCGATAATCGTCCCGCTCGGCGCGAATGGAGTCACGCTCTTTTTGGATCGTGTTTCGTTCGGCCTCCAGCTTGGCAAGGTCGGCGAGTTTACTTTGATTGCTGACGATAGTGAAAATACCGATTCCTGCGGTAATCGCCGCCAGCATCACAATGGCGATAGATTTTTTGTCCTTCATGGTGGGGCCTCATCTTGCCATCAGTCGAATGTGTGACACGCGAAACTTATTGGGTCCGTGTCAACAGATTGCTGTTAGATTACTCACAGGCTGTGCGCAACTCTGCTTTTTGTATTGGCCCAGAGAACGCTTCCCGCCACACTCGCCACGTGGACAACATGGATCACCCCCAACAACGCATGCCGGAGACGGCCGACGAAATTGCTGCTGCCGTTTTCAGCGAATGCCTGATCACTTTGGTACGCACCGCGGCCATGCTGCTGGGAAAGGTCAACGCCCCTGCTACCGGTGAACCAGTCAAAGATCTCGTCCGCGTGCAGTTGGTGATTCAACAACTTGAGTTACTCGAGAAGAATGCCGCCAAGCTCAGCCTAGACGAGCAGCAACTTCTTAAGCAAAGCCTCCAAGAATTACGCATGGCCTATGTGAGTGCCGCCGGCCAGCGCCCTGAAGACGCCTTGAAGGAAGAGGAAACACCGGCTACTGAATCGACTGACACTCCGGAAGCAGATCCCACCTCGCCAGCCCACACCGCTGAAACCACTGCTTCGGAGCAACCCGAAGAGGATGAGGATGACGACGAGGACGAAGGTACTCGCAAACGGTTCGTTAAGAAGTACGACTAACAACTAGCCGGGCTAGTCCAAAAAAGTTTTCACCCGTGCCTGCCCCAATAGGAGTTTCACGTAGACCGGCAACTTTTCGTTAATTTTCTTTTGATACAAATGCTCCCGGATTTCGGCGCGCACTTCGCCAATTTTCTTTGCGCCAGCCGGCTCGAGTTTCATCACTCGAATGATGTGGAAGCCGGTTTCAGATTCCACTAGCTCCGGCACATTGATACGCATCGAAAACACCCGCTCCGCAATCTTGGGATCGGACACTGACCGGTAGAGTCGAAATTTACCGCCATCATTCTTGGTCGCCAAATCTTCGGAAAACTCCTTGGCCAACTGAGGGAAATTCACGCCGGCCACGGCCTTAGCCTGCACCTTGGCGGCTGTCGCCTGCTTGGCCGCGCGTTCATCAGGGTTCAAACGCCGGCCCGTGACCAAGTCCACCTTTGCCAGCAGCACGTGCTCCACCTCGGCGTACTGAGGCGTTTTCCATAGGGCGAGATTTTCGTTATAGAATTCCAACACCTCCACTTCCTTCACCATGGTCTGTGGCTTGAGTTCGCGCTTGAGCACTTCCTGCGTCAAGGCCTGTTCCTGAAGAAATAATCGGTATGCATTGGTGCTCATCCCCATGCCCTCGATCTTGAGACTAAAGGCAGTAGCGGAGGCAAATTGCTCGCGTAGTATGGTGTAATTATCCTTCGCCTGAATATACGCCTGGGCGCGATCTGCAGGATTCGCGCGAAGCGAGGTCACCTTGGCTAAGATAAGTTCTTCAAGGAGTTGTTTCTTAAAAAACGGCTCCATCGTCAAGGGCACGTCCACTCCATTAACCGCCCGGGATAGGACGAAGCGACGAAAAGCCCCGTCCAATTCATCCTGCGTGATGTTAAACCCCAAACCACTGGCCACCACTTTATTGGCCCCTGTAGCGGGCTCAATAAGAAATACGCTGCACAAAAGTGCTAACCACAGGCGTCCGTGCCATTTCATGATTCGATTTTAAAACGAATTAAAGCGAAATCACCTTTACGTTGGTGATCTCTGAATCTTGAGCCACGTTGTCCAGCAAGACTGCTGGGGGGGCGTGGTCCAGATTCAGCAGCATCAGTGCCTCGCCGCCCTCCTCATCACGGTTCAGGCTCATATTGGCGATGTTCACTTGATGCTCGCCCATCAGTGATCCAATGTAGCCCACCATCCCGGGTTTGTCGACGTTATTCATGAGGAACAATACTCCGTCTGCGGCGGCTTCCACGTTGCGTCCGTTGATGCGCACGATGCGTGATTGACCACCAAAAAAGGTACCACCGGCGGACACCACACTCCCGTCTTCGGCCGTGGCTTCCACATGCATCCACTCTGCGTAATCCGGCCCTTCATGGGCCTTTACTTCCTCTACCATGATGCCCAGTGAACTGGCCATGGCGCGGACGTTGACTTGATTGGCCTCGTTGCCGCCGGCGGATTCCAGAAAGCCCTTGATCACAAACCGCGTTACCGGATCGGCCGGCACTTCGGCTGCTTTGCCGCCGTAGGTGATCTTCAATTGCTTGTTCCGTTGGGAGCCCAGTTGGGCCACCAGTTTGCCGAGCTTCTCGCCCAGATCGAGATACGGTTTCACTGCCTCATAAGCCTTGGCGTCGAGGCTGGGCATGTTCACCGCATTGCGCACGGCACCGTTAACGAGAAAATCAGTAATCGCTTCGGCTACTTCAATGCCCACGCTTTCCTGCGCCTCTTTGGTGCTCGCGCCAAGGTGAGGGGTCATCACGATATTGGGCTCGGTGCGCAATGGTGAATCTTCAGGGCACGGCTCGGTCTCGTAAACGTCCAGTGCGCATCCGCCCACTTTGCCGCTCTGCACGGCTGCCACAATGTCGGTTTCGTTAATGATCCCACCGCGGGCACAATTCACGAGAAACACGCCGTCTTTCATCCGAGCAATGCTCTCGGCATTGATCATATCTCGCGTCTGGTCGGTCAACGGCATATGCACGGTTATAAAATCCGCACGCTCCATAAGCTCATTGAGCTCCAATAATTCTACCTGCAATTCCCGCGCCTTGCTCAGGGACAGAAAAGGATCATACGCCAACACGCGCATGCCAAAGGCAATTGCCCGGCGGGCCACTTGGCCTCCGATCCGGCCCATGCCGCAAATACCGAGAGTCTTACCGCTCAGCTCCGTGCCGCCATATTTTTTGCGATCCCATTTTCCGCCTTTCATGGAGAGATGCGCCTGTGGAATGTTCCGAGCAAGCGCCATCATCATGGAAAAGGTCAATTCAGCGGTGGAGATGGTGTTGCCCGCCGGCGTGTTCATCACCACGATGCCCTTGGAGGTGGCGTAATCCACATCCACATTGTCTACGCCCACACCGGCACGCCCCACTGCGCGGAGCTTCGGGGCCTTATTCATTACCTCCGGCGTTATCTTGGTGGCGGACCGCACCACGATGGCCTCGGCATTGGCGAGGAGTTCATCGGTGAGCCCACCGTCCACCACGGTGACCTGGAGTTCCGGGCTGGCTTCCAGCGTGGCCACGCCCTTGGGGGAGACATTATCGCAAACGAGTACTTGCATTGGCGGGCGCAGTCTAAGGACGGGCCGAGGCAGTGTCAAACCACGCGCGTAATTCCTGCCCCAATCGTTCCACCGGCAGGCCCACCACATTGGTAAGTGAACCGTGCACCGCTTCCACGATCCATTCGCCCTTCTCCTGCACAGCGTAAGCGCCGGCCTTGTCAAGCACCGGCACGGCCTTGAGGTAGGCATTAATCTGCCGTGCGGAGAGTTCTCGAAAACGCACGCGGGTGGTCACGGAAAACACTCGGCGTCGTTTCCCCTGCACCAGTGCGCAGGCAGTCGTCACCTGATGCATCTGCCCGCTTAATCGCCCCAACATGCGCCGCGCCTCCGCCATGCTGGCCGGTTTACCCAGCAGAGTATCGCCCAAATGCACCAGTGTATCCGCCCCCAAAACCGTCTCTCGGGGATGCGGCATCGCCACAGTACGAGCCTTGGTCAGGGCGTTTCGGCGACAAATCGCCCGGGCCGCACGACCTTGACCGTGCTCCTCTTCCACCTCGGCAGTGAGCACGCGAAACTTGATTCCCATTTGCTCGAGCAATTCCCGCCGACGCGGCGAGCCGGAGGCCAAGATAATCCGATTCACGCCAAGGCCTCCCGAAAGGCCGCCAGTTTCCGGTCAAAACCCACTGTATCCAACACCGGTGTGGCGCAGGTGAAATCCATTTCCGGTTCCAGCTCAATCCAAGATTTGCACCCACCGTATGACTCCAGCATCGGCAAATCCAGCGGCTCCGCCAATTGCCGCACTCGGACGGCCATCGCGTAAATCCCCTGATCACGGCCCCAATCAAATCGCTCGGCAATCACCTCGTCCCGCCAAATATGTTGCCCTGCCAATCGCTGGGCCGCCGACAGCGATTCCAGCCGACGGGCCTCCATGACCTCTGCGACATACTGGATTCGCAATATGTCTTCGGAAGGGAACGTCATTGCCCCGAATCGCCCGGCAAACTCAGGCACCACGCCTTCGGCCTGTTGATGGAAGCGAGTAGGAAACAGCCAGAACTTCTCATGTTCTGCCCGAAATCCGCCTCGTCCCTCGGCGATGCCTCCCTTGCGCAGGATCACGATTTGCTCCCCCTGCCCAAGCGCCTCCACGATCACGGTCCATTCCTTAAAGGCTGTCTGCACCATATCCACGCGCGGAGTCTAGGTCGCCAGCCAAAAAAGTCGAGTCAGGCAGGCTTGCTTCCTGAGAGTGTTTTTCGTATACCAACGCTTCAACGCACCTGGCCTCATGAGTTCCGACACCTCTTCCGCAAAGCCGCTTTCGAGCGGGCTCAACTTCCAACTCTCCACCATGATGTTTCTCCAGTACGCCATCTGGGGAGCCTGGCTACCTTTACTCTGGACGTTCCTGTCCGGTCACCGCGGTTTCACGCCCGCGGAAATCGGCAACATGTTTGCCATTGGCGCAGTGGGTGCCATCGTGGCTCCGTTCATTGCCGGACAAATTGCCGACCGCTGGTTCAACACGGAAAAATTCCTCGGCATCAGCCATATCCTCGGCGGCATTCTAGTGTGGCAACTGGCCTCACTGGAAACCTACAATAGCTTCCTGATCTTTTCCCTGCTCTACTCACTCATTTATTCGCCCACGCTTTCCCTAACCAATTCACTGGCATTCCACCACCTGCCCGATCGCGACCGCGATTTCGGAAAGATCCGAGTTTGGGGCACCATCGGCTGGATTGTGGTGGGCATCGGCATCGGCCAATGGCTGCTTGCAAACTGGTCCCCCGACAGCAAGGAACCCGCCAAGGGAATCACTGTTGAAGCCATCTACGACGATCCAACCACCAATATTGCAAAAGCGATCGAAGCAAACCCCTCGCAGTTGACCGGTATTTTGAGCACCAATTTAATTCAGAGTGCGGAACACTCGGCATGGATCGACGTGTTAACCAAAAAGAAAATCGACATCCCAAGACACACTGTGGATGAGGAAGAGAAAACCGATTTTGGTGCCGTTCAAACGCTCATCGAAAAAGAAAACCCAGACGATGTGAGGACGGCGGTTCTAGACCAAGTTGGCAAAGACATCAAAGGCCGGACCCAAGCCGCCGGCATGGCTGATGCCTTTAAACTGAGCGGCCTGTTGGGCATTGTAATGGGTGTTTTCTGTTTCTTCCTACCCTCCACGCCGCCAGCTAAGGAGGAAAAGAAGAACGCGATTGGCAGCGCGCTGGATGCGATCCGCCTACAACCGCTGATCACGCTCTTCCTGATCGCTGTTCCCATCAGCTGCGTTCACCAGTTTTACTTTGTGCACACAGCCCCGTTCCTCGGCCAATTCCAGAATCAGGCTGAAGGCTTCATTGATATCGTCAATAAAATCGTCGGAGTCGGCGGTGGCGGATTGATGACCATCGGTCAAATGGCCGAGATCGGCGTACTGGCGCTGATCCCCTTGTTCGCTAAAAAGTGTTCCCGCAAAGCCCTTCTCTGTGTCGGCATCGCGGCGTATGCATTGAGAATGTTCCTATTCGCATACGGCCCGAATTTCCCGGAGACAGCTCAATTACCCGCCATCATTCTGGGTATTGCAATGCACGGCCTGTGCTTTGGCTGCTTCATCTTTGTGGCCTTCATGGTGGTGGATGAGGAATGTGCCGCCGATGTCCGTGCCAGCGCCCAAAGCCTGTTTAATCTCGTGATCGTCGGCATCGGTATCATTGTCGGCAGCAAAGTCGCGGGGTATGTGGCCGAGATTTCCACCGTCAACGAGGTGATGGATTACCAGAAACTCTTCAGTGTTCCAATGTGGGCGGCGCTGGTATGTCTGTTGATTATGCAGTTGTGTTATCCCAACAAAGCGCCCGCCACCGCTGCAGATGGCCCTTCTGATACGGATTCGGACTCAGATGCAGCCCCGAATAACGACGACGATCAGACCATCTAAGTAAAGCGCGAAAAAATCCCTTGCACCCGAGGGCGTTTTGCCTAGAATCCGCCCCTCACCAAGTTACGATTTGGTGAACGACTTTGACGCGGGATGGAGCAGCCCGGTAGCTCGTCAGGCTCATAACCTGAAGGTCGTCGGTTCAAATCCGGCTCCCGCAACCAATTAAAAACCCGGCCTCGGCCGGGTTTTTTTATGGCCACATGGATGGCCGCATGAAGAAGTGATTCGTCCAAGAAAGCTAACCCTGAATGGCCGCCAACACTTCGGCTGCGTGTTCTTCGGGTTTTACCTTGGGCCAAATTTTCTGAATCTTGCCCTGCGGATCGATCAAGAAGCTGATGCGATGGATTCCTTCGTATTCCTTGCCCATGAATTTCTTTGGCCCCCAAGACCCGTACGCGTTCACGATCGTTTGATCTTCGTCAGACAATAGCAGGAAAGGTAGGTCGAACTTGGAAATAAATTTGTCGTGCTTAGCCACGGAATCACAGCTGACCCCCAGAACCACGGCTTTGGCCTTTTCGAATTGAGCGTGTTCATCCCGGAACGCACAGGCTTCCTTCGTGCAGCCAGGCGTGTCGTCTTTGGGATAAAAGAACAGAACCACATGACGGCCCAGAAATTCGTTGAGCGACACCATGCCGCCGCCGCTGGTTTGCGCAGTGAACGCCGGCGCCTTATCGCCTTCCTTCAATGTTATGTTTGGACTGAATGCCATACGGGTGAACATCTAATGACTGCACCCAACTGTCAAGTCGGTCACTCCTGTTCATCCTCCGGCTGTGCCGCCGGGTGTTCTGAGAATTGGCGAATCCCTTCGCGCACATATAAGACGCCCGTGATTACCGTTGTCACGGCCACCGCGGCGGCTAGAGCCACGGTACCTATTCCAGGCAATTTACAGAGCACCCAGCCAATCAGCACCATCTGAAGCACTGCCGAGGTCTTACTCATGAATAACGGCTTCACCTCTACGTTGCCCAACACAGCGAACAGTAGCGCGCTGCCGGTCACCACGATGGCATCGCGGCCGATAACCACGCCGGTGAGCCAAAGCGGGATGCGTTGTTCGAAAGGGTTGGATTCAAATTCAATGCTGAGCACGATCAATCCAGAGAACATTAGGAGTTTGTCCGCCAATGGGTCGAGGTAGGAGCCCAATTGCGTGGCCTGCCCCCGATGCCGGGCCAGATAACCATCCACACCGTCACTGATCGTGGCCACCAGAAATGCCGCCATGGCCAGATACCGATGAAGTTCGTCGCCTGTGCGAAAGTAGTAGAGCAGTTGGACGACGAAGAACGGAACGAGAACAATCCGGCCGAGGGTGATTTGATTCGCAGTCGTCATGTTCGTCCTTGCGCATTGGAGGAAATCCCACGCAAAAAATCAATTCATCGCCGCCAACGCCTTGTCGAATCTTGCCAAAACCTTATCCCGCCCCAGCACCGCCATCAGGTCGTAGAGACTGGGGCCCACTTTCACCCCCGTACAGGCGCAGCGCGCGGGCATCACGAGTACGCGCACTTTCACCTCCAATTCCTCCGCCAGGGCTTTCAGCGCCGCTTCCAAGGGCTCCGGCGTGAAGTCCTCAACGCCCGAAAATACCTCGCGCAGCCGCGCAAACGGTTCCTTGTTGTCCGGGGCAAAGGCCTTGACGGCCATAGTTTCGTCGTAATCGAACTCGTCCGTGAAATAGAAACTACAGAATGTCGGCAGATCCTCAACCTGCTTCACCTTGTCTCGGCAGGTGCTCAAGGCGGCCGCAATATAGTCCTCGCTGGCGCCTCCGAAATCTACCCCGGCGACCACAGCCCGTTCGCGGTAATCGGCCATCGGCAAGCCGCGCAGGTGCTCGTAGTTCATCCACTGCAGTTTCTCCAAATCAAACCGCGCATTGGCCCGATTGATTTGCGGCAGATCAAAACGCTCGATGATTTCGCTTAACGGCATCACCTGAGAATCGTCCTTGGGCGACCAACCGAGCAGGCTCAGGTAATTGGTCACCGCACTGGGCACGTAGCCGGCCTGTTGCCAGCCCTCCAATGAGGCGCCTTCGTCGCGCTTGCTCATCTTGCTGCCGTTAGCATTAAGGATCAGCGGGATATGCGCGAACTGCGGCGGCTTCACGTCGAACGCGCGAAACAGTGCGATATGCTTGGCGGTGTTGGATAGATGATCTTCACCACGAATCACGTGTGTGATGCCCATCTCGATGTCGTCCACCACGTTAACCAAATGAAACACCGGCTTGCCGTCTGAACGCACGATCACGAAGTCGGGCTGTTCCTGTTCGCGATCGGTCAATTCCCGCACCACATCGCCACAGATCACATCCGGGATGGTCACCGCTTCGCGTTGCATGCGAAACCGAATGGCGCCCTCATCTTCGTAGGCAAGCCCCTTGGCCTTCAGCTCCTCCACGCGTCGCGCATAGATCTCCGCGCGCTGGGATTGATAATACGGCCCACGATCACCCACGCTGTCGCCGGCCGGATCGTTACTCGCCGGGCCTTCATCCCAATCCAATCCCAGCCAGCGGAGCCCTTCGAGAATTACATTGATTGCCTCAGGCGTGTTGCGCTCTTCATCCGTGTCCTCAACGCGCAGCACAAATTTCCCGCCTGTATGGCGGGCATACAACCAATTAAACAACGCCGTACGGGCACCGCCAATGTGCAGGTAGCCCGTGGGACTGGGCGCAAAACGTACTCGGACACTCATGGACGCGGAAGATAACGGGCCAGCTTTTCCAAAACAACACAAAGCGCCTCCAACCGCGGCATCGCCGCGCCCGCGGACTGCGCCCGCCGTAGTGGCTCCAGAAATAACCCCTCCAGCTCCATCGGCCGGCCGAATTCAAAATCGATGACGGTGGAGGCGCGATATGCCCCCATGGCGCGGGTATTTGTCACCATACGATCAGCCAATTCCAGAGGCAGGACAATCTTTTGAGCGGCAGCAGCCACAATTATTTCCAGCATCAACGCACGCACCTCCCCTTCCCAACGCGGGTCAGCCAATAACTGATCCGTCGGCCACGGCGAGCCCAAATCTTCCGGCAGAGTTCCCGATTGCAGCCCATCCCAGCCAGCGGCCGCGGCGACGCCTAGGCCATTGAACGGGATGTTCCACATCAATTTACCCCACAAACCTTCATCCAATCGATCGACCACCTCACAGGGCACCTTGGCCTTTTGAAACAAATCCGCAATCGCCTGCGTACGCGGCAACGCGGTCCGGCCGAATTCGCCCAGCACAATTTTGCCAAACCCCTGATGCGCCACCACTCCGGGGGCAGTGCGATTCAGGCACACAAAACACAAACCAGCCAAAATCTGTTTCGGATTAAAGAGCGTCGCCAATTGCTCGCAATTGCCCAAACCGTTTTGCAGACAGGCGATGGCTGTGTCCGGCCCCATCAATGGCCCGATCAATTCCTGATAGCGACCGTTGGCAGTGGTTTTCAGGCAAACCAGAACAATATCACATTCGCCGATCGATTCAGGCTGGTGATGGCAATGCGGCCGCACAGTGATGGATTCACCATCGCTCTCGATCCGAATACCGTTGCCCCGTACCGTATCGTAATCGCTGCGCAACAGCAGATGTACCTCGGCACCGGCGCTGCACAGCAGGCCACCGTAGTAGCCTCCCAACGCGCCCACACCAACCACACCGACCTTCATGCGGTTACTCTACAGAAAATGGAGTCACAAAAAAAGGCGCCCCTTGCGGGACGCCCGTGAGAATTCGTTTTAGTTAGCCTAGGATTTCTTCCTTAGCGGCTTTCAGGAACGTGAACTTCAGTTTGGTCTTGGCCGGCACATCGATCTCCTTACCTTCGTTCGGTCCGAAGCGCATGATCATTTTGCGGGCCTTGGTTTGCCGCACGCTCACTTTGCCCACTCCGGGAATCGTGAAGCCATCTTTCGCATTGTCGTAAGCCAAGCTCGCCACCGTATCCAGCGCGGTTTTGGCCTGCGCCTTGGAAATGTCGGCCGCCTCGGCCACGGCAGCAATCGTTTGGGTTTTCGTCAGTTTCGCCATTTGTTTTTCTCCTTTGGTTAAGATTTGTCGCCCTGCGACTGCCCGCAGTAAACGGATGTTTCGCCCCAATCAGCAAGTGAAAAACTAGGCTTCTCACCAAAAGATATTCTCAAATAACTCTGTTTTTTCAGCACAAGCTTGACTTGACAGTCTGCACGGAGAACATCTCCGCCGATTCTGACGTCATGGAAAAAGCCCCTGAAATAATCACGCTGGGCATGTTGCAGCACGCGTGCAACGCTGATCCGGCGCATAATTTAGATTATACGCTGAATGCCGCGAAAAACGCCGCTCAAGCCGGAGCCCAGATCATTTGCACGCAGGAACTCTTTGCCTCCCAGTACTTTTGCCAGTCGGAGAGTCACGAGAATTTTGATCTCGCAGAGCCGATTCCCGGTCCGAAAACCGAGGCATTTCAGGAATTGGCCCGTGCCGAAGGCGTGGTGATTCTCGCTTCTCTATTCGAGAAACGCGCCGCTGGGCTGTACCATAATTCTGCCGCCATCATTGATGCCGACGGCACCCTGCTCGGTACTTACAGGAAAATGCACATCCCGGATGATCCTCTGTATTACGAGAAATTTTACTTCACCCCCGGCGATCAGGGCTTCCGCGCGTGGGACACAGCGTACGGCCGCATTGGCGTATTGATCTGCTGGGATCAATGGTTCCCGGAGGCCGCCCGGCTCACCGCTCTGGCTGGGGCTGAGCTCATTCTTTACCCCACAGCCATCGGCTGGCATCCCGCTGAAAAAGTCGCCGAAGGCAAGGCCCAGCACGCTGCCTGGCAAACCATCCAACGCAGCCACGCCATTGCCAACGGCTGTTATGTTGCCGCAATTAACCGCGTGGGCCATGAATCGCCGGACGGCGGTGAGGGGCTGGAATTTTGGGGACAAAGCTTTGCCTGCAATCCGAGCGGCGAAATCATCGCCCAAGGCAGCGTGGATCAAAACGAAACGCTGTTGGTGGAAATAGACCGTGCCAGAGTCAACGAAGCCCGAACCCATTGGCCATTCCTGCGAGACCGCAGGATCGACGCATACGACGCCATCACCCGTCGATTCTTAGATTCATGAGCTACCGCGGCCGACTAGCCCCCACACCCACCGGCTACCTACATCTGGGGCACGCCCGTACTTTTTGGATCGCCCAAGAGCGTGCCCAGGCCGTCGGCGGCACGCTACTATATCGCAATGAAAATTTAGACACTGCCCGTTGCAAACCAGAATATACCGAGGCCGCCATGGAAGATTGTCAATGGATCGGCCTTAACTGGAAAGGCGATATCGTACATCAATCCGATCGGTTGGAACTGTATCGGAAGGCTTTCGAGCAGCTCAAGCAATCGGGCTACTTATTTCCCTGTACCTGCACCCGGCGCGACCTTGAAAACGCCGTAACCGCACCGCACAGCGAAGGCCGCGAAACCCTGTACCCCGGAACGTGCCGGACACAATCCAAACCGCCCGAGGAGAACTGTAACTGGCGTTTCCGCGTGCCCGACGGGGAGTCCATCACATTCGAGGACGCACATTACGGCCCGCAACAGTTTGTGTCCGGACACGATTTCGGGGATTTCCCGGTATGGCAGAAGAACGGCATCCCCTCCTACCAACTCGCCGTCGTGGTGGACGACGCCGCTCAGCAAATTACCGAGGTCGTTCGTGGCGCCGATCTGCTCATATCCACTGCACGTCAACTCCTACTCTACCGTGCCCTCGACCTCACTGCCCCGGCATTTTATCATTGCGACCTGATGCTCGATGCTGACGGCAACCGCCTTGCCAAACGCAACCACGCCCACAGTTTGCGTGAATTTCGTGAGAAAGGAGATACCCCCGAAGAATTGCGAAGTCGCTGGGCTTAATCCCCGCCTTCGTTACTGAGCGCGTGTCCGGGAATCGTGCACGCAGGAGGATTCGTCAATCCCGTAACCACATAAATACCACCGCTTGGACAATTTGTGGAAACACCTTCAGCCAAATACTCAACTATTTCAGCAAACGTCACTGGCGCATCCATCGACTTCGCATTATCCAATTGCCATAAACGCATCGCCTTATCAATTTCACGCAGGTTTTTAACACACTTTTGAATACTGAGATCCTGTTTCTCAGAAACGGTGTATGGAATTAAAACAGCCGCCCCTACTACCAAAATCGCAAGAATCAACAGGCCCTCCACAATTCCAAACGCACGCTGCGAACTCGAGATCATGCTAACTAGTAACCCACGGGTTCTTCCTCTTCGCTGTCTACTCTGGCATGTTCTCTGACGGAACAGACCGGTTTTTCATTATAAGTTGAAAATTCGTAAGTTCCCCCGCCAGGACATTTTGGGATCCCTTCTTCGAACATTTGGGCCAACGCTTCATCAGAAACCTCTTCATCGCCACTCAACCGTTTTTTTAACAAATACGTCTCCATCGCCAGCTTGATTTTATCTAGATTCGCCTGACAAGCCGTCGCTTGAACATCTTTTCTCGCGTTCAAAAGATTAGGTATCGCGATTGCTGCCAGCAACCCAATGATCGCCACCACGACCATAATTTCCACCAATGTGAACCCTCGTTGTTTGTCTGATTGAATTTTCATATCCCCTTTCAAGTTTCCTAGCATATACGCCCCAACGGATCAACTCGTTACAGCAATCTCCCATCCGGCACACAAGCCGGACACGCCTCCACCCAGTGGCCCGGGGAGATTTCGCGAAACGGTGACTGGACCAACAGCGTCTCGGGAGCATGCTCAATCCCGCTACGAGGCGCGAACCGGCAGCCTTCGGGAGGGTCTATCGGCGACGGCACATCTCCCTCTAGAATCACCCGATCCGGCTCATGCATCGGATCGGGCACAGGAATAGCTGATATCAATGCCTTGGTGTATGGATGGACTGGGTTTGAATAAATCTCAGCCGCCGGCGCTAATTCTACAATGCGCCCTAGGTACATAACTGCAATCCGATCACTGATATGCTTTACCACAGCAAGATCATGCGAAATGAAGAGATAACTCAATCCCATCTCGCGCTGTAGTTCCATCAGCAAATTAAGCACCTGACTTTGGATCGACACATCCAACGCACTCACCGGCTCATCACAAATCAGCAATTTCGGCTTTAAAGCCAGTGCTCGCGCGATACCGATGCGTTGCCGCTGCCCTCCGGAGAATTCGAATGGAAACCGGTTCATGGCGGATTCCGACAAGCCCACCTTAGTCAGCAATTCCGCCACCCATTCCCGCCTCTCCTCGCGAGTACCCATCCCGTGAATCACAAACGGTTCCTCCACAATCGTTCCGATGGTATGTCGCGGATTCAGAGACTCATACGGATCCTGAAAAATCATTTGTATCTCGCGCCGATAAGGTTTCAATTGGTCTCGTGACATTGAGGCTAAATCAACCCCCTCAAAACGGATAGCTCCCTCAGTAGGCTCATAAAGTCGTGCAATCGTTTTACCAAACGTACTCTTACCACAACCGCTCTCTCCAACCAATCCGAGGGTTTCTCCATGCTCTATGGATAGACTGACCCCGTCCACAGCCTTACATGAAGCCAATGCACGCCGGAATACTCCGCCCTTAACCGGAAAATGCATCCGGAGGTCTTCCGTTTTTAAAATGGGGGTCGACGTATCCATCACGTACATACCGGACAGGCTTCCACCCAATGACCGGATGAAATTTCTACAAAGTCCGGTCTTACTTCTAGATGATGTGGTTCATAATCCCTCTCACTTCGAGGACAGAAACGGCAACCGGGCCGAAGTTCATTCAAGGCCGGCACCATGCCATCGATAGTAGTGAGTCGCGACTTTGGAACCCCATTGAGTCGCGGAATGGAACTTAGCAAACCCTGCGTATAGGCGTGTCGCGGATTGGCAAATAACTCCTTAGCACCTCCCCGCTCCACCACGCGCCCGGCGTACATAACACACACCTCATCACAAGTTTCGGCAATCACACCCAGATCATGTGTAATGAGGATAATGGACATCCCAAGGTCACGCTGCAGTGATTTCATCAAATCCAGAATCTGCGCCTGAATCGTCACATCGAGTGCCGTGGTCGGCTCATCGGCAATGACCAGTTCCGGGCCACACGCCAACGCAATGGCGATCACCACACGCTGCCGCATACCTCCAGACAATTGGTGCGGATATTCGGTGGCACGAATTTCCGGCGACGGAATGCCCACCTTATCGAGCATCTCCACCGCTCGATTCCAAGCAACGTCCGGATCGAGTTCATTGTGCTGGGTGAGTACTTCACAGATTTGTTTACCAATAGTATGCACGGGATTCAGGGCCGTCATTGGTTCCTGAAAAATCATACTGATCCGGTTCCCGCGAATAGACCGCATGTCATCACGTGGCAAGGTAGCGAGGTTCACCCCATCAAACTGCACGTTGCCCTGAAGAATCTTCCCCATCGGCTGCGGCAGCAACCGCATGATGCTCATAGCGGTGACGCTCTTGCCGCAACCGCTTTCTCCCACAATCCCCAATGTACGACCGCGCCGAACATCAAAGCTCACGCCATCCACCGCGGTCAATTGACCGGCATCGGTGTCGAACGCCGTGACGAGGTTGCGCACCTCCAGCACGTTATCTGATGCGGCGTCGGACACGTTAATCGAGCTTATACTTATCGAACACCCGAATCGACGCAGCCCCGGAAGCTTTGTCATCCTCCATCGCCTTGAGCGTACGGGCCTTTTCGTCCGAATCGATCCAGTGGATGTGGAATTCGAACGGCTCGCGACTCTCGCGCACGTTGTAATCCTTGGGATATTTCACCCAACGCCATTGGCCCACGCGATACCACGGGCGGACCCAACCGGGCACATAAGCGCCGTGGTCGTGAATTTTCTGGATCAACTTGTGCGACAATTGCGTGATCTCCTTAAGGTCTTCGCTTTCCCGATAGCGTTCGATCAACCCGTCAATTTCGTGATCGGCCATAAGGGTAAAGCTGTTGGTTACCGGCTTGGGCGTCAGGCCCGGCTTGAGTTTGCCATTGGCATCGTAGCGATCTGCCTTGTCTTCCTTGTAGGCGTTGTCCGAGTGGTAGGGTTCCCAAAAGCGAGGGTACATCTCCACGGAGGTGTTCAGCGCACCCAGCATCATCTCGTGCTTTTTCTCACTGATTTTTTTCCAAGCCGCCGTGCGTTCCATCACTTCCACTTGTAGCTCCACCCCAGCCTTCTTGGCTTCCTCCTTGAGAACAGTCATCACGCCGGCTTCATCCAGTCGCTTGTATGGCGTGGTAAAGACAAACGACAGTCGTTTGCCGGCGGGCGTTCTTAGGATGCCGTCCGGCCCCAGCTCGGTGTAGCCAGCTTTGGCGAACTGTTCCTTGGCTTTTTCCACCGAGAATGCGCGAGCCTTGAGGTTTGGGTGACTACGAGGTCCGTAACCATCGGCCACCGTCCGCATTCGTTCATAGTCGTTACGGAAACATTTTTCGATGACGGCAGAAAAGTTTAGGGCATAGTTCATGCCCACCCGAATATCCTGATTCGATAAAACCGGATGATTTGAATTCAACCGCACCGCCCAAGTCGGCCGGGGTACATCGTTGTGAAATTGAATCTTCTCCACATGCCCGTTCTCCACGAGCTCGTGGTCGTCCGGCAATTTCTCATACCAATATTCCGGCAAGGCCAAACCGTGCCAGTCGAGGTCGCCTTTCAGGAACAATTCAAACACCTTGGCCGGCTCCCGTACCACGGTCACCTTAATGGCATCGGGGTTAAACCGGTTCCGGAAAAAGCGCTTCTTGTCCGCCCACCAACCAGGCACGCGGGTGAGCGTGACGGATTCGCCGGACTTCACATTATCTGTTTTCACCTCATAAGCGCCCAATGTCGGTTCAAATTTGAACTGAAAATCCTCCACATATTGTTCGTCCAACTCGCCATAAAAATGTTCCGGCACCGGCCGCAAGCCGGCGATCTTTTCAATAACATCCGGTTTGGCCTTATAAAAACGAATCGAAAGCGTCTGCTCATCATAGATCGTCACGTTTTCAAATTTCTCATCACTGAAATAGTCATTATACCATGGCGCTTGAATGTGTTTACTACGCATCATGTAGAGACCAAAGAAGAAGTCCGTCACTTTGAGCGGCTTGCCATCCGAATAAAGCGCATCAGGATCGATCCGGAAGAACACCGTGCGCCCGTCTGGCCCATAAGCCCATTCCTTGGCCAGGCCAGGATAATACCCATCGCCATTCGGGTGCGGCATCACCAGATACACCGCGTTGTAATCGAGCATATAACTCCGAAACGCCCCATTGGCGTCCGGCCCCACAAACCGAAGTGTGCGCGGGTAGTCCGACGTGTATTCCATGAATGTGCCTCCCCGCTTGGCCTCAGGACTGGCAAACTCCTCCAACTCAGCTCCCGTCACCCATTCCAGTCCCGACGGTAAATCGCCGGGTTGAGCCACTGTGAAACCATCGGGATTGGCCTCGTAAAACTCCATCACATCTGGCGCGCTCTTCAGCGTCACGGCGCGGCCCACGGGTGGCGTGGGCACAACCGGCCCCGTTTGACCCGTTCCTCCATTGGCCAACGTCACGTTTTGCCGCTTCAATTCCGCGGCAAATTCCTGCGCAAAAACCTGCGCCATTTGCCGCACATGATCTTCACTCATCGCCGCAGCCGCCGCCGGTTTGTCGTCGCCTGTGGAGGCCGGTTTCTTTAACTGCTTTTGATTGCATCCCCCCGCCCAAATCAAGGCGGCGGCCAGAAGGAATCCTGTCAGTTTTGTTTTCATGTTATTCGTAGGTTGTAAATTTTTTGGGATCAAAGGCTTCCCGCACGGCTTCGCCGATAAACGTCACCAGCGTCAACACCATGACCATCGCTGTAAAGGCGGACAACACGATCCACGGTGCATGCAGGTTCGCCACGCCTTGTTGCAACATCCGCCCCCAACTGGGCGTACCGGACGGCAGACCAAACCCGAGGTAATCCAGTGCCGTGATCGATATGATCGCGGTGGCGACGGTGAATGGCATGAATGTCACTATCGTGGAAATTGTGTTGGGCAGCAAGTGATTAAAGATGATGCGCGGAGTGCTGGCGCCAAGCATCTGCGCGGCCGCCACATAGTCACGTGATTTTTCACGCAGAATGGATGTCCGCATGTAATACGTCATGCTCGTCCAGCTAAAGAGCACCATGATGATCAGCAGCACCAAAATCTTGAACCATGCGGGTAATTTAAACGGCAGGTCACTGATAGCCGCCACCGCAATGATGACCATGTAAAGGAACGGAATATTCTGCCACACCTCCACGGCTCGTTGCCCCAGCAAATCCACCCAACTCCCGTAGTACCCCATCAGACAGCCGATCACGACGCCGATCAGATAAACCACCAAGGTAAACATCAGCGCAAAGATCAGCGTAATGCGAAACCCGTAAAACAGGCGGGCAAAAATATCCTGCCCGATCGGATCCGTTCCTAAAAAATGGCGCGCCTCGAAATTAGGCGGCGACGGATGCTGCGTACCGTCGCCTATCCGTCGCGTTTCCTCCGGACTATACGGCACCAACGGCATCACCACAGTCCCTTTGCCGGCAGACTGAAAGTGCGCCTTTAACTCACGGTAATTCACTTCGTAACTGTATTCCTGACCCTCCGCATCCGTCTCCATCCCAAAATCCACGCCCGTGTGTGATGCGGCAAACGGGAGGGCCGGAAAATAGGTCTGCCCTTCATGCACCACAACCAGAGCCCGGTTGTTGACGAAAAACTGACCCAACAAGGAAATTGAAAACGCGCCCGCTAACAGGATCAATGACCAGTATCCACGTTTGATTCCATAAAACCGTTTTAGCTTGCGCAACGTCTGTGGATTAAACCGCAAGGTAGCGCACCATCCACCTCCCAATAACGCGCCCGCAGCCCCGACATACAGGAATCCTTGTTTCACTCCATTGATAAACCCCGCTCCGACCTCAGCGCTGGTCAGGAAAAATTGTCCATAAAGCCCACCCAGCAAACCGCCCAATAATCCACCGACTGCAAAGCCTACCATCAGCCCTACCAAAACCCACACGACTACCTCCCAAATGGGGCGTGCGGGGGAAGCAGTACTGGCATGATCCTCAATCATCAGTTGAATCGAACCCGCGGATCCACCAAGGCCACGAGAATATCCGAGATGATATTCCCCAAGAGCATCAAGGTGGCGGATAATAAAAAGATCCCCATTACCACCGGAATATCACGGTCCAAGACGGACTTAAATCCCAACAGCCCAAAGCCATTGATATCAAATATGGTTTCAATCAGAAAACTGCCGGCTACAAACAACGTGATCTGATGTCCAATGTTGGTCGCCAATGGAATTAAAGAATTGCGCAAGGCATGTCGTCGTACGGCCTGTGAAAACGGCACCCCTTTCGCGATGGCTGTGCGCATGTAATCTGAAGAGAGGTTGTCCATGAGA
>MPLT02227165.1_pt1 | contig 22928 bp, 24 predicted proteins | sample 1617391 | NCBI WGS metagenome assembly MPLT02 (sample SAMN05944800, study PRJNA350692) | marine metagenome | biome: marine; feature: ODZ; material: water; isolation source: 70 m water sample filtered on 0.2 um supor filter | place: Pacific Ocean | collected 2012-04-08 | depth 70m m
ATTGATGATTTTGCGCATCATCCAACTGCCATTGCAGAGACCCTTAAGGCCGCGCGTGCGCGCTTTCCAAAACGCCGGGTTTGGGCAATTTTTGAACCACGAAGTAACACGACGCGTCGGGCAGTGTTCCAGGACGATTTAGCGGGGGCCTTGTCCGAGGCAGATTCGGTGGTGGTGGCTGCGGTGGCCCGATTGGATCAACTGCCCGAGGATGATCGTTTGAATCCCGATGCACTCATAGAATCCATAAAGTCTGGCGGAACAGAGGCGGCTTATCTTCCGGATGCCGATGCGATTGCGACTCACGTGGTTGCGACCGCGAAACCGGGCGATGTGATCTGTGTGCTCAGTAACGGGGGCTTCGGCGGTGTACATGAAAAACTATTAGCCGGCCTTAAGGCTTAGGCCCTTCGAGCTTTGCTTCAGTGGCGCGACGGAGTTGGCCTGCGAGTGCCTGATGATATTCGCCGGTCATGCGTTTTAAGGAGTCTTCCACTTGTTTCCATTTTTCGCCTTTGTAATGGGCGATGGCGGTTTGCAAGTGAGCCCAATCACGCTCATCGGGGGTTCCCGCAATAGCGAACGCCGCCTGCCAGGCATGGATGGCTTCGGCGTGAGGGAAGGGAGTGAGATCCAAGAACGCTTCTGCGCGATCGGCGGCGTACTCGAACTGTTTGGGGGACAGTTTGATGGCAGCGTCGTATTCGCCGATGGCCTTTTCGATGATTTGCTGGGGTTTGATTTTATAATGCCGTGCGGCGGGTTTTCGGAAGGAGCAAAGCAGGGTGGCGTAATTATGTCTGTAAAGCGGCTCTTTGGGGTTGAGTTGAATGGCCTTGTCGAGCGCGCGGAATGCCTCCTGAATGCCGCGGGTTTGACGGGATTGCAGGGCAACGGTGCCGAGGTGGATGGCGAGGTTATTCAGGGCAGCGGCATTTTTTGGGTCGGTTTTAAGGGCCTGTTTCCATTGATCAATCGCCCCTTGGCGGTGATCAATGTGAGTGAGGAAACTGCCATAGGCAACGCGTGCCCGCGTGTGGTCTGGGTAGCGCTTCAGGAAATCCGTATACAGCTGTCGGATCGGGGACAGTCGGTCGCGGATGCGCAAGGCTAAGGCGTTCCGTTCGGTTTCGTTTTCCTGTATCCGATCGAGGTTGTTGTGAATCCAGGAAGTGATTTGGGTGATGGCCGTGTTGTCGGCCTGAAGAATTTGGGCGAATTCCTTTTCAGCATCGGCGGCAACCGGGAGAGGGCTCATGAGGCTAATCGCAATGATGAAAAGTAATCGGAGCACGCGTCGATGATAGCGCGCGGGATGAGGCTGGCAATCTTCTGTTTATAGAACTAGGGTTTGGCCATGCCTTTGGAGGATCATATTGGCGATATCTGTCGCAAGGCGCGGTTGCAAACTAAGACGGATTTGGCCCAATGCGCTGCGGTTGCCGGACTTGAGGTCGAGGAGTTGCAGGCTTGGGAGACTGAAGGGGCAATTGGGCGAGAGGTCCATGTGGCGGCCTTGGCTGAATTGGTGGGTTTAGATGCCGGAAAGGCCATGGAGGTGGCGAATGGCTGGGTTCCGGATGAGGTCGATTTATCGCGATGGGCGAAATTGCGCGTGATCACAACAGCTGAAGGGTTTGAAGTGAATAGCTTCGTGGTGTGGGATCCTAAGAGCCGTCAGGCGGCGGTTTTCGACACGGGCTGGTTTGCGGATGATATTTTTGAGTTGGCCGAGATCGAGGATTTGAAGGTCGAACATCTTTTGATTACTCATATGCACGGGGATCATGTGGCGGCGATGAGGGATGTGCGCAAGCGATGGCCTGAGATTCGATTACACACAAATAACATGGGGGCCCCGGAGAAGAGCCGATTGATGGAAGGGGAGACGATTAAGATAGGGACATTCAACATTACACCGCGGTTGACGCCGGGGCATGCGGCGGATGGGGTGACATATGTGGTTGAGGGCTGGGCGAGTGCTGCTCCAGCAGTGGCGATTGTGGGGGATGCGATTTTCGCGGGATCCATGGGGAAGGATTTCGAGACACCTGCCTTAGCACAAGAAAAGGTGCGATCGGAAATACTAGAATTACCGGAAGACACCCTTATTTGTCCGGGGCATGGACCCTTGACGACGGTTGGGGAGGAACGGGCGCACAATCCGTTTTTTTAATGTTTTGTCCCGCTTCTTCCTGTGAATAACATTGACCCCCCGTTGGGCCATTGCTACTTTGCGCGGCCCGGAAATCAGGAATCATGCGACATACAATCTCAGTCTTGGTGGAAAACACCTTCGGAGTACTCACGCGAGTGGCGGGGATGTTCAGTGGCCGCGGCTACAACATAGATTCACTGAACGTGGCTCCAACGCATGATCCTGAGAAATCACGCATGACCATTGTAACACGCGGGGACGACGCCACGGTGGAACAGATCGTTCGGCAGTTGTACAAATTGGTCAACGTGTTGGAGATCACTGATTTCCGCGAGCATGAGTATATCGATCGCGAGCTGGTGATGGTGAGGGTGAAGGCCACCGCTAAGAACCGTTCGGAGGTTATGCAGATCACGGATATTTTCCGCGCTAAGATTGTGGATGTGCAGTCGAAGACCATGACCATTGAGGTGACCGGTAACGAAAGTAAGGTTAACAAGTTTGTGGCTTTGATGGATAATTTCGGGGTGTTAGACCTCACGCGCACGGGCAAGGTTGCCCTGCCGCGTTCTTAATTTCATTTATCGCTAAAGAAAATGGCAGCAAAAGTATACACAGATAAAGACGCGAACCTGAAGGATCTTAAGGGTAAAACCTTGGCGGTGCTCGGGTTCGGTAGCCAAGGCCACGCGCACGCGCTCAACCTCAAAGAAAGCGGGTGCAAGGTCATCATCGGTCTCTACAAAGGCAGTAAGTCGCGCCGCGTAGCTAAACAAAAAGGCTTCGAGGTATATGACACCGACGAGGCTGTTCGCCGTGCGGATGTGATCATGGTGGGCTTACCGGACACCAAACAGGCCAAATGCTATAAGGAAGACATTGAGCCAAATCTGAAAAAAGGTAAGGCCCTCCTGTTCTCACACGGGTTTGCCATCCACTTCGGTGCGATCGTGCCGCCTAAGGATGTAGACGTGATCATGGTGGCACCGAAGGGCCCGGGCCACATTGTGCGCCGGCAATTTACCGAAGGCAAAGGCGTGCCGGCATTAGTTGCCGTTTATCAAAACGCCTCGCGGAAGGCCAAGAAGATTGCCTTGGCTTGGGCCAAGGGAGTGGGCGGTACTCGGGCTGGCGTAATCCAGACAACATTTAAGGAAGAGACTGAAACCGACCTGTTCGGCGAGCAAACCGTCCTTTGTGGCGGCGCCAGCGCGCTGGTGCAAGCGGGCTATGAGGTGCTCGTGGAGGCGGGGTATCAGCCGGAAATGGCGTATTTCGAGTGCTTGCACGAACTGAAGTTGATCGTGGATCTCATGAACGAGTCTGGCATTAGTGGTATGCGTTTCTCGATCTCCGAGACTGCTAAATGGGGCGACGTGAGCGTGGGGCCCAAGATTGTGGATGCTAGCGTGAAGCGCCGCATGAAGACCGCGCTGAAGGAAATTCAGAACGGGAAATTTGCCAAAGGCTGGATCAAGGAATACGAGGCTGGCTACAAGCAGTACAACAAATTGCTCAAAGCAGGTGAGAAACACGGCATCGAAAAGGTCGGGGCCCGCTTGCGTGGCATGATGCCTTGGATGGAAAGGCGCCGTATGGGCGGCTCACAAGGCTCCTATTAGGGGTAACTTGCTCCGTCTGGTCGCGTCTAACCAACGATGCGATCAGGCGGTGTTCATAAAAAACGCTCGCAAAACGAGCGATTCCCTACTATTTTTAAATCAATGAATGGGGGGGCATTCAGGGTATTTCTTCTGATATTAGCTACAACGGTTGGGCTGTGGGCTGATGGAGTCGCTGTACCTGCCGTGACCACTAATGCGATCACGACAGTGACCAATTCGGTCTCCATTACAACCAACTCACCATCAGTCAACACCAACACCGTTCTCGTTCCGGAAGTCGTCGGTTCGACCAATTCCCCATCAGTCACCACCAACACCGTTCTTGTGCCGGAAGTCATTGGTTCGACCAATGCGCCGCCAGTTGCCTCCAACACGAATGCCGTTGCCAAGGTGAAGCAGGAAATCCCGGCCAATTTGGGAGCTTTCTCGGTGATCCCGCGCAAAGATCCCTTTCGCTTAATCAAGCCGGAACCGGAGGGTGAAGCCGAGCCGGAGATCGTGGCGCCCAGAACTGTCGGCGTACCTCAATTGACGGGCATCTCTACCCTGCGTGGAAATTATCGAGCTGTTCTGCGCATCAGTCCTCCGCGCGGAGGGAAGGCCGAGTATGTTTTTCTGTCTGCGGGCGAGGAGTTGCACGGAGTGGAGGTTACAAAAATTGATCTTAGTCAGGGATTGGTGGAAGTGTTAGTGCGCGGGCAGACGTTTCCGCTGGAGCTGGATAAAAAAAGTGATCCTGGTAAAGGCAGTACCGTTTCCACAGTCCGTCCTTCAGGATCGAACTATCGGCCCGGCGTTGGCGGAGAGACCCAGAAACCAAGTAAGGCTGGGAATACCCCCAAGCCGCCGGCTCCAGGGAATGGACTGAAGCCAGTTCCCACGCGGAACACATCCTCGACACAGCCCAGCTTGGAATATCCTGCGCGGTTTGGAACTGGGCGCTTTGAACCGCCTCAGTTTGATCTGCGATTGCAAAAGCATCTTACGGACCCAGCCAGTTTGTCGACGCAACGGGAAATAGTGCGAGGCCAGGTTTCCTCGGAATCGCCCACGGACATTCCGAAACACGAGCGTTAATCAATTCCCGACAGCGATGCCACAAGGCGCGAGTATGGCGTCTTTCATGCCGTGAATGATCTTCTTGTCACTCGGGCATATCGTCGCGAGCACTCCGCCAAGATTCACATCGTTTTCACCCTGTACAAAATAATACGGGCACAAACGTGCGCGGCCTTTCATGGGGATCAGTTCATTCCGGTCAAAATCAAACCAAGAGTGTTGAACCGTGCGGGGTTTCTCGTATCGCTGTAAAATCCACGGAGTAGTTTCAAAGTGATCGATGGCTTCGTGAACGGCGGTAGCCCATTCGTTGTGTGAAAGGTCTGCTCCGAATCGCACGCTGCGGGCGCCCCAAGCGCGTTCGTTGAAGCCCGAAAGTTTCAGGATTAGATGGCGTTGTTTTTGGGATAAATCGGCAAGTTGCCGCCAGTCGGTTAATTCGAGGCCAGGAATGGCCGCATGTGGAGGGAGCGGGGCTGGATCGATGAGCCACGTTTGTGGGATTACGTTTTCCAGCAAACGCATGAATTTGCCGCCCAGCTCGCGCTGCCAAAACTCGCGCAGGTTGCGGTTCCAGAACAAGGCGAACAGCATTTTCTCCTCCAAATGTGTTTTGGGAGGAGCCGTAAGGTGTATGTCGCCTGCGATTGCGCGATCCAGTAATGCCTCTACGCGGGGGATGTTCGGCAGATCAAAAAGCTCAAAAAAACGATATGCCGAATCGCCATCAGCGAGATGGGATTCGTCCGGTTCACACACGGAAAACCGTGGGCCAAGCTGGGTTGCTAGCCATTCCATTTCAGGCCGATACGTGGCGGATTCTTGGGACACCATCAAATGCACTGATCCTGTTTCTTGGAAGATACTGGCAAATCCCTCCGTCATGCCGTTGCTTCCGCCAAGGGCGTTGGGATAGGTGGCGTTTAGCCAGCCGGTGAGGCCAATGCCGCCGGGCACGCTATCCAGCTCAGTAATATGCCAGCCGTTTTCAGTGAGTAAAATGTCCGGACGAATAACCCGGGGCAAAGCGGTCTTGAATGCCTCATCTCGCTGTCGCTCAATTACGCTGGCGGGTTTACCGTGTTCGAGCCATTCAGCTACCCATGCGGGTTGTTTGCCCGCTACGCTGTGCCGGTAGAGTAAATCGGCGGCGCGATAAAACTGATGTAACACACGGCCGAGTTGTTTCAGATCGCGGGAGAATTTTTCCTCCAGAGGGAACGCTTCCACGGGCATGCGCCATTCATGGCCCGCGAACAGGCCGTCTTGCGGGAGTTGATCCCGGATGGCCTTCGCTTGGTCGGCGGCCTGCATTAGGCGCGGGTGAGGCCGGCACCTTCGCCGAGCCATTTGTAGGTGGTGAGTTCGGCTAATCCCATCGGGCCGCGCGCGCCGATCTTGTCCGTGCTGATGCCGATTTCCGCGCCCATGCCGAATTCGCCGCCATCGGAGAAACGCGTGGAGGCATTCCAAAAGACAGTCGAGGAATCGGCTTCAAGCTGGAAACGACGGGCGGTAGCTTCGTCCTCAGTGACGATGCATTCGGTGTGGCCGGAGCCGTGTTCGTTGATGTGAGCCAAGGCGCCATCGGCGCCATCGACTACGCGTACTGAGCAGATGAGGTCTAAGTATTCTGTGTCCCAATCCTCATTCGTAGCATTCACGGCAAGGTCGCCGAGGATTGCCTTGGCTTGTGGGCAACTGCGCATTTCTACGCCTTTCTCAGCCAGAGCTTGGCCAACGGCGGGGAGGAGTTTTTCAGCGCATCGGGTATCCACCAACAGTGTTTCCATGGCATTGCAAACGCCAGTGCGATGCGTTTTAGAATTCACAGTGATTGCCACAGCTTTGTCGGCATCGGCGGCCCCGTCGAGGTAGACGCTGCAAATGCCTTTGTAATGTTTGATGACCGGGACGCGCGAGCACTCGGCAACTGCGCGGATCAGCCCCTCACCGCCGCGGGGAATACAGAGGTCAACGAGTTCGGTGAGGGCCAGTAATTCGGGGATGGCCGCGCGGTCGGTCGTTTGAACAACTTGAATCGCATCGGCCGGAAATTCGTCGCATGCGGCTTGTCCCGCCTCAACCATTAGTCGCGCAATGATTTGATTCGAGTTCAGTGCTTCCTTGCCTCCGCGTAGGATGGTGGCATTTCCGGATTTAAAACAAAGCCCAGCCGCGTCCGCTGTGACATTGGGGCGCGACTCGTAGATCATCACCACGACCCCGATCGGACACGCGACCTTTTTCAATTTTAAACCACTGGGGCGTTCCGTTTCGGCCAACATCCGTCCCACTGGGTCGGGCAGTTCGGCTACCTCTCGTAATCCTTGGGCCATGCCGGTAATGCGCTGTTCATTTAGCAACAAGCGATCCATCATGGATTGAGACAGTTTCATTTCCTGTGCCGTTTCCATATCCAGAGCATTGGCAGTCTGGATGGCCTCTACTTGAGCCTCTACGGCGTCGGCCATTGTTTTGAGGCACAGGTTCTTTTGATCTGTATTCAAGCGCGGCATGAGGCGAGCGGCGTTTTTAGCGGCCGTCGCCAGCGCAGTCATGTCTTCAGCTAAATTCATCGGGAAGGGCAGGGTAGCTCGTGGTCGAGGCGGGCAAAAGTCAGTTTTCAGTAATCATTACCAAAGTGCCTTCAGGAACGGCATTAAAAAGAGGCAGCAGATCAGTGGCCCCAAGGTGAATACAGCCTTTCGAATTGGGTTCGCCTAATCGGGATTCGTCTCCTGTGCCATGGATATAAATGTAGCGTTGATGGCTGTCGACCTTGCCACCGGAATTAAAATCAGGCTCCAAGCCTTCCAGCCACAGAATGCGATCGGTGATGAGTGCAGAGGGGTCGCCTTTGCCGTCATGGCGAACCGGCTGACGTCCTTTAAAGACCGTGCCGATGGGTTCACCGGCACCTATTTTTTCACTGATCCGATGTAGTCCCAAGGGGGTTTGAAAGGAGCATTCCTGTTGGCCTGTGCCGTTAGTGGCGGTGGAGGCGGTCAAGGTTTTGGCTTGGTCGCCGTGATAATGGGTCAGTGTTTGGCAAGAGACTTGGACATGGAGGCAGTGCTCAGTTGGGGGATGCCCGTGCTGATCGCAGGCCTCCTGAAATGCTGTCGGCAGATTCATTGGAGAATTGGCTTAATGTCTTCGTGTGGAATGATGCGACGTGTGCGGTTGCCGTCGACGCCCAAATGAAGGCCGTCTGAACGCCATTCTATTTTGCTCCACTTGGCGGCGGCTTCTTCCGGTGTGCGCACGACATCGATTTCACCAATTCGGCCGGGCATGAAAAACTTGGGTTGGCGGCGGCCGATGTACACGCGCAGTCGCACGGATTTGCCATCCATGTGCGGTTCCAAAAAGACATGAGCACCCAGAGCGGGTTCGTCGAACTCGCCATCACTCCAGAGGAGTGTGACACTGTGTTCCAGGGTCACCATTTTTTTGCGTTCAGTAAGGACGGTGCCGGTGCCGTACCCGATCATCAGGCAGACGAGTGCCACCAAGACGAATTCCGGTAATTTTTTGGGGAGTCCCATCAGTTGAGTTTCTTGATCAGAACCTTGGAGTTTCGGCCCTGTTCTTGATGGGTCGACTGCCGTGCGGCGGGCAAATCATTGGGTGAGCCTTCCGCGTAGCCTAATTTATTGGTGAAAAACGCGAAAGATTGTGTGGAAAGTGTGACTAGCTTTTCGAGGCCGTTTTCGCGGGCTTTGTCCTCAATAAATTGAACTAGTTTTTGGCCAATCCCTTGATTGCCGTGTGAAGGATTAACGAATAGATGGGCCAGTTCGCCGACGCCTTCTTCAGAATGCGTGTGTAGCGCCACACAGGCAACCGGGTTGTCGTCGATCTCGAATAGGAAATAATCCTCGAGTAATTCCTCGATGGCTTCTTCGCTGCGAGCAACTAAGCGCTCTTCGTTCATGGCTTCACGGGAAAGGCGATGAATACTTGCGGCGTCCTTCTTTTTTGCCGGTCTGATTTGTCGGTATTCGTAGGCGTACACGAGAGTGCCAATGCCTTCATTGGAAAACACTTCAGCCAGAAGGCCTTCGGTTACGAGGCCGTTGATCAGATGGGCGCGAGGCACGCCGGCGGCGCAAGCCTCGGCGGCGTGCCGGGCTTTGGAGCGATGTTCTGCTGGGATCCGTTCGGGCTCATCGGAAAGTGTGGCTTGCAGTTCTGTGGAGAGAACCTGACGGACGATAGCCCCGTCACGTTGCAGGCCGTCTGTGGTAGAAATGAAAATTAATTTGGTGGCCCGTAACGCCTCGGCGACGCAATGGGCGACCGAATCGCTGTTTAGTCGAAACGTATTGCCTTCGCCATCGAACCCAAGCGGAGGAATTACGGGCGTGATGCCTTGGGCTAGGAGGGTTTGCAGGAGTTCAGTGTCGATGCGCTCCACTTGGCCGGTGTTTTGATGGTTCGTGCCGGCTAGGATGCCGAGAGGTTGGGCTGCTACAGCGTTGGCGTTGGCGGCGCGCAGATCGTTGGTGGCAAAGCCTTCAAGGATCTCATGGGTGAGGCCATTAGCCGCGGTAAGAGCCAGCTTCAAGGTGACATCATCAGTGACGCCCGTGCCATCGAGATTACTCGGAGTGAGAGATTGTTCCTCGGCCAGCTGTGAAATTTGCTCGGCGGCGCCGTGGATGAGCACGACCCGAATGTTCAATGATCGCAGGACGGCGATATCGAGCAGGAGGTTGGCGAAGTTAATATGCGACACGACTGCGCCATCAGCCGCGATCACGAAGGTCTTTTCGCGAAAGCGCGGGATGTATTGCAGGATGCCTCTGAGGTCAGTCGGTTTCACGTCGCCAATATCGGGTCGGGAATATCAGGAGAAAGCCGTGTGGGTTCAACGCAATTCTCGTAGGGCGTTCAGGCAGCGTTCGTTTTCTGCTGGGGTGCCAATGGAAATCCGGATCCATTCGGGGAGTTGATAGCCGGCCATTGGGCGTGTAATGACGCCCCGTTCCTGGAGTTTTTGGAATGTGCCGCCGCCATCACCGACGTTTGCTAAAATGAAATTGGCGTGTGAAGGCACGGTTTCAATGCCCATTTCGTCGAGAGCTTGTTCAAAAAACTGCAAGCCGTTGGCGTTATTGGCGCGAGTGGCTTCAAGATGTGCAGTGTCGTCAATCGCCGCCAGCGCGGCTACTTGAGCCATGGCGTTGAGATTGAAGGGTTGGCGGACTTTTTCCAGTGCGGCAATGAACTCCGGATGGCCGATGCCATAGCCAACGCGCAGTCCGGCCAAGCCGTAAATCTTGGAAAATGTGCGCATTAGGAGAAGGTTCGGTTTTTCCAGCAGTCGAGGAATGAGGTCGAGCGGTCCATCAAGAAACTCGAAATACGCCTCGTCTACAACCAGCAACGTATGGTCCGGAACAGCATTTATGAGGGCCACAACATCATCGTGCGAGGCGAGTGTGCCGGTTGGGTTGTTCGGGTTGGCGACGAAAACAATGCGGGTATCGGGCGTGATGGCCTCCGCCATGGCGTGTAGGTCGTGACCATATTCCTTGGCTGGCGCCGTGATGCAATTTGCGCCGGTGAGATGGGCCACGATTGGGTAGATGGCAAAACAATATTGGGAGACCACAATGTTCATGCCGTGGCCAAGAAGGGCGTGTGCGACGAACTCAATGATCTCGTTGGACCCGTTTCCGAAAATCAGTTGGTTGGTATCCACGCCGAGCCGCTCGGCCATGGTGTTGCGCAGATAGAAGGCGTTACCGTCTGGGTAAAGGTGGGTTTGGGTTGCCGTTTGCTGCATGGCCTCTATCGCCTTAGGTGAGGGGCCAAGAGGGTTTTCGTTGGAAGCGAGTTTAATGAGCCCGTCCAAGGGGAGGCCGAGTTCGCGGGCGACTTCCTCCAGAGGGCGGCCGGGTTGATAGACCGGCAAGTTGGCCAGTTGCGGGTTGAGTTGCATCAGCCCATCCAGTTAGTTCGACTGCTCTTGCCGATCTCAGTGATTTCGCCCGTGGAATGTTTGGCAATATAAATGGTTATGCTGGCGGCGGTGACAAAAGTGCCAATCATGACGGCGGCCACAAACCAACTCGGGAAGGCTCCCACCGCAAGGGCTTCGTACAATGTGCCCGCTGAATTGATCTCGTTGCCGTTGGGGGGATGCATGAAAATTTTGGTGATCCAAGCGGAGAGAATGATGGTCGCAATGAAGGCGTAATTACATTTCAGGCGGCGACCGATCGATTCAAACATACGCTCCTTGAACGCGGGCACAAGAAGGTCTTCGGCAACCAATTTGCGCCAGTTGCCCTCGAGTTTTGGTTCCTCGCGGAGCAGCACAGGGGTTAGAAAGTGAGCCTCGAGCATGCGAACACGGGCGCGAAAAGCGTCGTAGAACCGATAGCGCCGCGCTTCAATCCAGAGCATGATCGTCACAATGGCTAGGTTAAAAAAGAAGATGAGATGCGGCACGGTTTCAAATGAAAACGCGACGGTAAAAATTGTGCCGGTCGAAGTAATGGCCCACGTAGTGGTGGTGTCGAGCCGTTGACGCCAAACCATCATGAGGCCGATCTCGCCCCGGTAAAAGTGCGACATAGCCGTGATATAGCCCTGGTCTGGGGATGGTTCCCCATGCAGCGCGTCCAAGACATCGGTGTCTTCCCCGTATTCGGGCATGCGGAAAGCCTATCACGAAAATAGACCTAGTTGCCAGCTTCGATCTCTGAGGCGATATGCCGGGCCAGTTCGACGAGATCGAGGTCGTGGCGGAGGTCGCCAAACTTGAAGTCAGGCAAGCCGCTTTGATCATGACCGGTGAGCTCTCCGGGGCCGCGGAGCTTGAGGTCGGCCTCGGCCACTTGAAAGCCGTCATTGGTTTCCTCCAACACCTTGAGGCGGTCGTTGGCTTCATCGGATTTTCCGGTGGTGAGGAGAATGCAGTGGCTGTCATGCACTCCGCGGCCAATCCGTCCTCGCAACTGGTGCAGCTGGGCGAGGCCGAATCGGTCGGCGTTTTGAATGAGCATCAAATTGGCGTTCGGCACATCTACGCCCACTTCCACCACGGTTGTGGAGAGCAGGACTTGCAGCCGATTTTCATTAAAGGCCCGCATGGCTTGTTCCTTTTCCTCCGGTTTCATTCGTCCGTGGAGTACTCCGACCTGGTGCGGGGCGAATTCCTCGGCAAGCTTGCGCGCCTCTTTGGTCACGGCCTTGATGCCGGCAGCCGTGTCTTCGTTGTCAACCCGCGGGAACACCACATAGGCCTGTCGACCTGCATTGAGCTGCTCCTTCATGAACTCGAGAATTTTCGGCCATCGATCCGGTGTGCGAATGTGAGTGCGGATCGTGCCCCGACCTTGGGGGAGTTCATCGATCACCGAACAATCAAGATCGCCATATAGTGTCAGGCCCAGTGTGCGCGGGATGGGGGTGGCGGTCATGACCAGTAAATGAGGGAAGTTCCCTTTGCGTAGGAGCTGGTCGCGTTGGCTGACGCCAAACTTGTGTTGCTCATCAATCACCACAAGGCCGAGGTCTTCCATGGAAAACGAATTCTGAAACAACGCATGCGTGCCGATGGCCAGCGTGCGCTCTCCGGATGCGAAAAGTGGTGTATCAGATTCCTTGTGGCTGCCTGTATGCAGGCGAATACGAACAGGCAGGTGGCGTAGCCATTTCGTAAAATTGCGGTGATGTTGCTCGGCAAGAATTTCCGTAGGCGCCATCAGGAGCGCGTTATAGCCGCTTTCCAAGGCGCGGAGGATTGCGAGGCCGGAGACGGCAGTCTTCCCGGAGCCTACGTCACCTTGCAGCAGGCGGCGCATGGGATGTTTGCCGGCAAGGTCGGCCTCGATCTCCATGGACACCGTGCGTTGTGCGTCGGTAAGCTGAAAGCCGACCGCTTGAAGAAATGGTTGCGTATAGGAGGCGTCGCCGCCACAGGGTAGGGCTTGGGCCTTAGATTGGAGGTTATTCCGCCGCCGCCGAAGCTGGCATTGGAGGACGACAAATTCGTCCAAGGCCAAACGCCGCCGAGCAGCGGCGGCATCATCGAGTTCGATTGGGAAATGCAACGCTCGGATAGCCTCGGCGCGATCGGGCAGTCCGGCGGCGTTATACGGAGGAGCATCAATTAATCGAGTGTGTTCCTCTACGATTTCGTGCATGAAACGGCGCAGCCAGCGTTGGGATAGCCCCTCAGTGAGCGGGTAGACTGGTACGATCCGGTTGACATGAACCGGCGCGTCCTCGTCATTTTCAATAATCTCCGTCTCCGGATGATCGACCGAGGGGCTTTTGCCCTTAGAAAGTTTGCCATAGATCAATACATCGTCGCCCACCTTGAAGTAGCGTGAAATGTAGGTGATATTCCACCAGCGACAGGAGACGTGGCCGGAGTCGTCTTCGAGAACAAACTCGAACAACGTACGGCCGCCGCGAAGGCGTTTGGTGCCGGACACGGTGATGCGGCCTCGTGCCAAGGCGGGTTCCTCTGTGGAGAGTTCCCGGATCGGCCGGATATCACGCCGATCCTCGTATCGTCGGGGTCGCAGGAGTATAAGGTCGCCGAGGGTCTGGCATTTGATACGAGCCAGTTGCTGACAGCGTTCCGTGTTGATGCCTTTCAAGTGAATAACAGGCGTATCCAGCGGATTATCTGGCGGCATCTCCTCGGGCACGACGTGTTTATAGACAAGGTCGTTGACTGGCCCAAGGCGAACATTTTAACACTTTGCCCCGCGAGGCTTTCCCGCCATGCTCCTGCCGTGGCTCATGAGTCGGATACAGTGGAACGGTTATGGCAGGATTATGCCGGGTTGTTTCGTGGGTTTGATGACCTCACACTGGCGCGTTGGATGGCTCAAACATTGAGCCAATTGCAGGGCAAACTTTGGCGCATGTCGCATCCTTTGGTGGCTTCCTACCGGCTTGCGGCAATGGTGGGCCATGATCGCCAAATCTGGCATCAGCGATTGGTGAATCCGCCAGTTGATTTCCCAGCGGCCGAATGTTGCCGGGCCCCACTGTTGCCGATGGTGACGCGGGATGTGCTGGAGAATGGATTGATTTGTCTTCACTGTAATGGCACGGCCTTGCCGCTGGAGGAATTGGCGGACGGATCGCTGAGAGAACGGCTCTCGAAGTGGGCTGAAGATTATTCCAGCATTCATGGCGTGGCGCATTGGGACGAAATACGTCAGAATAAACACCCGAATTACGAGCAGGCCTTTGAGAGTGCCGCGCAACAAAGTGAACGACTGCTCGCCTACCAAGGCGTCGAGTTGGCACCGGCGTTGATGGAATTTTTTCCGGCGGTGATTTGGGAAGATCAGGACGAATGCCTTCAGGTAAGGCCGGAGGATATTATCACATGAATGGATCAGGAGAACCGCAGGTAGCCGCACCGCCGTCCAGTAGCGGGTCAAAGTGGGCCAAGCGGCTTGGAATTGGCTGCGGAAGCTTGATCGCTTTGGCACTGGTTGGCGTGCTTCTGCTAAATTGGGGAGTGAAACGACTGGTGGTGGGTAAGATTGAGTCAGAGCTGGAATCGCAAGGTTGGCGCGCGAATGTGGGCGACTTCAATTATTCCATCGCCAACAAGGAAGTGGAGATTCGAAATTTTACCGGGGTGCCGATGGACGCCAAGCAAATAGAGGAAGTGGGGGAAGTGCATGTTGATCATGTGCGGGTGCGGTTTGATAATTCTCGGGAAGATAAATTGGGTGAGTTGGAATTGCGTGGTGCCAAGGCGCGATTCGGGAAACTTGACGAGGTGAGGCTTTTGCCGGAGAAGAATATTTCGGTCAAAGGTTTTATTTTTAATAATCCCGAGGAGTTTGGAGGGGGGCCGTTATTGAATTTTAAGGAGATTGAACTGGAGTACGGAGATCCGAAGGTCAAGGGGCGGGAACACTTTCAGACCGTGCTCATTGATGTCACCCGGTTAAATATCGTGAAAAACAAGCAGGGACTGTGGTTGACCGATTTGATGCCCAAGGCACAGGAGGCGATTCGAAAGAATGAAGATTCTCCGGCTTCCCCGACGGTGAGCCAACTTACTATTCGGATCGGTGAGATTGCCTTTCAGGATTTATCGGTAGGTGGCAAACCAAAGGTGATCAAAATGAATCGTACGATCAAAGTGGAAAACAATCCCAAAGATTACGAGCTTGGGGTGTTTCTGCAATTGGTTGGGGTTGTATCCGAGGCCAAACGGCGGTCGGGCCACTAAATCTTCACAGCGAACTTTTCGTTCTTCTTCACACTTTCGGCAAAGCCGGCCATAAGTTGCGGGATTTGCTCAAGGTCCTTGAGGTTAACTACTTCGACCGGCGAATGCATGTAGCGATTCGGCAGGCTTATGAGGGCGCTGGGGATGCCGCCGCGGGTCCAGAAAACTGCGTCGGTATCCGTGCCGCTGGTGGCACTGACGGTTTCGTGCTGTAACGAAATCTTCGCCTTCGAGGCGACTTGTTCCAAGCGTTTGACCACTTCAGGGTGATTGCAAATGCCATGGGTGATCGTCGGGCCGTCCCCCATTCTGATGTCGCCGTGGGTTTGCTTGTTGATGCCCGGATAATCGGTCGCGTGGGTGACATCGACGACTAGGGCCGAATCGGGTTTGAGCGAATAAGCGATCTGACGTGCGCCGAATAGGCCCACTTCCTCCATGGTGTTGGAGACCGCGCAGACTTCGGCGTTCAGTTTCTTTTTAGAGTTGGCTAGTAGTCGTAATGCTTCGGCGACCGACCAGGTGCCGATGCGATTGTCGAAGGCGCGGGCTACGGCGATGTCCTTGTGCAGAATCTCGAAGTTTTGATTTACCGTGATAGGGTCGCCAATGCGAACACGTTTCTCCGTGGCTTTGCGGGAATCGCAGCCAATGTCGATGTATAAATCGGTGATCTTCGGTGCCTTGGGTTCGCCGTTCACTCGCTGCATGTGTGGCGGTGGATTTCCGACCACGCCGAGCACGGGGCCTTTGGCGTTATGCACCGTCACTCGCTGGGCTTTGCTGACAATGGCGTCCACGCCACCCATGCGTTTCACATAAATAAAGCCGTTGTCGTCAATGTAATTGACCGAAAGGGCGATCTCATCGGCATGGCCGGCGAGCATGATGCGCGGTCCGCCGCCTTTGTTCAGGGTGGCGACGCAGTTGCCGTATTCGTCATGATGGGTTTCATCGGCGAATTGGGAGACGTAATCGAGCCACACACGTTGGCCGCGAGTTTCGTAGCTGGTGGGGCTGGGGGTGTTGACGAGTTCCTTGAGAAAGGCGAGCGATTCCTTGCGCATGGACGAAGGTTGCATGCGTGGCGGAGTGGCGTCAATGCTCGACGCTGGCAAGGGGTTTTGTTAGTAACGCGCCGTGCGTGCCAAGCTTATTGCCGAAGCCAAATTGGTGGTCGTGAAGCTCGGGACCGGCATCTTGACCGATCGCCGGAACCGGCTGGCTTCGTCGCGCATCAAGCAAATCGTCGCACAGGTGGCTCGAGCACGGAAGGCAGGTCGGGAGGTGGTGCTCGTTTCTTCGGGAGCAGTGGCCGCAGGTATGGAGGCGTTGGGTTACGAGAAACGCCCCGCGCGACTCGAGGAATTACAGGCCTGCGCCGCTGTGGGCCAGTCGCGGCTGATGGCCGTGTATCAGGAGCTTTTTGCGGCGCACGAAATTCAGGCAGCGCAGGTGCTGCTGACCCATGCCGATCTTCAGGATCACGATCGCCATCTCAATGCGCGTAATACCCTTATGGCGCTGTTGGCGCGTGGGGTTGTGCCGGTGATTAACGAAAATGACGCCGTGTCCTTCACGGAGCTGACCGTGGGTGATAATGACAAATTATCGGCCTTGGTGGCGGCGTTGTTACCGGCGGATTTATTGGTACTCCTCACCACGGCGGAGGGATTGGTGCGCAATTTTGGCAAGGCCAATGCGAAGCTGGTTCCGACGGTGAAAAAGATCGATGCCGCTACGCGGAAACTGGCTGGCGGCACGCAGAGTTTCACTAGCGTGGGAGGGATGGCCAGTAAGCTGAAAGCGGCAGAGATTGTAATGCGCGCCGGTATACCAATGCTGATCGGCAATGGGGTGCAGCGCGGCGTGTTGACCAAGGTGCTAGCGGCCGAAGCGGTGGGTACATTTTTTTTGCCAGGCGAGGCAAAGTTAAAGGGGCGTAAGCGGTGGATCGCTTTTTTTCATCACCCACAAGGAAGCATGGTAGTGGATGATGGCGCCAAGGCTGCCCTGCGAGAACGGGGGATGAGTTTGCTGGCTCCGGGCGTGATGGAATGCGAAGGCGATTTTGAGGCCGGGGATGTGGTGGGAATTTGTGACCGTCACGGGACGGAGTTCGCTCAAGGCGTGGCAAAATATTCGCGTGAGGCGATGGAGAACAATCCCGGCAAGGTGGTGGTGCACCGGGATCATTTGGTGGTGCTTTGATGGCGCGCAGAAAGAAACAGCCAATCGAGGAGCTCCGTGTGGTCATGTCTCGGCTGCGTGCGCCGGATGGGTGTCCTTGGGATCAGGAGCAGGATCATCGGAGTATCCGCCTGAACGCCGTGGAGGAAGTCTACGAACTCGTCGACGCAATTGAAGCGGGGGACGACGGAGAGATGTTGGAGGAGTTGGGTGACTTGCTATTGCAGGTCGTGTTCCACGCACAGATGGCGGGTGAGCGCGGGGCGTTTAATTTCGACGACATTGCTCAAACGATTACGGATAAATTGATTCGTCGGCATCCCCATGTCTTTGGTGATGCGAAGGTGAAGGATGTGGATGGGGTTTGGAACCAATGGGATGCCATCAAGCAAACGGAAAAAGTGGGTACGGCAAATGAACGCAAATCCGCCTTTGACGGAATCCCTCGGCATCTGCCGGCCCTAATGAGGGCGCATGAGGTGGCAAAGCAAGGGCGCAAATACGGGTTATTGTCGAAAGGTCGACGAGGCGGTGCCAAGCGCGCTCTGGGGGAGGAATTATTTCGGCTGGCGCAAAAGGCACAGGCGAATGGTTGGCAGGCCGAGGCGTTACTCCGGGCGGAGACCGAACGCCGTGAAAAGGCGTTGCGCAAAAAGGAGAAGGCTGGACAACGCGGCAAGCGGGCCTAATTTGACGAAAGATTTTATGAGTGACCCACGATACGATAAGTTGGCCAAGTTATTGGTGGAATATTCCTGCGCCCTGAAAAAGGGAGAGAGCGTGTTTATTGATGTGGCGGATATCCCTGATCGCATGACCATTGCGCTGGTCCGGGCGGCGCGTAAGGTGGGGGCGAATCCAATCGTGGAAACGCGTCAATCGCGCGTGGTGCGCGAATTGGTGAAGGGTACGACCGATTCACATGCGAAACTGACCCGTGATGTGGAACTGCATCGGATGAAGAAAGTCCAGGCGTACATCGCCATTCGTGGCGCGGAAAACACCAGCGAACTGAGCGACGTGCCACCCAAGGTGATGCAGGCTTATTCGAAGGCCATGCGGCCGGTGCTCAATTATCGCGTGAACAAAACCCGCTGGGTGGTTCTGCGTTGGCCAACACCGAGCATGGCGCAGGCGGCAAATATGAGCACGGAGGCGTTTGAGGATTTCTATTTTGATGTCTGCACCTTCGATTACAGTCGGATGGCCAAGGCGATGAAACCACTGGCCAAGCGGATGACTAAGGCCAAGGAAGTGCGATTGGTAGGTCCGGGCACAGATCTCACTTTCAACATCGCGGGGATGCCGGCGATTCCCTGTGCGGGCGATCGGAATATTCCGGATGGTGAGGTGTTCTCCTGTCCCACCAAAAAATCCTGCAACGGGACGATTCAGTTCAACACCCCCACGCTTTATGCAGGGACGAAGTTCGAAAACGTTAAGTTGACCTTAAAGGATGGTAAGGTGATCGAGGCGACCAGCAATAACACTAAGCGGTTGAACGAGATTCTGGATACCGATGCCGGAGCGCGGTATATCGGCGAATTTTCGCTGGGTGTGAACCCGTTTGTGATGAACCCGATGTGCGATATTTTGTTTGATGAAAAGATCGGCGGCTCGCTGCACTTTACGCCGGGGCAGGCATACAAGGAATGCGACAATGGAAATCGCTCGGCGGTTCATTGGGACATGGTGCTAATCCAGCGCAAGGAATGGGGTGGAGGCGAGGTGTGGTTCGATGGCGAACTCATCCGCAAAGACGGTTTGTTCTTGCCGAAAGATCTGCAGCCGCTGAATCCGAAGAATCTGAAAAAGGCCTAGCTCTTTTTTAGCAACGCGAGGAATTCCTTCATCGCGGGCGAGAGGACCTTGCTCTTTTTGTGGACGGCCGCCAACGGTCGGTAAAACTGTTCGTCCTCAATTTCTACCATGGCGATGGTTTTCTTGGTGACTTCCTGAGCCACCGGGCTGCGCGGTACAATGGAAATGCCGGCGTCAATTTCAACGGCGCGTTTAACAGTCTCGATGTTGTCGAATTCCATGGCGTGATCCACCTCCACATTGCGATCGCGCAAAATTTTATCAATCGCCCGTCGGGTTGGAATATCGGGCTCGAAGGCGATGAATTTGTGTGAGGCGATTTCCGAGAGTTTCACCCTAGGCTTCTGTGCCAGAGGATGATCGGGGTGGCAAATGAGCACCAGCATGTCTTCGGCCAGAGAGGTAACATGGAGGCGCGGGTCTTTTTGCGGATAAGCCACCAGGCCGATATCTGCCATGCCGGAAATGATATCTTCGTACAGCTGTGTCGCTCGTCTGTATTCTACGGACACATTTACAGTGGGGTGTTTCTTGAGGAATTTTTTCAAGTAAGGCGGCAGCTCGTGGAGGCCGATACTGTAGATCGTTACGACCTTGATGGTGCCGGTGACGACATTTTGGACCTCTTGAATTTTATGGCGAAGCTCGTCGTAGGATTGCACGATTTGCTTACTGTATTTGTAGAGCGTCTCGCCTTCCTTGGTTAGCGTGAATCTCTTTTTGCTCCGTTCAATGAGAGCGGCAGCGAGCTTTGTTTCCAGAGAGGAAATTTGTTGGCTGACGGCTGATTGCGTAACGCCGTTGATCTGGGCCGCCTTGGTGAAACTCGTGGTCTCCGCCAAGTCGCAAAACACCTTCAGGCTCTCAATCTGCATGGCTGAAGTAAATCAGTTCAGCTTATGAAGTCAATTAGAAGGCAGGTTTTTGCCGGTAAACGAATCGGGAAGTAGGGTCTGGATGTTTGTGTGAGAAGGGGGCTGAGGTTGGTTGATGTCCACTAGGATCAACTCTGCATCTGCCGCATATTCGGCAATGATTTGCCGGCAGGCTCCGCATGGGGCCGCCCCGCCGTCGGAGGCAATTGCCAATTTTCGAAAGGAGTGATGGCCGGATGTGAGGGCATTGAAAATGGCAACCCGTTCGGCGCAGCAACTGAGCCCGTAACTGGCACTCTCGACATTGGCGCCATGAATGATGGCGCCCGCGTCGGTGAGGAGCGCTGCGCCGACTTTGAATTTGGAATACGGAGCTTGCGCGAGTTCGCGCGCTTTTATGGCTTCAGCGGCGATGTCAATGGGATTACTCATAACGGCGTGCAAATTCGGTAAGTAGGTTACCGGCGGATTGGCTGGCGGTGGCGCCGGTGGAAAGCACCTCTTCATGGTTAAGGGCATCGTCAGTCAGTCCGGCGGCGGCATTGGTAATGCAGGAGAGGGCAGCAACCCGCAGGCCGCATTGGTGGGCTACGATGGCTTCCGGGACGGTGCTCATACCCACGGCGGCGGCGCCGAGCTTTCCATAAGCTCGGACTTCGGCGGGAGTTTCGTAGTTGGGGCCGCTCACGGCACAATACACGCCGGAGTGGAGTTTGGTTTTGGTTTTGCGGGCTGCCGATTGCAGAATTTTGGTGAGGGAAGGATCATAGATCTGGGTGAGATCCACAAACCGTTCCAGGCCGGGTTGTGCCGGGCCGCGTAGTGGATTGTCGCCCATGAAATTCAGGTGATCCTTGAAGGCCATGAACTCGCCGGGTTGGTATTTGCGATTGATTCCCCCGGCGGCGTTGGTGAGCAGGAGGGATTCAATGCCGTATTCTGCGAGCACCCGGATGGGCAGGGTAATCGCCGTCATTGAATGGCCCTCGTAATAATGAGCCCGACCTTGGAGGATTAGAATTTCGGTCCCGCCCAGGTGGCCGATCAGGGCCTGGCCGGAATGGCCGGGAACACTGGGCGAAAGAAAACCGGGCAGTTTTGTGTAGGCAACGGTGGCCGCAAGAGTGGCTTGTTTGGCGACCGCATGGAAGCCGCTGCCCAGCACGATGGCGAGCTTGGGGCGCAGTGAAGCGGCGCGTCGTAATGCGCTGGCGGCTGTTTTCGGATTGACTTTGCCTCTCACTTTAGGCGGATTCATTCTTTCCGGACGGCGCGTGGCTGTCCATGTTTTATTGATCCCATGAGCGTGGAACTGAGCAATGAAGAAATTAGCCGTTATTCGCGGCACCTGATTTTGCCTGAAGTGGGCATGGCAGGGCAGAAGAAACTGAAAGGCACCAGTGTGCTGTGCATTGGCACCGGCGGATTGGGTTCGCCGATTGCTATGTATCTGGCGGCGGCCGGGATTGGCAAGATTGGCATCGTGGATTTTGATGTGGTGGACTATTCGAACCTCCAGCGTCAGATTATTCACGGCACTAATGATGTGGATCGGCCGAAAGTGCAGTCGGGCAAAGAGACGTTGAATTCCATCAACCCGCAGGTGGAAGTGGTGATCCACGAGACGATGCTGACCTCGGACAATGCTTTTGAGATCATCGGGCCATACGACATCGTCGTGGATGGCACGGACAATTTTCCCACACGGTATCTCACCAACGACGCCTGTGTGTTATTGAAGAAGCCAAACGTATACGGCTCCATTTTCCGGTTTGAAGGGCAGGCCAGCGTGTTTGCACCGGAACTTGGTGGGCCTTGCTATCGCTGTCTGTATCCCGAGCCGCCGCCTCCAGGGATGGTGCCGAGTTGTGCGGAAGGCGGAGTGTTGGGCGTGTTGCCTGGGATTATCGGATGTATTCAGGCTACGGAAATTATCAAGCTGGCGCTCGGAAAGGGTGAGCCCTTGATCAATCGTCTGATGCTTTACAGCGCGTTGGACATGAAGTTCCGCGAATTGAAACTGCGACGTGACCCCAAGTGTCCCATTTGCAGCGATAACCCAACCATCACCGAGTTAATCGATTATCAGGAGTTTTGTGGGATTGGAGATGAACCTGATGTGCCGAAGGCGCATCCGGACGAGGTGAGCGTGCAGGACATGAAAAAGGCGATGGACGATTCCTCCAGCGACATCGCCTTCCTCGATGTGCGGGAATATGACGAAGTGGAGATCGCCAGGATCGAAGGCGTGCCGTTGATTCCGCTGGGCGAATTGCCGCAACGCTTCACGGAGTTGAATCCGAATCAGGCACTCTATATCCATTGCAAAATGGGAGGGCGCTCCCTCAAGGCGGTCGAGTTCCTGAAACAACAAGGATTCAAGTATTGCAAGAGCGTGGCCGGCGGCATCAATGCGTGGAGTGACGATATTGATTCCTCGGTGCCTCGGTATTAGGCGCCCTTAAAAAGCGAGGTCGATTTAATTTCCTTTTGCTGGATGCGTCACTGGCGCATTCTCAACCCATGGGCACCCGCCGTCAGGCGCGCGAACGCGCGGTTCAATTTCTGTTTCAGCACGATCATAATCCGCCAGAGGATTTGACCGGAGCGCTGGAACACTTCTGGGTGCACCAACGGCCGGCGGTCATTGAAGTGGTTGAGGGTAAGACCACTTGGGGCGAGGAGAAGGAATTGCCGCCGCCCACGGTTGATGATGTGGCTATTCGTGAATTTGCCTAGCCGCTTGTGCGCGGGGTGCTGGAGTATCGCGAGGGGATTGACGAGCGCCTTCAGAAATTGGCCACCAATTGGGATCTGCATCGCATGGCTGGGGTGGATCGTAACATCCTGCGGTTGGCCGCTTTTGAGATGGTGCATCGAGAAGATATCCCGCCGGTGGTGGCTATCAACGAAGCGGTGGACATCGCTAAACGTTTTTCAACCGACGAGAGTGGCAAATTCGTTAACGG
>MPLT02009107.1_pt1 | contig 22919 bp, 15 predicted proteins | sample 1617391 | NCBI WGS metagenome assembly MPLT02 (sample SAMN05944800, study PRJNA350692) | marine metagenome | biome: marine; feature: ODZ; material: water; isolation source: 70 m water sample filtered on 0.2 um supor filter | place: Pacific Ocean | collected 2012-04-08 | depth 70m m
CTTCCACGACAACTCCGGGGTCATCTCTTGGAATGATGACTGGAGCGTCTGCATCAAGGCGGAGACCCACAACAGCCCCAGTGCGTTAGACCCCTATGGCGGGGCCATTACTGGGATTGTGGGGGTGAATCGGGACATCCTCGGCACCGGACTCGGGGCTAGGCCCATCGCTAATACCGATGTATTCTGCTTCGGCCCACCAGACTACTCGGGAACCATCCCCCCAGGGCTCTTCCATCCCTCGAGGGTATTCAGAGGAGTCCATTCAGGAGTCAGGTCGGGGGGCAACGAATCAGGAATCCCGACCGTTAACGGAGCAATAGTGTTCGACGAGAGGTACATCGGCAAGCCGCTGGTTTTCTGCGGCACAGTTGGAATCATGCCGCGCTTGCTTCCCGATGGGAGAGAGAGCCATGTGAAAACCCCCCAACCGGGCGATGTCGTCTACATGGTAGGTGGCCGTGTCGGAAGCGATGGAATCCACGGGGCCACCTTCTCCAGCCTTGAGTTGACCGAGGAGAGCCCGAGCTCCGCAGTCCAGATCGGCGATCCAATCACCCAGAAGAAGATGCTTGACATGATACTCGAGGCGAGGGATGCAGGATTGATCCAGGTCATTACGGACAATGGGGCCGGTGGTCTATCCAGCAGTGTTGGCGAGATGGCAGAACTGACTGGGGGTGCGGTTCTGGATCTCGGCACGGTCCCTCTCAAGCAGGCGGGCCTCTCCTCATGGGAGATACTGGTCTCAGAATCACAAGAGAGGATGACTGTTGGAGTCAGGCCAGAAGACTGCGCTGCCTTCGAGGCACTAGCCGCTCTGCATGAAGTGGAGGCCACCGCAGTGGGCTCGTTCACTGACTCCGGTGCCTTCGTCGTCCGTCACGGGGACACTCCGGTCGCCAACCTTCCAATCCAGTTCCTCTTCGACGGCTGCCCGCAGCTAATGCTTGAGTCGGAATGGCAGCCCCCCGTCCATCTACCGGTCGAGACGCCCGACCTTGACGAGATTGAAATGGGGGTTATTCTCGGTAGGCTGCTAGCCAGGCCTAACGTAGCTAGCAAGGAGTGGTGGGTACGATCCTACGATCACGAGGTCATAGCCCAGAGCGTGATCAAGCCATTCGTTGGGGCTAACCACGACGCTCCAGGGGATGCAGCGGTAATCGCCCCGTTGCAGGGTGGGACACAGGGACTGGTCGTATCGAACGGCATAGCCCCCAGGTACTCCGACATAGACGCCTATGCCATGGCTGCCGCATCCGTGGACGAGGCCCTGCGTAACGCAGTCTGCGTCGGCGTGGACTTGGACCTCATCTCGGGCCTCGACAACTTTTGCTGGCCCGATCCGATAGAGTCGACCAAGACCCCTGATGGCAAGTACAAGCTTGCCCAGTTAGTGAGGGCCAACCGTGCTTTGGATGACGTGTGCAGGGCATACCGGCTACCCTGCATCAGCGGGAAGGACTCCATGAAGAACGACGCTATGCTTGGAGGGGAGAAGATCAGCGTCCCGCCAACGCTACTCTTCAGTCTCCTCGGAAACCATCATGACGTACGCAAGGCAGTATCATCCGACTTCAAGAAGCCAGGAGATGCGATTTTCCTGGTCGGCCAGACGCACCAGGAACTCGGAGCCAGCGAACTCTCCTACATGCTCCGGGACGATGGTGCTGGCGGCATAGGGGGGGCCGTCCCCGAGATAGACCCCGAGAGGAATATGGCCGCCTACAGGGCCCTGACTGCTGCTATGAGCAAGGAATTGGTGGCCAGCGCACACGACTGCAGCGATGGAGGTCTGGCCGTGGCATTGGCGGAGTGCTGCTTCGGCTCAGACTCGGGAGCGAAGGTGGACATCACCCCATTATGGACGGACTGCGACCATCTGGACACATGGGGGGCCTTGTTCGGCGAGAGCCTAGGTAGGATACTGGTGAGTACCAGTCCGGACGACAGAGAGACCTTCGAGAAGTCAATGGAAGGCGTCACCTGCCACTATATCGGTGACGTGTCCGAGGGAGACGATATCTCATTCAGCAGGGAGGGGGAGGTCATATTGTCCGCATCCATGAAGGTGCTTAGGGAATCGTGGAAGGGAACATTGCATGGAGGAGGGGCATGATGGAGCCAAAGGTGGCAGTGCTTTCCGGCTTCGGGATCAACTGCGAGACCGAGACCATGGCTGTTTTCGAAATGGCAGGGGCACTCCCCGAGAGGGTCCACGTCAACAGACTGGTTAGAGGCGAGGCCAGACTGTCAGACTACCAGATCATGGCCATTCCCGGTGGCTTCTCATTCGGAGACCACCTAGGAAGTGGTAGGCTACTGGGAAACCGACTCAGATTCGGACTAAGAGACCAGATCAGGGAGTTCGTGACCTCCGGCAAACCGGTCATAGGGATATGCAATGGTTTCCAGGTCCTTGTGAAGATGGGCCTACTGCCCGGCGACGACGAAGTCAGCCTGACCCAGACCGCATCACTAGCACTGAACGACAGCGGGCATTATGAGAACAGGTGGGCAACTCTGGAGTTTGATTCGAACAGTCCATGCATTTGGACAGCCGGGCTCGAGCGCATCCGAGTCCCCGTTCGCCATGGCGAGGGTAAGTTCGTCACGGACGATGCCACTTTGATGGACAGGTGGGCCGAGTCAGGCCAGTTGGTCGCACGATACGTGGACCCAACCACCGCATACCCTAGTTCCAGCGACGACACACTTCCCTACCCCATTTCCCCAAACCAGAGCTGGAGGAACGTTGCGGGTGTATGCGATCCCTCTGGCCTAGTTTTCGGATTGATGCCGCACCCAGAGGCAAACCACTCCACATGGCTAGGTGCGACGTGGACCAGGGAGGACCTAGACCACGGAGAGGGAGAAGGAATGGCGATTTTCCATAATGCAGTCAGGCACGTCCTGCAAGCCTAGCCCAGAATCTCGAGCGCTCTCTTGAATGCTGCCAGCACCAAGACCGCCACCAGCAACCCCCTGATGCCACCTTGGGTCGACACTCGTGACCCATATCTCGAACCAAGAAAACCACCCACCAGAACTACGGATGAGAATGGGATTAGTAGACCGGGATCCAAGTCAAGCCTACCAGCAAGACTTGCTCCAGTCAAACCAGCGAGGGAGTTTAACCAGACGAAAAGAGAGGTGGTTGCAGCTGCCTCCTTCGCTGTAGCCCACCTACCGAGCATTAGAGCCGGTAGAAGGAAGATGCCACCCCCCAAGCCAATCACCCCACTAGCTAAGCCTATCCCCCCTCCGACTGCCATGGCCTTGGTAGCACTGGGTCGAACCGCCTCGCTAACCCCTGCGTCACTCGAGACCAACCGCCAAGCCGCTACGATCAATGCGAGTGATAGCAGCGCATCATACACGGCTCCTTCCACAAGCATGAATCCTCCAAGGGCGGCCATGGGCACGCTTGCGGAGATGAATGGAATCGACAGACCCCTGACATGATGACCTGATTTGTGGTAGTGCCAGAAGGCAATCCCCGCCACAATCAGATTTAGCGACCAAGCATATTGCTTGAGCCAAATCGCCTCCGATGCTGCAAACGTCGTCATCGACAGGACAGCCAGGTATCCCGAAGCCCCCCCGAGTCCAACCGAGGAGTACAGTGATGCCACTGCGAAGAGGGCCAATAGGACCAGCACCAACTCAGTGGAAACCACGAGGACCGCTTTGGGAAGGACACTTCAACTCCACCGTTTCTCGACATCCATGGAGAAGGGCGTCTCTCTGGAGCGGGCGTTGGAGATAGCGAACCGCATCTCCATGGAAAGAGACTCGGAGACCCTGACTCTTGATCAGGCAACGGGTAGGGTACTGTTCGAAGACCTCAGTTCCCTAGTGGATGACCCGCGTTTCGACAACTCTGCCATGGACGGATGGGCCGTCAGAGAGGCAGACTGCCAAGAAACAGGAGTGGTATTGAGGATAGTTGGAACCAGTCAGGCCGGCTCCGCGGAAGCTCCACCAGTGGGAGTTGGAGAGGCCTGCAGCATCATGACGGGAGCCCCGATTCCAGAGGGGGCCGATGCGATCGTGATGATTGAGGACTCAACGACCCATGATGGCTCAGTCACGATCAACGGGCCAGCCAGGCCCGGATTCATTCGCAGGAGGGGCGAGAACCTAACTCAAGGAGAACAGCCCTTGAAATCTGGCAACATTCTCACTCCATCTGCTATATCCCTGGCAGCAACAATGGGCCACGACAGAGTCTCCGTGGTTAGACAACCTTCGATAGCAGTGATAGGAGTAGGGGACGAGCTGACGCCTCCGGGTGAGCCACTTTCGGAGAATTCGATTTACGAGTCCAATACATTCGGGATCTCCTCTCTTGTGAAGAAGATGGGTGGAATCCCAAGGAGATCCGAACTGATTAGAGACAGCATTGACGATCTGAGGGGCGCCCTCGACGAGGCAGCGGAGTCTTGCGATGCCATAATCACTAGCGGAGGAGTCAGTATGGGCCAGTGGGACATCGTCCGACAGATAATGGAGCAAGAGGGTGACATCAGGTTCTGGAGGATTATGATGAGGCCCGGAGGTCCCCCGCTCTTCGGTTCTTGGAAGGGAAAACCGCTCTTCGGACTTCCAGGCAATCCAGTAAGCAGCCATGTGGTCTTCACGGTCTTGGTCGCACCTTGGATGTCAAAGAGCATGGGAACGGGAGAAGCCAATGGCCCCAGTCTTGCAAACAGGGTACGGGTCACCATGCAGGAACCACTGAAGGGAGCCCCCGGGAAACTGTGCATGAGGAGAATCTCAATCAAGCAGGAGGGTGACAAGTTGGTAGCATCTACGAGCACCCACCAAGGAAGCGGGAACATTCACAGCATGGTTGCCCACAATGGACTATCCCTACTCCCCCCTGATACGAGTTGTGAAAAGGGCGACACTATCGATGCCCTTTGGCTATTCTGAGCCATTAACCCTAATAGCGCCCGATTCCGATCCCTCTCATGTCTGCAAACAGAGGGAGGCAAAGGACCCTTGAAGCATTCCGAGAAGACTGCACATGAATGGATTGAAAGGAGCGCGCCGTGACTGCTTACTCTGGCCGAGGTGATGCGATGTCTGATAAGAAGAAGAACGGCTTCTCCAAGGATGGTTGGATAGAGGTAAAGGGAGCCCGAACTCACAACCTCAAGGACATTGACGTCAGCATCCCAAGGGGGATGTTCGTGGTGATATCTGGAGTTTCTGGCTCAGGAAAGTCCAGCCTTGCATTCGACACACTCTATGCAGAGGGGCAGAGGAGGTATGTGGAGAGTCTTAGTTCCTATGCGAGGCAGTTCCTGGGTCAGATGAAGAAGCCCGATTGTGATTCAATCGAGGGACTATCCCCCGCCATCAGTATTGATCAGAAGCAGGGTAGCCACAACCCTCGTTCAACCGTAGCCACAGTTACTGAGATGATGGACTACATGAGGCTCCTTTGGGCGAGAGTTGGCATCCCACACTGCCCCGAATGCGACCGTGAGGTCAGCAGGAGAACCGTTCAGGAGATAGTAGACGACGTCCTGTGGAGATTCGAAGGCCATGGAATTGCAATCTGGAGCCCTACGATTAGGAACAGGAAGGGTACGCACGCAGACTTGTTTACTGCACTGGTAGACCAAGGCTACCTAGCCGGTAAGGTAAACGGAAGGGAGGCAAGCTTCGAGGACCCACCTCGTTTGGAGAAGAACTTGAGGCACGATATCGACGTGCGAATCGACAGGATGCTCTTGACTCCGGCCAACAGACAGAGGCTCACAGAAGCGATAGAGTCAGGCTTGAGACTTGGAGCAGGGTCAGTCGCAGTAGAGAGCCTCAGTGCGCCCAAGCCGGGAGAGGACAACTCTGATGAGCAGAGATTCAGAACAGAGGAGGGCGAGGTAATCGCCTACTCGGAGGAGTTTGCCTGCCCCACCCACGGGTCATTTCTGCCTGAAATGAGCCCACGGGTATTCTCCTTCAACAACCCATTGGGGGCATGTCCCACTTGCCAGGGCCTCGGGGTCGAGAGGTCATTCTCACATGATCTGGTTATCGATAGAAATGCGACCGTTGGCGAAGGGTGCATAAGGCCATTCCGACGCTCAATGATGTCCGGTTGGTACCGCAGTCAGATGACTCAGACCTGCGAACACTTCGGCATCCCAACAGATGTACCATTCGGGGAATTGGATGACGATAGCAGGGATATCATGCTCAACGGATCAGGTGGAGAATCGATTGACTTCGAATTCAACTCAGAGAAGGGGTCGTCCTACACGATGTCCAGGCCTTGGGAGGGGGTTTTCTCCAGACTCGCCCGCACATACAAGGACACGAGCTCGGAGCGAACCAGATCCCGACTCTCGTCTTTCATGACCGACGAGCCATGCACGAACTGTCTTGGCGACAAACTCAATGATGCTGTATGCAAGGTCACGGTGGGAGGCATTAATCTGCCTGGAATATCGAAGTGCAGCGTTCTTGAGGCCCTCGCAGTGGTTCAGAACTGGAGACTCGGGGGTTTGGACAGCACATGGGAGAAGCTGGACCGCGAGGCTCCCTCCAGCATCACCGTAAGCGCTACCGAGAAGCTGGATGAAAGGTCCATGTACATAGGGAAGGAGATAATCAAGGAGATAGAATCCAGGCTTCGCTTCCTAGCTCTTGTCGGTTTGGACTATCTGACGTTGGACAGGAGGGCCAACACCCTCTCGGGAGGTGAGAGCCAGAGGATTCGCCTGGCAACTCAGATAGGGACTCGCCTCACTGGTGTCATGTACGTCCTAGACGAACCCAGTATCGGACTCCACCCCAGGGATAACGACCGACTACTGGAGACGCTGAGGGAACTAACCGAACTCGGCAACACTCTACTGGTCGTTGAGCATGACGAAGCCACCATGAAGCAGGCAGATTGGCTAGTAGACCTAGGACCCGGAGCCGGCAAGGACGGAGGGAGGTTGATCGTCAACGGGACCTACGACGAGCTACTGGCCAACGAGGAAAGCCTGACTGCCGCTTACCTTTCTGGAAGGCAAAGCATCCCAATACCAGAGGACAGGGTCGAGCCGACAAAGGACAGATGGGTCACAATCTCAGGAGCTAGGCAGAACAACCTACAGGACATCGAAGTCGAAATCCCGATGGGTTGCATGGTGGCGGTAACGGGGGTTTCCGGCTCAGGCAAGTCATCGTTGGTCACGGAGACCCTCGCGCCTGCCCTCCTGAGGGAACTACATGGGTCCGAAGCAACCCCTGGGGCAGTGGATTCCATTTCGGGTTTGGAAATGGTCGACAAGGCCATCGTGATCAACCAGTCCCCGATAGGGCGAACGCCGAGGTCTAACCCAGCAACCTACACGGGAGCCTTTGGCCCGATAAGGGAACTATTCTCCCAGACGAAGATGTCCAAGGAGAGGGGGTACGAGCCAGGGCAGTTCTCGTTCAACGTCAGAGGAGGCAGATGCGAGGCTTGCAGCGGAGCAGGCTCGACAAAGCTGGAGATGAACTTCCTACCAGATGTTTGGGTGACTTGCGATGTCTGCAAGGGGAAGAGGTACACCCGTGAGACCCTCGAGGTCAAGTGGAGGGGCAAGACGATTCACGACATCCTGGAGATGAGCGTCGACGAGGCATGCGAGTTCTTTGAGAACCAACCAAGGATACACAAGATCGTCCAGACGGTGAGCGACGTGGGTCTAGGATACATTCGACTAGGACAGCCCGCGACGACCCTATCGGGTGGAGAGGCCCAGAGGGTCAAGCTTTCCACAGAGCTCCATAAAACTCCCAGAAAGCACACCTTCTACATCCTCGACGAACCTACCACAGGCCTCGCCCTGTCCGACGTACACCAACTCATCGGAGTCCTCCTCAGGCTAAGGCGAAACGGACACACCGTGATAGTCATCGAGCATCACCTAGATGTCATCAAGTGCGCAGATTGGATAATCGACCTCGGTCCAGAGGGTGGAGAGCTAGGAGGGGAAGTGGTGGCAGCAGGGACACCCGATGAAGTAGCTCGAGAACCCGGTAGCTACACTGGACAGCATCTGATTGGGATGTTCTGACGGATTCCGTGCCAACCCTTGAGAAGGGCCACGCCAACGGATTACCATGTACAGGTCGCGTAACCCGGCACTGAACGACTCAACCTTCGAGAAGTCCGCATACAAAGGGGCCTCGTGGTGGGAAGACTACCAGTCGAACATGATGACGATAGAGGGGGTGGCTGAGAAGACAGGCCTCCTGCTCATCATCACCGCAACCACAGCCCTTGCAACCGCATTCTCTATGCCTGAATCCGCGCCATTGATCTTCTTGGGTGCTCTTGGCGGTTTTATTATGGCAATGGTGATCATCTTCTCAGGTTCCAAGAACCCCGTCCTAATATGCACCTATGCCGCCCTAGAGGGATTGGTGATCGGGGGGCTAACTTGGTATGTCGAGGTGGGCCTGAATCTTCCCGGAATCGGAATAGCCGCTGCCATACTGACGTTCATGATACTGGGGGGCATGCTTGCGATTTATCGTGCTGGCCTCATTAGTTGGGACAGGAACCTGGCAATTGCGGTAGGGTCCTCACTCTTCGCCATCATCATGATCTATATCTTCTCGTTCGTGGGGGCGGTAACGGGTTGGTTCCACGTCCCATACATCCACGGTGCAGGGCCCGTGGGAATTGGCTTCTCGTTGTTCGTCATCGGAATAGGGGCACTTTGCCTGGTCGCCGACTTCGACTTCATCGAGAAGGGAGTCGAGAGGGGGGCTCCGAAGCAGATGGAGTGGAGGGCCGCCTTCGGCCTCATGATTACACTGATTTGGCTCTATATCGAAGTACTGGAGTTGCTGGCGAAGGTCGCCATAGCATCGAGGCGCTAGAAGATGCAAACCGACCTCATCCTCGCTCTCGCCGCTGCGGGGGTCGCACTAGGCCTCTTCGAGGGGATCCGCCCCGGCCCACTGCTCACAATGGTGATCCGCGAGACCCTAACGGGAGGGTGGTCAGCAGGAGCAAGGGCCGCATCCGCACCGATATTCACCGACGGCCCCCTCATCATCGTCAGCGTCTTCCTATCGGGATGGGTTGCAGAACAACCCTCGATCCTGTTCCTGATATCGCTACTTGGGGCAGGCTTCTTGGTTTGGTTTGGGGTAGACTGCTTCAGGATAGAGCCACCTGACCCGGAGATAGCACAGGAGGAGGTCACGGGTTCTTTCAGGAGGGGTGTGATGACCAACCTGCTGAACCCGAACGTCTACGTCTTCTGGTTCCTAATCGGCGGTCCTCTGATGGCCTCCGCCGCGGCCGAGGAACCGCTCGCACCAGTAGCCTATGCCATCTCATTCCTCGTTTCCATAATCATCGTGAAGGTCACAATCGCCTACTTCTTCGATCGTACTAGGGGGAGCCTCTCACCCAGAGGGTATCGCTTTGCCCTCGGGTTATGCGGAATCGGGATGTTCGCATTCGCCGCTGGGTTCGCTTACCAGGCATACGGGCTCGTTCCAGAGATTTTCTGAACGCGAATCACAGGGTGCTTGGTCCGCCTATCGGCATTTCCTGCACCGTCACACCAGACCGTAGGGAGGGCCCCACCGAAATGGTCCCGTATATCCCCTGGTCGACTATGTTGTGGGAGAGGCCGAACCAAGGGCGCCCGTGGGCATCGACTAGAATGTCGATGAAGTCACCGAACCCCCCGCATCTGTTGTATCCACAGTCTTCGGTAATGTCCAACGGGTCTCCAAACTCATTTACCTGCACCGTGGTAATCAGAGGCATATCGCTGAAAGCATCAGTAATCATCCCAATGTACCCATTCCAATTGTCCCCCCCAGAATCCCCGATATATGCGAACGCAACCATGCCAGAGTCACCAGCAGCAATGGCAGGGAAGCCGGTTCCATTCAGCTCGGTTGGGGGGGCGATCATAATCGGGTCGCTCCAACTTCCGCCCTCGTCTGTGGAATAGCTGTAGTAAGGCATGTTGTCCAACCCTATCCACATTGCATGGACGTTGTCATCCTCATCAGGGTAGACCTGCGCCTCCTCGAAGTTCCAAGTATCCGCCGTACCTGTGGTTTCGGTCGGAAGTGGGTGCTCAGACCAGGTGAGACCTCCGTTTGTGCTCTTGTAAATAGAATACCCTTCCCCATTGCAACCGGGATTCCCCCGGTAGAAGTTCCCATTGTTTGAGCCCACCATGTGTCCCGTCAGACCACCGCTGTTGCAGTCGGTCGGCGCACCTGGAACCTCGGGCCCCCATGTCGCCCCCCCGTCATTGCTAGTCGAGCAAACGGGGTATGGGTAGTTCCCATTCACGCAGAACACCCATGTGGTGGGGTGCACGAGTGCTGGAAATGGTGAGGACGCAATCGTTTGATGGTCTTGAACCGACCAACCAGTGGCCACGGTGGGCGGTTGGGACCAAGATCCTCCTTCATTATCCGACCACTCAACTGTCATCCCAAGAAGAGCATGCATGTCGAATTTCATTATTCGATCAGTCCATGGATCCACATAGACATACGGGTCGTTGCTGTTGGCGACCGGTGCGAACACACTGTAGACGTCCTCGCAGACATAGTCACTGAGGTTAGTCATCCCAATCAACCCAGAACACCGAACAATCGCTGTAGAGCCCGAATCCCCATTACCCCAACTTGTCATGTACAGGTTATCCTGTGATGTGATTCCGATAGTCGGCTCAAAGGTCGAGAAACCCATTCCATAGTATGTCCCAATTGCACACACTGGAGCGTTCCCGTCAGTTAGATTCCCGGCTTCGGGATTCAGGGTTGCATCCGTCGCGTTGGCGAAGTGGTACCATGTCGTGTTACTAATCGAGCCGCCCTGTTCCAAGCACAGAGTATCGAACAAACCCTGCTCCTCAATGACCTCCTTGTCTTCGCCGAAGCACCCACTCACAGAAGCCAAAAACATGAGGGAAACAATACTCAGCGCGGCTGCCCTCATGATATAGCGGCCGAGCCATCCCTAAATCAGTTGAACGGATTATCCTCGGAATCGGCAACCAATGAATTCGATGGCCAAACAAATTAGATTCGACAAAGGGTTTTGTTGAAATTACATCACATGAACGGAGAAATTGTGAGATACGCCCCATTATTGCTCGTGGTGTTGATTATCAGCGCCCCAGGCTCGATCGGAGTGATAGAACAGTCGCAGACAATCGACACTTCGAAGATGAGCTCAGAACTGCTATCCACGCTCGACTCGGAAGAGAGTATAGAGGCAATAGTACAATTCCACGACTCCCCAGGAGATTTTACTTGGGAAAGCGTCGAATCCATCGGAATAGAGGTAATCTCGAAAATGAGCGTCCTACATGGTGGCCTCATTACAGGTAGCGGAGAGGAAATAGCGGAACTCTCCACCAGGTCCTTCGTCAGCCATATCGAGGCAAACGTCCAAATCGAGCACTTCTACCTACCAGGCGATCAGGACGACTACGAATCAATGATGCACGAGACGGTAAGGTGGGTCAACGCTAGTTTGGCTTGGCACAGGGCAATTATCGGGACCGACGGGGTGTTGAAGACCGAAAGCGACCTCTCACTTTCCGAATATGATGGAAAAGGCGCTACTGCAGTCGACCTAGATACCGGGATAGACGGAGAACACCCAGATTTCGATTGTGGAGAGCCTTGGTCTGGTGAGAAACTGATTTGGTCGGCAAAGTGGACCGGAGTAGCTTGGGTCGACGCCCCCAATTGCAACTCCGACACGTCCAGTGGTCACGGGACACACGTGGGAGGGACTATCGCAGGAAACGGAGATGCCTCCGGGGGCAGACGCCTCGGAACTGCGAAGGGAGCGACAATAGTTGCCTTGGGAACAGGCGATGGGGCCTCGATCTTTGCGGCTGTCGAGGGCTTGGAATGGACATACGAGCATAGTAGACCAGGGCTAAATGACTACAACATCAGAGTAGTGTCAAATTCATGGGGCACAAACGGAGATTACAACCCCTCTAACGCAGTCACGGTTCTGACCGACATGCTGACCTATGACAATGATGTAGCGGTAATTTTCGCAGCTTCAAACAGTGGAGGCAGTGGATGGGAGTCAGAGGACGATCTCAGGACTAACATGTATGCAAACACTCCCTCGGCTATCTCGGTTGCTGCACTAGTGCACGAGGGAAATGCCGTAACTTCGTTCTCCAGCAGAGGATGGACGACCCAACAACACACTTGGCCGGATATCGGTGCACCAGGTAGGAACATTTGGGCCACGGCCCCACGTGCCACGGCAATCGACGCATCCACCCGGACTCAAGGCGATCTGTATTACATGGCCATATCGGGAACGAGCATGGCTACACCGCACATAGGGGGGATAGCCACGCTCTTGCTAGCAGCCGCACCTTCTCTCGGAGCCGCGAATTACCAAATCGAGGACCATGATCACCTCGAGAGCCTGTACTTCAACGAGACAGCAAAGGGAATACAATTCGATGACTGGGAAGATAGGAACGAATCTAGGGTACACGAGGTCGAATTGATTTTGGAACTGACCTCTCACTACGATCTCTTAAGGAACTCCTGCGAAGAGGGAAATGACGACGACCCCTGCAATGATATTCCTGAGGAATGCTACGTCTCGGAGGAGACCAATAGATGTCATGACTGGAGGGTCGGCCACGGATTGGTCGATACTGACAGGGCATTGGCACTGTCACGGACCTTGCAGGTCATGAGGGACCCAGACGAGGATGGCTTCCTGGACTTCCCCCAGGTCACGGTCTGGGATGCCTACAAGCACTATGAGAAAATTATGGACACAAGGGAACTCTCATTGAAGACCGACCAACTTAGGCATGCATGGAAAGGAGAGTGGAGCCACTTCAACAACGGACCAACGAGCACCTTCGGAACCTATGCGACCGAGGATCGTCACTACGTCTGGGTACCGAATGGGACCTATGAGATGCAGATAGCCTTCAGCTCTCTTGATTGGGACTCCAACACGGCCCAAGTCGCCCAAATCAGGCCAAACGTCGATCTCGGGTCAGATGGCAATGACGATGCACAGGGCCAAGGGACGGTGGTAGGGGACACCATCTACATAGCCCTTGACGTAGAACCTGAGCACTGGGGAGAGTGGACCGAGTTCGACGTCACAGGGACCGCCATCTCCCTCCCAGTCACAGGAATACTCTCCGGATCCGAGTTCATGGAGCCCCGGGTCCCATACACCTTCGACGTCCTGCTAACGCTGGACGTGTCCAAGCAGCAGACGCTGGAGGTCCCGCTAAGGTATGACGGGTACTCTGACCTAGACCCAGCACAGCCATCAGACCTGTATGACTCCGAATCCTCTTTCGAACTGCTGATGGTGAGGCCGGTGTACGACGAGAGCCTGATTCCAGATTACCAAGAGCAGCCAGCCCTATCTGCAAAGGCCAAGTCTGCCCTTTTCCCACTAGCTGTTTTCGGGTCTTCCCTGATATTGCTGGCATCACTCGCGGGATTCTTGTTCTGGTGGAAAGAAAGGGCGAGGCACGAGGATGAGGCACTAGAAGCCGAGACTCAAGACCAGTAGGACAAACCTCACTTCCAGCCATTCTCCAGAATAGGAGGTATGGTGTCCAGAACTGAATCCCTTGGATCCTTCCACTCCATTCCTAAGTCTCTCTGGGCCGGTGAAGCATCCCAGAACAGCCTCTTCCCCAAGTGCATCCTTGCCCACGAGAGGCTCACCCTTGGATGCAATATCGAAACTATGAGGGACAAGGAGTATGGAATCTGTCGTGTGGGTACCTTCAAGGATGGATTCTCGGCTCTTATCGCCCTAGCAATGTCCTTCCACCACATCTGACCGGAGACGACTAGGTACCTCCCTGCATCCTCACCCCTGGTCAGGGCCCTGACATGAGCCTCGGCTACGTCCCTAACGTCCACGATGCTGATGTGCATCGGGATTACGAAAGGAATCTCCCTTCTCAGGAGCATCATCAGGAACGAAGGGCTACCACTGAGGTGCCTCTTCGATAGAGGGGGCCCTAGAACTACGCAGGGGTTGATTGTCACCATCCTTATCGAACCCTCCTTCGAGGAATGCCAATCTCTGACCAGCCTCTCAGCACTATATTTCGCCAGTCCGTACGGGTTCTCCTCGATGGTTGCGTCTTCTGCCCATGTATCCGTGGTCAGGGTCTGCCCATCCTTCCAAGAACTGGGCCTGATCGCCGCGGTAGAGGAGGTGTGAATCAGGCACCTCACTGTTCCCGACGCATCAATCGCATCGAGTACGTTCCTCGTTCCTACCACGCTGGGGTCGACAATCTTCTCCTGGGCCCTCTTCGATTTCAGGACTACCACCGCTGCGGTGTGAATTACCGAATCACAACCCGATACTGCCCTTTGGACAGATTCGCTATCGAGCAGATCCATCTCAACAATCTCCAAACTCCCCCCATCCGAAACAGCCAGGGACTCGAGGTGATTGACTCTCTCAGGGTCGGAAGAGTCCCTCACTGTAGCCCTAACTTTCAATCCCTTGGAAAGAAGGTTGGCGACTATGTGGCTTCCGATGTATCCGCTGGCGCCTGTAACCAATACCGTGCCCGATGAGCCCCCCACCACGCTACTGCTTGGCCGACGACTCGTCTTTGTTTTTGCGGGAGACAGAGAAGTCTGGGGACCACCAGTTGGCTCGACCCATCAGCCTCATCGCGGACGGTACGACGATAGCACGCACTATGGTGGCATCTACGAAAACCGCTACGGCCAGTGCGAATCCGATTGACTTGATGATCATCACATCGGCGAAGATGAACCCCGAGAAGACTGCGATCATTATCGCCGCCGCCCCTGTGATCAACCTCCCCGATGCCTGCAAACCTTCTGATACAGCACGAGTGTTGTCCTTTGTCTCCAACCACGACTCGTGAATCCTAGATAGCATCAGGACCTCGTAATCCATCGAAAGCCCAAATGCAATACCGAAGACAAGAGGTGGCACCATAAGATCGAGGGGCTGGGGAGTGAAGTTTAGCGGCCCCGCCAACAAGCCATCTTGGAATACAACCACAATCAGTCCGAAGGAGGCAGAGATGGATAGAATGTTCATGAAGACCGCCTTTATTGGCACTAACACGGAGTGAACCTGGAACCAAACCAGCACCATAGTGACCAGAAGGACGAATGCCAAGGCCACTGGAATCCTCTCACTGAGGTGCTCCTTCATGTCGACCTCGTAAGAGGTCCAACTTCCCACTAGGACCTCCTCCTCGCTTGAGGATGTGAACACCCGCACGTCCTTGATCAATCGCTCGGCCTCGTCGCTTCCGCTGGGATACTCGATTGGGACGTTGATCATCGCGACAGAATTCGAGACTGTGGTCAACCACTCAATTCGTAGGTCCTCCGGCCAATCTGCTATCTCGGTGTCGAAGAGAGACGGATTGCAAAGAGGATGACTCACGCTAATCACTCCCTCAACGGTTGCCACCCCTTCGCATACCTCTGCCACTTCCGAGGACAGGGACTTTGAGAACGGATCCTGACCCTCGTCGAAAACAATCACCAATGGGACCACGGAGGCAGTAAAGGCGGGAAACTCCTCCTCTAGAATCTCGTACGCCTGCCTGGACTCTAGGTCGGGAGGCAGGGTGTCGAGGCCACCAGCTGTCAACTCCACGTGGAGGAATGGAACCCCCAATAGCAGCAGGAAACCCATCGACGGGACAAGCCATCCGATAGGGTTCTTCATTACCCTCTTGGAGAACTTCTCCCAGAACCTGCCCTCCTCTTGCCCCCATGGGAGGGGGACCGGGAGCCTGTCAATCCCATGACCGACTACTGAGAGCAATGCCGGTAGAAGAGTGAGCGAGTAGATCAAGGCCCCTAGTACTGCAAGGAATGCCCCCATTCCCATCGACGGCATGTGAGTGGCTGTGAAGTAGAACAGAGTGCAAAGGCCAACGGCTACGGTGGCCCCTGAGAAAAGAATCGCTCGCCCTGCGGTGGCCATCATGGTCGCTATTGCTCCCTCGACGTCCTGGCCCTTCCCAAGCTCTTCTCGGAATCTGCTAATCATGAATAGGCTGTAGTCTATCGAGACCGCAAGCCCGATCAGTGTGATCATCGACACCGAGTACTGGGTCATCGAAAACCAACTTGAGATGAAGTACGACAAACCGGTAGCCATGGGGAACATGCACAATGCCACTGCCATGGGCAAAAGAGAGGCTACTACGGTTCTGAAAACGAAGAGGAGGATGATCAGTGAGAGCGGGATGCCAATTATCTCTGCTCTAATCTGATCGTCTTTCAGCATCCTGTCGAAGTCAGTGTCAATGATTAGGCTACCAGTAACTAGAACATCCATTTCTTCGCTATCAACAGCTTCCTTGATTGCTCCCAACTCCCTTTCAATCTCCTCCTCGGTGCCATTGAATTCCACGAATGCAGCGACTCTGTGCCCATCGATGGAGACGTGACGGGCTAGGTGCGCCGGGTCATCTGGGTTGTCATAGGCTAGGCTAATCACCAGCACGTCCAGCGAAATCGATTCAAGCCCCTTCAGGGACTCCCTCACCTCTTGCTCGAATTGCGGGTCGTCCCATTCCAGAGATTCGTGGGTGAAGATGTAGTTCACGCTGTTCGTCGATACGATCGGAAGCTCCTCACTGACCAGTTCCAGAGCTCTCCCTGACTCTATGGAGGTGGGAGGGGCGTTTCCGTCATCGAACTCGTTTCCCTGGGAGATTAGCAGTACCGATACCAGAATGGAAACTATGGAGGCAGCAATTACGACTTGCCTACTCCTATGAATGGCCCTTCCGGTTCTCGAAAGGACATCCTCCATGAACTCCTCCGTCCAACTGGAGTTTATCTATCTCACTAAATGCAAATTAGAAGTTGTGTCACAGGGCAAGAGACCCTACTGATTCCACAACAAGCGAGGGGCTCATCCCACTATTCTCGAGATCTTCCATAGTCGCCTCCCCGGAGAGGACAAGAATACCATGCACCCCCGCTCTTTCAGCCATCTCCATATCTGTGTAGAGGCGGTCCCCAACCATCGCGCATTCTGAAACCTCGAACCCTAGTTCCTCTATCTTGTGTAGGATCATTCCTTTGTTCGGTTTGCCGCAAACGTGGGTCGGCCTCGCCCCGGTTGTTGCTTCGAAAAGTGCCATGTAGGCACCAGTGTCAGGAAGACCCCCGTGCGGAGACGGACACACTATGTCCGGGTGACTCACTACCATCGGAACGCCGTTATGCAGATGAATCGAGGCGGTGGCCAGTTTCTCGTAACTGATTTCAGTGTCATATCCCAGAACGACGAACTCCGGGTCGCTCGATGATGAATGAATGCCTTTTTCCTCGAGCATGCTACGCATCCCCTCCGTCCCCACGAGGAAAGTCCTCTCGACTCCTTTGGAAGAAAGCCAAGAGAGCAGGTCGTGGGTCGAGAGAAGGATCTCCTCTTCGTCGGCCCTGATTCCAAGGGCCCTGAGCTTTTCCACATACTGCCCCACCGATTTGCTGGAGTTGTTGGATAGGAAATACCTGCTGACACCCCTTTCTTCCAACCTGTCCAGGAATTCCAATGCACCGTCAATTAAACTGTCACCGAGATAAATCGTCCCATCAAGATCCAAGAACACGGCGGATATCCCATCGAGAGTTTCGTCGAGTTCGCTTCCCACGTTCCATCACATCATGGCAGCAATATAGTCTTGAATAGGAACCAAGGACTCCAGAGGGCCTTCTGTGCCTCTTTGTCAGCAATCATGCCTGTCAGCATGTCACCCATCTCCTTCTTCCGGGATGACTTTCCGACGAACCAATTCATCAGCCTCTTCCACTTGACCACCTTCTGTAGTCTGAAAGAGTTGGTTAATTCCTTCCCCAGAGTGTCCCACAGTTCGGTCATGTATTCAATCGCCTGCTCCTCGGGAAAGCCCTCCGAGTGGGCGTCTTTGTCGAAGTGCTTAGCAGTCATCTTTGCGGACAGAAGGCCATTGCCGATCCCCTCCCCGCTGAATGGGTCGACCAAACTGGCCGCATCTCCAACGCACATCACCCCCGCTCCAGCGGTCCTTCTCGGCTGATAGGAGGGGGGATTCTTCCGGGGGGAGCCGAAGGGAAGCTGCCAGCCCTTCTGCGACCCCTCCACAATACTTGCATCCTTGAAGCGCTCCTTGAAGACAGGGTGGCTCTCGATGACCCATCGCTGCTTCTTCTTCAGCGATTTGCTGGCTCCCGTCTGCTTCCGCTGCTCGGAGATGACCATCCCTATACCGACGTTAACCACGCCCTCTTGGACGGGGAACAGCCAGAAGTACCCCGGGATTACACCTTCGATGAAGTGAATCTCAATTGGCCCCTGGCTCCCCTCGAATCCGCCGACGTCCTTCCAGTATTCTCTGTATCCACCGCAGTAGTGATCATCGTCCCTCATAGGCTCGCCGTGAATACCCTCGACTAGTTTTGTCGCTACGGGACATCTGTAACCCCCTGCGCCAATCGTGAGAGCCGACCAGAAACTCAACGTCTCACCCTCATCGGACCTTCCTCCGAAACTCCCAGAGACCCCGGTAACCCTTCCTCCTTCCTCTAGGACTTCCTTCACGTTGAATCCTTGGATCACCGATCCTCCCGCTTCGGTGACAATCTCCGTGGCCCTCTTGAACATCATGTAGTCGAATTGCATCCTGGGCAAAGAGTATCCAGCCATCTTCTTCTCGAATTCGTCTTGTGGCAGCATCACCTTCACGGTGTTTCCATTGGCAGAGCCGAAAACGATTGAGTCCACCATGAAGTGTGGAGTCTCTTCCACCATCTTCTTCACACCCAGTTCCTTGACGTGAGAAAGAGACTTCCCCCCTACGGCATCCCCACAGATCTTGTCCCTAGGCCATACTTCCTTCTCGATAAGAAGAACCTTGCACCCATTCATTGCATTGTAAGCAGCGGCGGCAGACCCACTCGGCCCACCGCCAACCACAACAACATCGAAGGAGGCCCCGTCCTCCGGGACCTCTCCTGTATCTATCGGACCTTCCCAAGACTCCATCTCGGATTCCATGGGAGAGGCACCATCATTCAAACTATGCCATCGGGTTCTTCTGCTATTGTCCCTACGGACCTAACATGGAGAGAAACTTGTGGATTGTGCAGACAACCATATCCGGCGAATTGAATGAAGCAGAAGTGGGGATGTGGTGCCAATCAATAATCGACTCGAATCTAGCTGCTTGCGTAGACATGAAGCGGACCAACTCAGTCTTTAGATGGGAAGGTGAAGTTCAGAATGTCCCTGAATGGGACATACAAATGAGGACCTCCGAATCGAAAAAAGGTGAATTAATTTCCAAAATAAAATCCGAACACCCCTATGACGTCCCATCTATTACATGGTGGTCGGTTGAATCTACCAAAGAGTACTACGATTGGGTTCAAGGCTGAGACGCTCTTCGTGGCACATGGGGCTAGTAGAATTCCTTCGACCGGCAAAGAAGGTGCCAACCGTCTGGTGGAGCTCCCCAGAACCAATGACGATTAGGCCAAAGTGGCCTACAATGGCCATTCTAGTCATCGGAGAATTTCTTTTCGGGCTGGGCGACTCGCTTCTGATTGCAGCCGGAATCGGAAATACCCCTTGGACAGTCTTGGCCGAAGGAATTGCCATATATGCCGAAATATGGACTATTGGCGAGGCAACGTTCCTCGTCAGCGCAGCAGTAATGCTTCTTTGGATCCCCATCAAGGAGATTCCAGGCATCGGGACAATACTGAATGCGATCATAATTGCCCTCACAATCCACGTCATGGTGCCAATATTACCTCAGACTGACAGCATCTTCGCATCCATTCTAATGGCTTCCACTGGCATAATCCTAGTTGGAATAGGGAGTTCGATGTACCTGACTGCAAATCTAGGCCCAGGGCCGAGAGATGGGTGGATGACCGGTCTGCAGAGGGTTACCGGCGTCCCCATCGGGAGGGTCAGAATCACATTGGAGGTCTCGGTACTAGTAATCGGAGTAGCCCTGGGCGGGACCTTCGGCTTCGGCACGATCCTATTCGCAATTGCAATCGGCCCAGTGGTGGCATCATGTTTGGCCATAGCCGGCAGAATCGGCTCAACATAGTACTACGTCCGCCTTCGCCTTCCCCCCATAGGGAGGTTCATGGAGTATTCACCTACAGAGGCAAGCATGGGAGGACACGGCGTCATTCAGCGATACCGGGAGTTCCTACCAGTGTCCGAAGAAACTTGCATCATCTCCCTCAACGAGGGAAACACCCCTCTAATCCAATCATACAATCTAGTCCAGGCCATAGGGGGGCGCTTCAGGCTGTTCGTCAAATACGAGGGACTCAATCCAACGGCCTCCTTCAAGGACAGGGGGATGACCATGGCCGTGACCAAAGCAGTAGAGAACGGAGTCAAGGCAATAGTGTGCGCCAGTACCGGGAATACCAGCGCTTCCGCAGCGGCCTACGCCTCACGAGCCGGCTTGACATGCGTGGTCCTGATTCCTGAGGGCAAGATATCCTATGGCAAGATGGCCCAAGCACTTATTCACGGTGCAAAGACGATCGAAATCAGAGGCAACTTCGACGATGCGTTGGAGTTGGTAAGAGAGTTGGGACTGAGGGACGACATCGAGATTGTCAACAGCATCAACCCCTACAGAATTCAGGGTCAGAAGACAGCGGCCTTCGAGATTTGTGATGAACTAGGAGATGCCCCCGAGATGCACTTCCTACCGGTTGGTAACGCTGGCAACATCACATCTTACTGGATGGGATACAACGAGTACAAGATAGCAGGGAGGTCCAAATCACTCCCAAGGATGATGGGTTGGCAGGCAGAGGGCGCCGCTCCCATAGTGAAGGGTCACGTTGTCACTTCGCCAGAAACCGTGGCGACGGCAATAAGGATAGGAAACCCAGCGAGTTGGGAACATGCGGTGAAGGCCTCCGAAGAATCATCGGGAGCAATAGACACCGTGTCGGATGATGAGATCCTGGATGCCCATAGGATGCTTGCAAGAACAGAGGGGATATTCGTGGAACCAGCATCCGCCGCTGGGATAGCTGGTATCGTGAAGAGCCACGCAAGTGGGCAAATACCCCCTGACTCCACCGTGGTGGTCACAGTGACCGGACATGGCCTGAAGGACCCGGGAATAGCGATCGAGAACGCCAAGGCGAGGTCCGTAGTGGTCGAACCCGACATCGAATCGGTGCTTGGCGCCATCGGCTTGGAATGAGCATCATTATTGCTAACCTGCCAATCCCGTGACATGGACGACAAGTTCTCAGAAAGAGCATTTTCCACCAGGGCCGTCTGGTCCGGGACCAACAACCTGGAGGGTTCGGCAATAACGCCAATCTTCACCACCTCTACGTATCGTCTGGATGATTCCCGGTATCGAGATTGGTCCGATGGAGGCCAGCACTCCCTAATCTACAGCCGTTGGTCGAGCGTGAATTCCGAGGCCGTGTCCTCCAAGGTAGCCGCACTGGAGGGTGCCGAGGACGGAGAGACACTTGCGAGTGGCATGGCCGCGATATCTTCCACCCTCCTGTCCCTCCTTTCGAAGGGGGATCACATGGTGACCTCACCGGACATATACGGGGGGACCTATGGGCTCCTAACCTCCGAATTCCCAAGGTTCGGCATCGACGTAACGATGGCAGACATCAGGGACCCCTCATCCTTCGAGGCTGCGATAAATGAGAACACCAAGCTGCTCTACGTCGAGACCATCACAAACCCCCTGCTCAAGGTCTGTGACTTGCAGGCAATGGCGTCAATAGCGAAGGAGCATGGGCTGATTTCTGTAGTAGACAACACATTCGCAACCCCATGGGCATGCCGGCCCATTTCAATGGGATTCGACGTCGTGATTCACTCTGGAACCAAGTTCCTGAATGGGCACACGGACCTGACAGCAGGAATAGTGGTGGGGAGGGCCGACATAATCAAGGGAGTCTTCGAAACCAAAACGAAACTAGGCGGAACCGCAGATCCGCAGATGTGCTACCTCCTCGAGAGAGGGATGAGGACCCTGCATGCTAGAATGCCGATCCATGCTTCGAACTCGTCGGAACTCGCTCGAAGGCTGTAAGGACATCCGGCCATAACCAGAGTCAACCACCCATCTCTACCGAGCTATGCTGACTACGATGTCGCCAAGCGAATAGTCCCAAACGGGACAGGGATGCTGTCATTCGCCGTACGAGGAGGGGACGAGAGCGCCATGCGCTTCGTAAGGGCACTGGACATCATCTTCGAAGCAACCAGCCTCGGCGGTATAGAGAGCCTGGTTTCCTGCCCATTCAACACAAGCCACATCTTCGTCCCAGAGGAGGTTCGCCTGGAGGCCGGAATCCTACCCGGATTCGTGAGGATGAGCGTTGGAATAGAGGACGTAGATGACCTGTGGTCAGACATCGAACAGGCCCTCGAGGCCAGCCAATCCTGAACAGGTGCTAAGATGGACTCAGCCCTCCTTGCAGCCACGCTCGTCTTCATCATCCCGATGTGCTTCAGCCCGGGTCCCAACAACGTACTATGCGCAGCCCACGGTTCCCAGCACGGATTCAAGGGAACTCTGACCTTAATCTCGGGCATGGCAGTCGGTTGGTCCGCTCTTGGCCTGTTCGTAGGGGGCGCCACCGTCTTCATAGAGGATAACAAGGGGTTCTTCGACATACTGACATACATAGGGGCCGGTTACATAGCCTACCTCTCATACAAAATCGCAACATCTGATCCCTTGGACGATGGGTCACAGGAGAACGAGCGCCTCGGCTTCTCCACAGGAGTCGCAATCCAATTCGTCAACGGCAAGGCGTGGATTCACTTCCTCGTCCTGATGACCACATTCGGATCCGTATTCGGGGCAGGGTTCGCTGGAAAG
>MPLT02336332.1_pt1 | contig 22823 bp, 14 predicted proteins | sample 1617391 | NCBI WGS metagenome assembly MPLT02 (sample SAMN05944800, study PRJNA350692) | marine metagenome | biome: marine; feature: ODZ; material: water; isolation source: 70 m water sample filtered on 0.2 um supor filter | place: Pacific Ocean | collected 2012-04-08 | depth 70m m
GGTTAGTGAGATCCATCTTATTCAAATGTATGTTGCGATAGGCCTTCGGCGCGTTGGGCGACTTGATAGCGGCGAGCTTGGCCTGCAACGCCTTGGCAATATTGACCTTGCGCTTGGCGAGGTTGCGCAGGGAAGGCGTGGGCCGCGGCGGACTATCGCCGTTGAGCTTATGCAGTTTTAAGTCAGTGAACTTATCCGGTGCATGGCAGGTGACACAATTGCCGTTGCTCACTTTGGCGTCGGTGCTAAGGAAAATCTTGTAACCAAGATAAGCTTCACGGGTCATGCCTTGCGGCAGTTTGATCAGGATGCGCCCTTCCTGATTAGCAAGCCGACTGTAAACGCGAGCAGTGAAATCCAGGATATCCTCGTCTTCATCGGCCTTGGCGGGGATGCGATTCAAATAGGTGAAAGCGTCGTACGGGGCACGTTCCCGGGTGTCCAGCCGGTGAATTTTTGTTTTTTGCTCAATGGATTTTTCCGGAGATTTACTGGGCTTTGCCTCCGACCCGATCAACGCTCCTGTAGCCAGGGCAATAATCCCAATAAAACAGGGCCAAATCGATGTGCAAATGCGTATCATGGCGGCTCGCCTAGTATATATCCCGTGAGGGCAAAAGGTTACGGTAAAGCCCTCTAAGTTTTACACAAAAAAAAGCCCGTAACATAAGGGCGTTTCCGGCTTTATCTAGTTGGAAGGACCCAAACCCGGGCGTAGCGTTGGGCGTGTCCAATTTGCCGATGAATTTGTCTGACGACTTTATCCTCGAGCTGACGCAGTGCCAGCAGCGGTTATATGGCTACATTTTTCGCCGCATGGCCAACCGTGATCAGGCGATGGAAGTTCTGCAGCAGACCAATCTCGTCCTCTGCCGCAAAGCTGATGATTTCGAGCCGGGTACCAATTTTAACAGCTGGGCTGTCACCGTCGCCCACTACCAGCTTTTGGCCTATCGCAAAACCATGGCCCGTGAGCGGTTAGTGTTTACCGATGATGTTTTTCATCTGGTTGATGAACGAGAGGACAACGCGGAGCAACGCGCGGAGCAAATGCAAGTGTTGCGCCATTGCTATAGTAAGATGTCCGATGAGAACCAAGCCTTTATGAATCTGCGATACAAGGATGGTATGTCGATGAAGCAACTGGCTGCAGAAGTTGGTAAACAAGTCGGTGCAGTGCGGGTGCAGCTGCACCGACTGCGTCTCAGCTTGAAGGATTGTGTGCGGCTTAAATTGAAAGAACAAGAAGCATGAGCGAACAACAACCCCCATGGCGTGATGAACTCGATACGCTGCTCGGCCGGTTGGTCGATGAGGATCTCTCCGAGACCGAGGCTGCGCGTCTGAATGAAATTCTGCGTACCCAGCCCGAAGCGAAGGCGCAGTACCACGCCTATCTGGATGTGCACGAGGATCTGGAGACACAGTTTGCCGTGCCGGATTTCAGTGCTTTGGATGCCACAACTAAGCTCGTTGAAAAGCCGGTTAATCCAACTTATATAAAACCATTACTCGCAATGGCAGCAATGGTTTTAATTGGACTATTTGTTAACCTTTTAGTGACGCAACCCGAACCATCGCTGCCTGAGGCAAGAGACGTGGTAAAAGTGTCCAAGCCGATCGCCCTTATCAAGGCCCTGAGTGGTTCGCTAGTCTATACCGGCGACCGAGGTCTGATGAGCAAAGACCTAAAGGAAGGTGATTCTCTGGAGGGTGGTACAATTGAGGGTATGACGCCCGACGCTTGGTTTGAATTAGAGTTTTCTGATGGTTCTACGGTTATGATTACCGGAGTCTCTATGCTCACCTTCTCTGATGAAGGTCAAAAGAAACTGCGCCTTAAGGAGGGCGGGTTTTCTGCAAATGTGAACCCACAGCCCGAAGGCAAACCCATGCTTGTTTTGACTCGGACCGCCCTCTTTGAAGTTATGGGTACACGGTTTAGCGTGGATGCTGCGGCTACTGCAGCGACACTTACCGTGAGCGAAGGCCGTGTGAGGGCAATACGTTTGAGTGACAGCAAATCAGTGGAAGTGAGTGCGCAACATCGTGTGGTGGCTTCTCAGAATTATGAGTTGATTCCAGAACGCCTCCCTGATTCGGTGTTCACTTGGCAAAGCCAATTTGAGAGAGGTAAAAAGCAAGGGAATGGGGATTGGATTCCGGCACAAGGCAATGAGCCGGCTCATCTGAGAGCGATACCTTACACGATTGATGCTAAGTTAGACCCGCAGCAGAGAACGCTCTACACGATCTCAACAAAGGTTACTCAGGAAGATAGTCCTTCTGTGATTCTTACACCCGGCTCGAGAATTCGTGTGCAAGGTAAAATGGATAACCCACACAAAATCTGGTTTGGCCTGACCTTACGTAAACCGGATGGCGGTTTTGCCGGTCACTTTCAGATTATTGTGCCGGCTGAGCGGTTTCGTGCCGGAGAGGCTTTTGATATTACTCTAAACCCTGAAGAGTATCACTTAGATCCTTCATTAAAGAAGTGGGCTGCAGATTTGTCAAAAACCCCCTTCAATCTCGAAATTGGTTCTCTTTGGTGCCATTCCCTTTGGGATCCAGTTGGCCTGCAGGTTCATAAGATGGGAATTATTCCTGTTCAGGAATAATGCTACTTAGATTCATTCGAAATAGCAGTTTTTTCCCGAGGCAATTATTTCATCCGGGAAAACTCCAGCGGCTTGAGGTAAAGCCGTTGTGTTTCTTCGGTTAAAAACCCACGGACCTTTTTCTCAGCGGGATCCGACTGTAACGCTTTCCAGTTGAGGTCCGCCTGGGTGCGGCTGGAGTGGCGGTGGAGGGTGTACATCGTGTTTTCGGATTCGGGGCGGTCAAAGGCGAACCAACTTCCCAGAGTGCGGATGCCGTGCTTGAGATGCAGGTTTACACCTGTATCGCGGTGGTGTTGGTGGAGGGCGGCCAGCTTTCCCTTCGCGGCGGTATGGATGCGCAGCTCATAGATGTTGGGATTATTGCTGCGGGTGGATTCGTTGAGGAATTTGTTGGGCGTCAGAAAAACACTCTCTGGACGGCCACTGAGGAGGCGCTGGAATTCAGGCTGCTCCAGCACGCCGCGCTTCCATTCGGGGTCGTGGGTAAAGGCATTCCAGTTTCGATACGCGGCATAGCGGGAGGGATGCTTGAGAATGTACACGAAGCGACGCTTCTCCTTAGCGGTGCCGTCGGTGGGAAGCCAGTAGGCGACGGGTTCCATCTTGTGTTTGCGGAACAGGCGATCGGTGTGTTCTCGGAAGCGCTTGATCAGATGCCCGAGTCTATCCTCGGCGGCGGCATAGATGCGTAGCTCGTACACGGGGCCGTCATCTACGCGGGGCATGCGCGGGGCGGTGTCGGGCAAGGTGGGCGCGGTCGAACCGGCTTCGATCCCAACGGCGATGGATAGGGGCGCGCGGAAAATCCAGGCGAGGTTATCGGAGATTTTATTGCTCGAGTCATGGCCGCCAATGAAGATTTCCGTGGGATTGAACGGCGACCGGCAAAAGGCGCGAGGCGAAACAAGCAGCGTCTTGTCCGCGGTGTACGGGCCGTTGACTTCGTGCACGGAATACTTTCCCGCGGCGGTGCGCACGGCGTAGAGGGCGCCGCCGTAAAATCGGCTGCCTTCCCATGCGAGCTCCGGTTTGCCCGCCATGCTGCCGTAGAAGCCGATGATATGGACGGGCTCGCCAGTGGTGGGATGCGGGACGGGGTACATCATGTTATGGCCGCCAAGCGTGTAGGGGACCTTCACGCCGAGATGTAGGCTCATAAGTTGGCCGAGATTGGCCTCGTCGTGCAACGTGTAGCCACCTTTGCCATCGGGATCAAGCCGCTTCACCTGGCTTTGCGCGCGTTCACCCGGCGCCCACACGAAGAGCAACGATTGGCCCTTACCGTTGGGATTTTGGATGGCGGTCAATCCGCGGATGCCACCGACATCGGTGTCCGTATCTTCGGCCAGATTGAGAATCTCCTCCCACTGCGGGCGTTTGCCATCAATGCGGCGGAAGATGGAGGATCCTTCGGAAAAGTGCAGCGCGTCATTGGCCTCGGCGATGCCCAGTGGGCGCGTGAAGAAACTGCCCTTGGTGAGGAAAGGGAATTCCACGTGCCGATCCCAGCGGATACGTGAAGGTTCGCGCGGATCGTACACGCCACTGATAATGCCGGGATTGCCGAGCAGTAGAAAAACCCGGTCTACGCCCGTCACGCGGTCGCGATACACTTGCAGATCGCGCGGTACCCAGCGTATGCCGCCGGCATTGGAGCCGTGCCGCACGAGGGTGTGATGCCATGTGCTGGCGACATCATCGCGCACCCAGACGGACACTGCACCGCCGCGCTCAAAATTCGCCCCGGCCGCCATGACCAGCAAGTGTTTGGACGCATTGAGCACGCGGCCTTCGCCGGTGGTGGAAAAGGAAACGGACTTCAGAATGTTGCCCTTCATGTACTCCAGCCCAAGGTCATTGGCCTTGCCGAGATCAAGATCCACCTGCCATTTGCCATCGGCCTTGTCCAGTCGCAGCACTTGCGCGGATTGTTTCTGGCCCTCGGGCGGGATCACCCAGCGGGCGTCAAGCCAGTAGCCATTGGCGGCGTACAGGCTGCCGGCATGCGCGGCGAGATGCATGATCTCCGAGCCGCCGGCCCATTTTCCCTGCGCATCAAAATAGCCCGCATCAAAGCTCTGCCGCCACTTAGCCGGCGCGGCGGCCGAAAGGGTGGCGAGGCTTAACAGAATCCAAGTGCGGATAATCACGGGCCAAGCGTGGCGTCGTGGTGGAAATCGGGCAAGGTGAATTCACTCCCGAAGCGCGGAGTGCACTGAGAAAAATGGCAGAAACTATTCTTGAAAACTTTTACTGCGGATCACTTCGCGGATGATGGGGCGGAGTTTGAAATTGTCCTTGGCGGTGTTCTCGACGATCTGATCCACGGTGAGGGCGTCGGCCGGGGCGAGTTCGCGGGCGAGGGCAAAGCGCAGGAGATGGGAGGTAAAGGCTTTTGCAAAGCGTTTGTCTTCCTGCACGATTGATTGCTTAAACTTCGCTGGATCAGCGAAGGGATATTTGCGCAAGAGTGTGCCGCTGGCGTCCACGTTGCGTCCATTGGGATACTTGTCACGCCACCGGCCGGTGATGTCGAAATTCTCCAGCGCAAACCCCAGCGGATCGAGGCGCGAATGACAACCGGCGCAGTCGGGGTTTTCGCGGTGCTTGGCGAACTTCTCACGAATGGTGAGGTTCTTCGGGCCGGCATCCTCGTTGAGCGGTGGCACGTCGTTGGGCGGTGGGGGCGGGGGATCATTGAAAATCACCTCAATGATCCATGCGCCGCGGGCGATGGGGTGGGTGCGTTTAGTGCCGTTGTTCATGCTGAGCATGGCGGCGCTGGTGATGATACCGCCATAGCGCGGGTTTTCCACCGGCATGCGGGTGAAGGTGTTTCCGCGTAGCTTTTTGCGCATCACGTTATCGAACTGTTGCCGCGCGTTTTGCTGGACCTTGCCGACGTCCTTTTTGGGCGGCAATTTTTGCAGGATATCCTGTGCCTGCTTGAGGGTCTGGTTGAGGGCGGCGTGTTGTTTCTTCTGATCGGCACTCATCGCCTGCAGGGCGTCGGTCTCGGTGATGAACAGATTGTTGCCGGACGCGGAGGCGGTGACTTCCTCGGCGTTGAGCGGGCGGTTGTAGAGGCGCGCCTTGTCGATGGAGACATTCAGATACTTGTTGCCTCCGGCGGGTTTGTGGCGGAGGCCGAAGATGATGGAGGTTTGGTTCTTTGGAAAGGTAGCGCGGTTGCGGCGGAAGGGTTTGCCATAGGGCACGCCGTTGCGATAGAGCAGGGTGGTGCCGTCCTCGAGATACACCATCGCGAGATGTATGAGCTGGTTCACTGCGGTCTCGGGCGTGGACTCAGGGAAATCGAGCGTGCGCGCGAAGCCGTTGCTGCCGGAGATCCAGTGGCGGTTCTGGCGTTCGCCGAGCACAATCGTGTCGAAGAAATCGCCGGGCCCTTGCGTGCCCATCACGCCCCCGCCGCGTTGGTCGAGGTTGGGAATGGAGAACCATACTTCCAGTGTCTTGGCCTTAAGGCTAATTGGTAGCTTGGGGCTCTCGAGGAAACCGCGGTTGAGCATGGCCTGGCCGTTCTTGAAGGTGACGTTGCCGCTGGACTTAAGTGGGAGATTGCCGACGGTGCTCTTGAGGTCGCCGTTAAATTCCCAAGCCGCGTAGGGCTTGAGGTCGACCGGCTTTTGGTTGGTGGAGTTCTTCTTGCGCTCTGCCAACAGTCGTTCGCGCACGGGTTCGATGAGCTTGGTCAGATCGGACTCGGTGGTCTTGATCAACTCCTCCAACCCACGCTTGCGTTCGTCGATCTCGCGGTTGGCCGTCACCATGTCGGACACATCGGGCAGGGTCGGTTTCAGGTCGCTGGTGTACCAATCCTTGAGGAAATCGCTGCGGTAGCTGTACTCGGGCAGCACTAGCTCCGTGATCGGGCGGTTTTCGACGAACACTGAATCGAAGAGCAACAGCGGTTCGATGAGCATCTGCAGGCTGGCGGGGTTTTGTTTGTCCAACGAGAAATAACGGTGCTGCTTGGGATCCGGCGTGGCGGCGAGGATGTTTTCCAGCTGCATCCATTGGGAGGGAAACGAATCAAGGAAACGTTCCACCTTGGGATCGGCCAGCATACGGTCGATGGTTTTCTCCAGCACCTCGGGCTTGGCCAGTTCACCGCTCTTGGCAAGCTGGAGCAGCTCGGAGTCCGGAGCGCTGGCCCACAGGAAAAACGAGAGGTTGGAGGCAAGGGCGAATGAGCGCTGCTTGGGGTCGGTGGATTGGTAGTGGTACAGAAACAGCGGCGAGGACAGAGCGGCGGAGGCGACCTTCTTCATTGTGTCGGTGAACGACAGCTCCTGTTTCATTTTGCCAAGCGCGTAGGCGGTGTAGCGTTCGAGCGTGGCCGGCTCCACCGGGCCGCGGAAGGCGTGTCGCAGGAACGCGGCAATGCGCTGGCGCGTCTCGGCGGGCAGATCGGCGCCCTCGGCAGGGGCCTTGAAAAACGTGTTCCAGATGCCAACGGTGTTTTCGTTGAAGTCGGGGCTGTCGATGATCGAAACGCTCAGGCGGAAAAAGGCATCGAGCAACAGCGGCGAGAGGGTCAGTTGATTGGCCTGATTATCAAACCCGTGCGAGGCGCGGAGATCCTGCGGGAACGGCTTCACCTCGGCCAGACCGCCGTTGGGATTGAGCGCATGCGAGCGGGCGTTCACGCGGTCGGGCATCTTGGGCGCGTTCAGGTAGATGGTCTCGCGCGTCATCAGTTTTTCCGACATCGCGAACACGTTGCGGTTGAGCTGAAACAAATCGCGCACGGCATTGTTGTACTGGAAACGGTTCAGTCGCCGGGGTGGATTGCGCTTGGCTGCCTGGCCGGAGGCGGCGGTGCGGAGCATGGCCTTGAGCGTGGTGAGCAGCTCGGCGCGGTCGGCCGGCTTGAGCTGTGGCTCGTCTTCCGGCGGCATGTCGCCGGCGTCTAGGACGTCGATCAATTCCTTGATCAACGCCGGCTTGCCGAGGAACTGCCGGGCATCGCCGATCTCTTTGAGGTTGACCTTGCCTTTTACCTTGTCGCCACCGTGGCACTTCACGCAGTGCTGCGCAAAAAGCGGCTGAAGTTTCTCCTGAAACTCATCATCAGCCTTAGTTGGAAGCCAACTGAGGGCGAAAACCAACAGGCTGACGCCGAACCGCATGCGATTATTCTTCATCTAATGAATTACGTCCACAGATCGGAGAGCACGCCTTGGCTGTCGGCGAACGATTCCATTTCCAGCCCCATGAGATTGGCAAGGGTGAGCCAAAGATTGGAGTTGAGGGTGCCGCTTTTCATTCGGATGAACCGGCCCTGCTTGATCTGGCCCTGCGCGCCGCCGGCTACGATCATCGGTAGATCATAAAACTGGTGCGTGGCACCGTCGCCCAAGGCTGCGCCGTAGGTGATCAGCGAATTGTCCAGCATGGTGCTGCCGTCCGATTCCTTAATCTCCTTCATGCGCTGGATCATGTAGGCGTACTGTTGCATGTGGAAGGCATCGATCTTCGCCAGCTCCAGATAGCCGTTGCCCTTCTGGTTGTGCGTCATGTTGTGATGCTGTACGGGCTTGTCGAACACGCCCTCGTACATCAGCGTGGCGTCCCAGCGCTCGGGGCCGATCATGAAGGTGGAAATATTTGTGATGCCCATCTGGAAGGCGAGCAGCATCAGGTCAGCCTGCAGGCGGATGTATTCGCCGCGCGGCAGGATTTCCTCCTTGGGTACGGTCACATCCGCATTGGCCAGCAGCTTCTCGAGCTTGGCCATGCGCACCTCCACGTCGCGTACCATGGTCATATACTCATCCATAGTGGCACGGTCTTCGGAGGAGAGTTTGCGCGAAAGGGACTGAGCATCGGCCAGCACCAGATCGGTCACGTCGCCCACGTGCGCGCGGAGGCTGTCCTTGGAGAAGAGCCGGTCGTAGAGCTTGCGCGGGTCACGGATGGAGGGAGCAATTTTGCCAGGTCCGTACCATGAGATGTTGTCGAACTCGATCGGCTCCTTCGGCGCGCGGAACCCGTTGCAGCCGATCTCCAGAGTATTGAGCACGGTCTTGTGCCCGACCTTGTCGCCGATCACCTGATCGAGCGTACGGCCGTTTGGATGGCGGATGCCCGCATCGGCGGCCTGCTCGGGCGAGAGGCTGGTGAGGTAACACGAGGCGCCTTGAGCGTGGACGTCCTGGCCGTTTTTAAACGTGCGATCCAAGCCGGTAATCATCGTGATGTCCTTCCCGTGCGTCTTCAGCGGCTGCATAGTCGGCGTCCATTCGAGATCATAGATACCCGGTTCGTTCTTGAACCGCCGCTGCTCTTTTGTCTTATCCGCGTTAAAGCCGCCGATGAATCCCGGTATTGCCGCCTGATCTTCACCCGGAAAAAACTGCCGGCGCACAATCCCGTTGGGGATATACATGATAACCAGTTTCTTGTCTGGTTTTTCGCCCTTCTTGGGAGCTGCTGCGCGAGCCTCGGGAAGGGAATGCAGGAACGGCAACAGCATTGTGCTGCCGCCCGCCTTGAGAAATTTACGTCTTGAAACATTCATAACGAATTACCTTTTAAGCGATGCGAAACAGTACATCGCTAGCCTTATTTATGACAGAAGAAAGAAACCAGTTATTCACTGCTCGAATAAAGCCGGATCGGTTCATCCTTTCTCCTTCTGCCTTCAACCATTAGGGTCGGCCCATGCGTTTGTTATTTCTGTTTTTGTTGAGCTGTGTCGTGGTCTCTGCGGATCGTCCCAATGTGGTTCTGGTGATGGCCGATGATCAGGGCTGGGGACAGACCGGGTACTACAATCATCCGGTGCTCAAGACGCCGCACCTTGATGCCATGGCCAAGGCGGGGCTGCGGTTTGATCGCTTTTATGCCGGTGGGCCGGTGTGCTCGCCCACACGGGCAACGGTGCTCACCGGCCGGTCGCACGATCGCACGGGTGTGTTCGATCATGGCTTCGCCTTGCGCAGTCAGGAAAAGACGCTAGCGCGCGCCCTGCAACGTGCCGGGTATGCCACCGGTCATTTTGGGAAATGGCACCTTAACGGCTTGCGCGGACCGGGTGTGCCGATACTGAAAGATGATACGCACAGCCCCGGCAAGGTCGGCTTTGATGTGTGGCTTTCGGTGACCAACTTTTTCGAGCGCGACCCGCTCCTGAGCCGAATGGGCAAGTTTGAAGAACACCAGGGTGACTCGTCCGAGGTGGTGGTGGATGAGGCGCTGAAGTTCATTGGCGAACAGGTGCAAGCCAAGCAACCGTTCTTCACGGTAATCTGGTACGGCACGCCTCATAGTCCGTGGATTGCGTCCGCCGAGGATAAGGGACCGTTTGCCCAGCTCACACCCAAGGCGCAGGATCACTATGGTGAATTGGTGGCTATGGACCGCAGCATCGGCGCCCTGCGGAAAGGCTTGCGCAAGCTCGGCGTGGCAGACGACACGCTGGTCTGGTTCACCAGCGACAACGGCGGCCTGCCTGGGTTTGAGCCGGACACCACCGGCGGTCTGCGCGGTTACAAGAGCAGCATGTACGAGGGCGGACTGCGGGTGCCGTGTGTGATTGAATGGCCCGCTGGTATTGCCAAGGCGCGGATCACAAAGCATCCGGCTGGGGCGGTGGATATTTTCCCGACCATCGCAGAGATATGCGATCTTCCGAAGTCCGCGATGCTGCAGCCGCAGGACGGCTTGAGCCTAAAGCCGTTGTTCGCCAAGGAAACGGGCCCACGCATCAAGCCGCTGCCGTTCCAGAGCCGTGAGCGTGTGGTGGTGATTGATAATGATTACAAGCTACTCTCGTTGCCGGGCAAAAAGGGGCCGCGCTACGAGCTCTACAATCTCGCCAAGGATCACGCGGAGGAGACGAATTTGGTCGACGCTGAACCGAAAATCGCCGCGCGCCTGCGCCGGCAACTGGAGGCTACGCGCACGTCCATCGCCGGCAGTGTGGCGGGCAAGGATTATCCCGAAGGCGAAGTCGGCCCGCAACCGCCGCGCATTTTCTGGAATACCGTCGAAGCTTACAAACCGTACTTCCCCGAATGGATCAAGCGGCCCGAGTACTCCAACTGGCTCCAAAGACGATTGAAATAATACAATTGAAATGAACAAAATCCTCGTCCTCTTTGATTCCGCCACCGGCAATGTTCAGCACATGGCCGAGCTTGTCGGGGAAGGTGCTGCGCTGGTGCCGGATACAGAGGTGCGCGTACGCAGTGTGGAGGATGCTTCCGCCGCGGATGTCGAATGGTGCGATGGCCTCGCTGTGGGTAGCCCCACGAACATGGGCGTGCTTTCGTGGAAGATGAAACGCTTTTGGGATGAGGAAATGATCGGGTCTTGGATGAAGGTCGACGGCAAGATCGCCTGCGCCTTTTCCAGTGCCGGCGGGTGGGGTGGCGGCATGGAACTGGCCTGCCAATCCGTCCATACGGTGCTCATGAATTTTGGCTTTCTCGTTTTTGGCGTCACCGAGTACGCCGGCAAAAAGATGACCGGCCATTACGGCGCAGTCGCCTGCAAGGCCCCGCGCGAGCCAGAGATTCAGGAATCCTGCAAAATCCTCGGCCGCCGGCTTGCGGAATGGACTGCTCTCTACGTTCATGGTCGCAAAGATCAGCACCCCGACGCCAAAGACATCCCGCGCCTCACGCCGGCCGATGTGGAGTAATTCTCCGCGTTTGAAATCATCCCCCGCATCTGCCACCATCCGCACACACGATGCGTAGATTCCTATTCTTTCTGGTGGTAATGAGTCCGTTACTGTTGCTGGCCAAGTCCATTAAGCAACGGCCGAATGTTTTACTTATTTGTGTGGATGACCTGCGGCCGGAGCTGAAATGTTTCGGTGTGGATTACATTCACTCGCCGAATATCGATGCGCTGGCGGCGCGCGGGCGGGCGTTTCATCGGCACTATGTACAAGCGCCGACTTGCGGTGCCTCGCGGTACACGTTGCTCACAGGGCGTTACGGGCCCGCGAACAATGGGGCGCTTTTTCAAAACTTCGCCAAGATAAAAGGCACGAGTTTTCCAGGATGGTTTCGCAAGCATGGCTACACGACGGTGTCGGTTGGGAAAGTCTCGCATCATCCCGGCGGTCGCGGCGGGCGAGATTGGAATGAGGATGACAAACCGGAAATGCCTGGTGCTTGGACACGCCACTTGCTGCCAGCCGGTCCTTGGCAACATCCGCGCGGCGCGATGCACGGACTGGCCAATGGTGAGATTCGCAACAACGCGAAGGACATGGACGTGTATCAGGCCTTCGACGGACCGGACTCGGTGTATCCCGACGGGCTGATTACCGACGAGGCCCTGAAGCAAATGGACACGCTGGCCAAGGCCGACAAACCGTTTTTTCTCGCCGTGGGCATCATCCGCCCGCACCTACCGTTTGGTACGCCGGCCCGATACATGAAGCCGTACGCCAACGCCACGCTCCCCGCCACGCCGCATCCCACCCGACCCGAGGGAAAGACCACCTGGCACGGCTCGGGTGAGTTCATGAAATACAATCGCTGGAAACGCAACCCCAACACCGACGCGGCGTTTGCCCTCGAAGTGCGCAAACATTACGCCGGATGTGTTACTTACGCCGACGCCTTGGTGGGCCGGTTGCTGGAACGCTTGGATAACTTGAAGCTGCGCGACAACACCATCATCGTGCTTTGGGGCGATCACGGCTGGCACCTTGGCGAACACGCCATTTGGGGCAAGCACGCGCTCTTCGAGGAATCCCTCCATTCTCCGCTCATCATCTCCGCTCCGGGCATGGCCGCCGCTGGTGACCCGACACAGGCGGTGGTTGAGACACTGGATATTTTCCCGACGATCTGCGAACTCACTGGCCTTAAGCCACCCTCCGGTCTAAATGGGCAATCGCTGATGCCCATTCTTGCTGATCCTTCTACGAAAGGTCATGCGGCGTTTGCTTATCGCAGCAGCGCGCAGACTATTCGCACGGATACCCATCGACTCATCGCCCATCGCGGCGGCGAGCTGGAATTGTACGATCACACCACGTCGGCCGGTGAAACCAAGAATATGGCCGAGACTCAACCCGAACAAGCCGCGGCATTGCTCAAGCAATTGCGCGCGCGGTTGCCTCAATAATTACCCATGAAAAAACTCACACTCCTCTTCATTGCCGCATTGGGCCTGACGGTCGCGGTCGGGGCCGATCAAACACTGAAGCGGCCGAACATCCTCTACATAATTGTTGACGATCAGTCGCCGTTTGATTTCAAGTTTTATAATCAAAGAAGCCAGTTGGATGCGCCAGTCATCGAAAAACTGGCGGCTGAGGGCATGGTGATTGATGGCGCATACCAAATGGGGGCGTGGGTGGGTGGCGTGTGCACGGCGTCGCGGCACATGATAATGAGCGGACGCACAGTATGGCACATTCCGGATCGGCCTTTCCGCAAGCCGCCGGCCAATCCGAATGCGCTCAACCCGAAACTGGTTCCACCGGATTTGGCCCAGAACACGCTGGCAGCTGTTTTTAACCGGGCCGGTTACGACACTATGCGTACCTGCAAGCGTGGAAACAGCTACGATGATGCGAATAAGCAATTCACCGTGGTACATGATGCCACCAAGCGCGGCGGCACGGCCGAGACAGGCAGTGCATGGCACGCCGAGCGGGTGCTTGATTATTTAGGCGAACGAGAGAAGACCAAGGACGAGGATCCCTTTCTCATCTACTTCGGATTTTCCCATCCGCATGATGTGCGTGATGGCACGCCGGAGCTTTTGGAAAAATACGGGGCGGTGAATCACCGCGATAAGGATACCCTTCCGCCCGCTAATCCCAAGCAACCCAACTTGCCAATCAACTGGTTGCCCGAACATCCCTTCCATCATGGACATCCAGGCCTTCGCGATGCAGTCAAGGTTCCCGGTGTATGGGAGCGACGTGATGAACGCACTATTCGCAACGAAATTGGGCGACAGTTTGCTTGTAGCGAATATATCGACCAACACATCGGCCGCGTACTCGCCAAACTTAAGGCGATGGGTGAACTGGATAATACCTACATTATATATACTGCCGACCACGGGATGGCTATTGGTCGGCATGGATTGCAGGGTAAACAGAATTTGTATGAGCACACCTGGCGCGTTCCTTTTGTGGTAAAGGGCCCGGGCATCAAGCCCGGTAGCCGTGCTCAGGGGAATGTGTACCTGCTCGATACCTTGGCTACACTTTGTAGTCTTGCAGGAATCAATCCGCCTGCCACTAACGAAGGTCTTAGCTTGGAGCCGGTCTTGAAGGGACGTGCACAGACGATTCGAGACACCCTTTTTGGTGTTTATTGCGGAGGAACCAAGCCGGGAATGCGCAGTGTTAGACACGGTGACTGGAAGCTGATCAAGTACGATGTAATGGACGGCACGGTACGCAAAACACAGTTATTTAACTTAAAGGAAAACCCGAACGAATTCATTCGTGAACACCATGGTTTGCGCAAATTTGTGAAGCCAAATCCAAATGCTTTGAACTTGGCCGATAATCCGAAGTTCGCCGACAAGCGTAAAGAGATGGAGAAACTTCTATTGAAGGAAATGCGGCGTCTGAATGATCCGCATCGTTTGTGGGATCAGCCTAAAAAGTAGTTTGTGTAGAAGATTAATTATTCTTAGATTCTAAAATGAAAAAACTTATTCTCACTTTGATTTGTCTGCCGTGGTTGCTTTTCGCTGCGGTTAAACCGAACGTTATATATATCCTTGCCGATGATCTAGGGTATGGCGACCTGTCGTGTTACGGGCAGAAGAAATTCAAGACGCCGCACATTGACCGGTTGGCGAGTGAGGGACTGAAGTTCACGGCGCACTACTCGGGCAATACGGTGTGCACGCCGAGTCGGGCGGTGTTGATGACCGGCATCCACTCGGGGCGCTGCTACGTGCGCGGGAATCTGCGCGGCGAGGCGGGCGCGGCATTGGATGAAAAAATGACGGTGCTGCCGGAAGTGTTCAAGGCGGCCGGTTATCGCACGGGCGCCTTTGGTAAATGGGGCTTAGGCAACACTCATCTGAAGGGCGCGCCTAATCCGTTGAACCACGGGTTCGATGAATTTTACGGCTGGAAAAGCCAGACCATTGCGCACACCTACTATCCCACCACCTACGTGCACAACGGCCGCGAGTTGCCGCTGAAGCAGGGCACGTATCTGCACACGCCGATGATGGAACAAGCGCGGGTGTTTGTGCGCGGCAGCGTGCAGGCGAAGCAGCCGTTTTTCTGCTACATCCCCACAGCCATCCCGCACGCGGCGATGCATGCGCCGAAGGAGCTGCACGAAAAATGGCGCAAGGTATTTCCGCAGTTTGACAAGAAGATCGGCAAATACGGTGCAGGTGGGGAGCCGTGTCCGGATGTGGTGAATCCGATCGCCGGGTTTGCGGCGATGATGGAGCATTTGGATAACGAGATCGGCGCGCTGTTGAAGCTGCTCGATGAATTGGGCGTGGACGACAACACGCTGGTGATGTTCAGCAGCGACAACGGTGCGCATAAGGAAGGTGGACATGATCCATTGTTCTGGAATTCCTCCGGCAATCTGCGAGGACATAAGCGCGACATGCACGAGGGTGGCATTCGCGCCCCGATGCTGGCGCGTTGGCCTGGCATGATTGCGCCCGGCACCACTACGGCGCATCTTAGCGGCTTTCAGGACCTGCTGCCAACGGTGTGCGAACTGATCGGTCAACCGGTGCCGCCGCAAAACACCGGAATTTCATTTGTGCCTACATTGCGCGGCAACATGGCCAAGCAAAAGACGCATGATTACTTGTATTTCGAATTTTGCAAGGGGGCGAATCAGGTGATCGCCTCGCAGGCAGTGCGGGCGGGCGATTGGAAGGCCTTTCGCGCCGCGGGCAAGCCGATGGAGATTTTCAATCTTAAGGCCGATCCGTTTGAGAAGAACGACCTCGCCGCCCAACGGCCAGAATTAGTCCGCAAAATGGAGGCGATCATCAAGGAAGCGCATGTGCCGTTAACACAGTAGATTGAATTATATCGGCAAATCCTTCGTCCTGTCCTAATATTAAGCCAGTGAATCGATGGGTTTTCATTTTATCGTTCGTGTTCTTTGTGGCTTTTAGCCGGTCCGATGAGGCATTTAAAAAGGATGTGTTACCGGTTTTGCAAAAGCATTGCTTTGCGTGCCACGGGGATAAAAAGCAAAAGGGAGATCTCAGGCTGGATACACTTGATCCGGATATTGTGCAGGGCACCTCTGGAGAGAGGTGGCACGATGCGTTAAATAAAATTAATCTTGGAGAAATGCCTCCCGAGGAAGAGCCATCCATGACGGCTTCTGAAAGGAGGAAAATAACAGATTGGATTACTCAAAGACTCAAGGCTGCTGCTGATATTCGTCGCAATGCCGGTGGACAAGCTGTTCTTAGAAGACTAAATCGTACTGAGTACCAGTATACAATGACCGATCTCTTGGGATTGGAAATGAATTACAGTGAAAACTTGCCCTCTGATGCTTCATCACCAGAGGGTTTCAAGAATAACGGTGCTTCCTTGGGGATGGCCGCACTACAAATTGAAACCAGTCTACAGACTGCAAGGCGAGCATTCGATAGTATCTTGGTGAATGGAAGTCAGGCCCAAAAAGAAGTAACTCAAATTAATCAGATAAAAAGTAATATTAGAGGCCCGTTGGCCAAAAATTTTATTGGCTTTCCTTCGGGCCGTCTGGGGCGGGTTAACTATTGGCATGGTTCTTTTGACAGCCTGCCTAGAAAAGGCAGATTTACTATTCGTGTAAAGGCCTACACGGATAGGAAATCAGGTCAGCCCGCACCTCTCCTATCTGCTCAATATGGGTATTTCGTTTCCGGACTAACCCTTAATATAATGAGCGATGCTGGGAAAATTGCGATTACTTCAAACTCACCGGAGTACTATGAAATTTCCGGTATCTCAGAGTTCTTTCCGCAACCAATGGCTAATGTGCCCGATGATAAATTAAATGGAATTATTTCCTTGAGGAACGCTCTTTACGACGGTGAACCACCACCCAAGGCGGAGGACAAGGTAGTTGAGGTAAAAAACAATAAAGGTAAGGTCACAAAAAAGAAGGTTAAGTTTTACCCTGAGGATCCTAGTTTTCCAAATATTATCATCGAATCCGTGGAGTTTGTCCGGAATGACTATCCTTCTTGGCCTCCGCCATTGCACCGAAGAATCATCCGCGAAGGCGAAGATTTGACTAATTCAAATCATATAAAAAACATCATAAGCCGATTCCTACGCCGAGCTTGGAGGCGTCCGATAAGTGAGGGAGAAATAAGTAAATGGTCAGCTCACTTCGAGTTCATTCGAAAGCAAACTGACACGCCGATAGCTGCCCTCAAAGAGACGTTGTCCGCTGCCTTGGCCTCTCCTCACTTTCTTTATTTAAGCGAACCTTTACAGTCCGATAAGCGAAGAAAGCTAAACGCACATGAGTTAGCCTCAAGACTATCGTATTTTCTTTGGAGTTCGATGCCTGATGAGGAGCTATCCGCACTGGCTGATTCCGGTCGGCTTCTTGAAGGCCCTGTTTTGCAAAAACAGTTTGAACGGATGCTGGACGATTCAAAGTCCGATCGATTTATTAAAGAATTTTGCGGTCAGTGGCTGGATCTCGAAGGAGTCGATAGGGTTGCCATTAATCCAGCAGTTTTTAAGAATTTTGATAATCGTTTGAAGTCGGATATGGTTGGTGAGACCCAAGCTTTCTTTAAAGAAATTCTCCGTAGCAATACCTCTTCTCTGCAATTTATTGATGCAGATTTTACCATGCTCAATGCATCTTTGGCCAAACACTATGGATTGGCTGGACCTAAATCCCAAAAATTTGAGCGAGTTTCGCTTCGAGGTTCTGGTAGGCCAGGCGGCGTGCTCGGTCATGCCTCCACTCATTTGGCAGGTTCAGACGGAGTTGACTCTCATCCAATTAAACGGGCGGTTTGGATTAGGGAACGGTTGCTTCATGACCCTCCCAATCCCCCTCCTCCAGATGTCCCCGGCGTTGAAGAAAGTGTGCCTAACTTTGATAAGCTTTCCGTTCGAGAGCAGCTTGCTGTTCATCGTAAAAAAGAAGCATGTGCAGATTGCCACCGTGGCATTGATCCATGGGGAATTGCACTTGAGGAATATGGTGCGATTGGATTGCGGAGGGAAAAGACCGCCCGCCGAAAGAAACCCGTTTCCGCTGAAACCATTCTGCCGGGAAATTATGAAATCTCTGGGTTGGCAGATCTTCAGAAATACCTACTCAATGAGAGGCGCGAGCAATTTTCCAAAGCATTGGTCACCAAATTGCTGACCTACGCTCTGGGCCGCTCAGTGGAACTGGCCGATGACCCCTTGATTGAAGAACTGACGGCCGAGTTCGCAAAGGATGAGTACCGACTTTCGGGCTTAATGGGGAAAATTGTTATGAGCAGGTCTTTTTTATCGCGGTAATATCGACAAATGATTATCCTTTAGAAGCATTTGGAGGGAGCTGACATGAATCAAAAAGAATTCGAAATGAATCGCAGAACGATGCTCAAAGCAGCGGGTATTTCGCTTGCTTTGCCTTGGATGGAATCGCTAATGGGCGCACAAGATAAATTGCCCCCCAAGAGATTTTGCTCAATATATTTTCCTTACGGGGTGAGTCTTCCCAATCAGAATAGTGAATTTGGTCACTGGAACTGGTTTCCCAAAGGGGAAGGGAGGGACTTCACCTTCAATAAATCCTTAGAGCCTCTAGAGCCTTATCGTAATCAGGTCACGGTTATGGGGGGGCTCTCACACCCTAAAGTTCGGCGCATTGGAGGTCACGATAGTGGAGATACTTTTCTTACTGGCGAGGAGATGAGTTTAAGGGCGACTGGGCTCAAAAATTCAATTTCCTTAGACCAATATATGGCCCAAACGCACAGGCTTGGTGCGAGCACTCGTTTCAGCAGCTTGACTCTTTCTTCCGACGGAGGTGTTGGGATGCCTACGCGTGCCAATACCCTTTCTTTTAGCAATAACGGACAACCTATTCCCTCATTCAATCGACCGGCGGTTGTCTTTGAACGTTTGTTTGGTTTAAAGGGAGACTCTATTGAAGCTCAGAGAAAAGGCCTGACTCGCACCGGAAGTCATTTGGATTTGTTGCTAGATGAGGCCAAAAGTTTGCACCGTAAACTAGGTAAGAACGATCAGGATAAGCTCGATCAGTACCTCACCTCGGTGCGTGAGATTGAGCAGGACGTGGAGCGCTCCGCCCGTTGGCTTGATATGCCTAAGCCTAAAGTTAACGCAGAGGGACTTACCCTTGATGCTGATAACGAAACTCCGGGTAAATTAATCTACGCCATGCTTGACCTGATCGCGTTGTCTTTCCAGACGGATTCGACCCGGTTTGTTACCTACCAGTTAGCGAGTATGCACGGAGCCATTTCTATCGCTAACAAATTCCCTTCTTTGCTTGGGTTCGCTAAGGATGCTCATGGTTTGGCTCATGGTGCCGGGAAAGGTAGAGGAGCGGAGAATAGAGGGAAATGGGACCTCTACCAGACCGAATGCCTTGCCTATCTCATCAAGCGCTTGAGTGAGATGAAAGAAGGAAGTGGGTCGGTTCTTGATAATACCTGCATTCTTTATGGGAGCAGTAATAGTAAGACCCATAATAATACCAATTACCCATTGATTATGGCTGGCGGTAAAAACATGGGCTATCAGCATGGGCAATATCTAAGATTTGGTAATGATGTACCCCTCGCTAACTTATTCGTTACCATTCAGAAGAGTGTGGGCGTAAAGTCGGAATCTTTTGCCGATAGTACGGGTAATCTCGATAGGTTCTTCGCGCAACACTGATGATCACATTGAGCGGTGTTGAGAAAGCGCATGGTGGGCGCATTCTATTTGGTGATGTTTCGCTGCAAATTAATCGTGGTGATCGTTTGGGTTTAGTGGGCCCTAATGGTGCAGGAAAGACCACGCTTTTCAATATCATCCTCGACGAGGAGTCCACGGACGCGGGCACGGTGGATCTGCAGCGCCATCTGGATCTTGGTTTTCTTCCGCAGGAAAGTTTACCGGTGAACGACGAGACGGTGCTGGAACTGGCGTTGTCCGTGCGACCGGGGTTTCTTGAGGCGCGTAAACAAATCCTCAACGGCGAACATGTGGAGGCGGAGACGTACGAGCTGTACAACGACGCCGGTGGCGGGCAACTGGAGGCCAAGGCCAAGCGCATTCTGGGGGGCTTGAGTTTTCGGACTAGTGATTTTGACCGGCCGGCTTCCGAGATGAGCGGCGGCTGGGTCATGCGCGCACACCTCGCCCGGTTGCTAGTGCAGGAGCCGGATTTGTTGATGCTCGATGAGCCGACCAATCACTTGGATCTAGAGGCGTTGATCTGGGTGCAGGGGTATCTGAAGAATTATCCGGGGGCGATCCTGATGATTTCGCACGACCGCGAGTTTCTCAATCAACTGGTGCACGGTATCCTTGAGTTGCGTCGTGAGCAGTTGTTTCGCTGGACGGGTAATTACGATTCGTTCCTGCAGCAGCGCGACGCGCATGAATCTCAGCAACTGGCTGCGCATAAGAATCAGCAGCGGCAGATCGATCACCTCCAAACCTTCGTGGATCGGTTTGGGGCGAAGAACACCAAGGCCACACAGGCCAAAAGCAAGCAAAAGCAGATTGATCGTTTGAAAGCGGATCTGGTGAATGCGCCGCAGGGCGAGGATCGCCGGATGAAAGGGTTTCATTTCCCTCAACCCGAACGCAGCGGCCAGCGCGTCCTCACGCTCAAGGGTATGGATTTTGCCTACGAAAACAATACTGTGTACACCGACATGGAATGCGAGGTGGAGCGCGGCCAACGCACCGTGCTCGTGGGCCCCAACGGGGCGGGGAAATCCACTTTACTCAAGCTGATGGCCGGCGTTCTCGAGCCCCAAGCTGGCACGCGCGATCTCGGGCACAACGTGAAGGCCGGTTATTTTTCCCAAAACCGCGTGGATGTACTGAACCCTGCGGCCACCGTTTTGGAGGAGGCTACGGATTGTCCGCAGGCACTGACCGAAGAGCGCGCGCGTACCATACTCGGCACATTTCTGTTTAGGGGGGACGATGTGTTCAAGCGCGTGAGTGTGTTGAGCGGCGGAGAAAAGAGCAGGCTCGCGTTGGTGAAGCTCCTGCTCGATCCGCCAAATTTGCTGCTAATGGACGAGCCCACAACGCACCTTGATATGGCCAGCATCGATGCGCTTATTGCCGCGCTGGAACTGTACGAAGGCACGCTGGTGTTCATCAGCCACGATGTCCATTTTATCCGCGCCATTTCTGCGCACACCATCCACGTTAACGCCGGAAAACTTCGTAACTTTCCAGGTGGCTACGATTATTATCTGCAAAAGACTCAGGCCGAAACCGCCCGGGCCGGACTCACGCTGGGCAGCAATGGTGCCCCGGTTAAGGCCGCGCCTGCCAAGGTGAAGGTGGATCGGCGCGCTCAGAAACGCGCCGAGGCCGAAGCCCGCCAGGCTCGGGGCCGTGAACGGCGTGGAGTGGAAAAGGAAGTGAAACGTCTCGAGGGGGAAATTCAGAAAGCCGAGCAGAAAATCACAGAGCTAACCGCGGAATTGGAGAAACCTGAGACCTATGAAAATCCCGCGCGAGCCATGACCATCAATCGCGAACTGATCTCCGCTCAAACCACCCTAGATTGTCTCACCCCTGAATGGGAGAGTGCTGCAGGCAAGCTGGAGGAGCTTCAGTAGCGCTTATTTGAGTTCCTTGATCTTGATGTTCCGGAAGTGAAGGTTGTTGGGTTCACCGTGGTCTTGCAGAGAAATATAGCCTTCAAGAGGCCGGTCCTTAACTGGAGTCTCGTCTAGTTGTATGTCCACGATCTTCTCTCCGTTGAGATCCACCTTGAGGTGGTAGCCCTTACAGGTGACAATCATCTTGTTCCACTCACCGGGCTTCTTGGACATATTCTTGGTGGGGCCGACAGTGCGGATTATTCCACCGTGGTCATGGGCGGTCATCTTGTCGTTGGCCTTGCCATAGGAGTCTAGAACCTGGCATTCAATGCCCGTCTTGACAGGATCCTGCGGGTCGGCGATGCGAAAGTAGACGCCGCTGTTACCCTTGGGTGGATACTTGTACTCCACTTCCAAAATGAAGTCCTTGTACTTTTTCTCGGAGGTAAGGTAGGCGGAGTAGCGCTGCCAACCCTTCTCACCGGGGCGAGGCTTGATGAGTAGTGAGCCGTCCTTTTGTGGAAGCCAGTTGCCGGTGGTTTTCCAGCCGGTGAGATCCTTGCCGTTGTAGAGTGTTACCCAGCCCTTATCATCCGCCTGCACCAAAGTGGCGAGGCTGAGAAATGCGATGAGGAAAAACTTTTTCATGTTCAATATCATTAAAGGTTACTTCAGCTCAATGATGCCAAGGTTGCGCCAGCTCACCTCGAAGGGGCCGCTGCCTTTGCGGATGCCGTGCACCTGTAGGCCGATGAATCCCTTTGGATGGCTCTTCAATTTTTCCTTATCCACGAGGTCGGAAATCTGCACGCCGTTAATCCATACCTGAATGTGCGCGTCCTTGGCGACCACGCGGTAGGCATTCCATTCACCATCCTTGAAATGCTTGTGCGGCTTACGCTTGTCCGCAGGCGTCATCCAGCCGCCAGCAGCCTCGCCGTAAATATAACCGGATTCTGCGCCATTCTTGCCGCTCATCTCAATCTCCACCTGCGGCCCATTCACGCGACCCTTGGGGCCGTCCTTGGTCTGCGAACGGATCTGTACGCCGCTGTTTAGGCCATTATCCACCTTCACCTCGAACTTCAGGTCAAAATTGCCGTAGAGCTTGTCCGTGCAGAGGAAGGAATTTGGACTACCTTCCTTAGTCTTCCCGACAATAGCGTTATTCTCCACGCGGTACGTCGCAGTGCCATTGCGCTGCGTCCAGCCCTTCAGTGTTTTACCATCAAAGATCGGCGTATATTTATCCTTCGCCAAAACGTTTAGAGAAAAGGCCAGTAATAGAATCGGAATGAGCAAATGTTTGGTCATGGGCAAACTCTTGCTGCGAGGTCGCCTTTCGTCAATGGTGGAATTGGGCGCATGGATATGGACAAAACTGCTGAATCGCCCTAAAAGCTTTCCGCAGAGGCCATGGATAAC